>Ga0182024_10007956_pt1 | contig 22635 bp, 21 predicted proteins | sample P32metaG_FD_120480 | JGI IMG/M metagenome (GOLD analysis project Ga0182024, IMG submission 120480) | Permafrost microbial communities from Stordalen Mire, Sweden - P3-2 metaG (Illumina Assembly) | ecosystem: Environmental > Terrestrial > Soil > Wetlands > Permafrost | place: Sweden: Stordalen... | reverse complement strand
GGAGGTGTCGCCGAACCTGTGGGCCGGCGTGGGCCTGGTCCGCGGCGGCGCGGGCACCGCGCTGGTCGGCAGCCACGACGAGGTGGCGGAGCGGATCGCCGAGTACTACGCGCTCGGCATCGATGAGTTCATCCTGTCCGGCTACCCGCACCTGGAAGAGGTTTACCAGGCCGGCGAGGGCCTGATCCCGGTGCTGCGGCGCCGGGGCCTCATGACCTCCCCCCACGACGACAACTGATCCCCTGGAGGCTGACCATGACCACCGATCCGACCACCGAGCCGCTCCGCTTCGCCTACTGGGTACCCAACGTCAGCGGCGGCCTGGTGACCAGCACCATCGAGCAGCGCACCGACTGGTCGTTCGACTACAACCGCACCCTGGCCCGGCTCGCCGAGCGGGCCGGCTTTGACTACGCGCTGAGCCAGGTCCGGTACACGGCCAGCTACGGCGCCGAGTTCCAGCACGAGTCGACCAGCTTCAGCCTGGCCCTGCTGATGGCCACCGAGCGGCTCAAGCTGATCGCGGCGGTCCACCCGGGCCTGTGGCACCCCGGGGTGCTGGCCAAGTGGGTGGCCACCGCGGACCACCTGTCCGGCGGCCGGGTCGCGGTGAACGTCGTCTCGGGCTGGTTCTCCGGCGAGTTCCGCCAGCTCGGCGAGCCGTGGCTGGAGCATGACGAGCGGTACCGGCGCACCGCCGAATTCATCCTCGCGCTCAAGCGGATCTGGACGCAGGACCAGGCCAACCTGGCCGGCGACTTCTACCGGATCCGCGACTTCAGCCTCAAGCCCAAGCCGCTGTCCTGGCCGGGCCGGCCGCACCCGGAGATCTTCCAGGGCGGCAACTCCTCCGCGGCCCGGCGCAACGGCGGCCAGCTGTCCGACTGGTATTTCTCCAACGGCAAGGACTTCGAGGGGGTCCGGGAGCAGCTGTCCGACCTGCGGCAGATCGCGGACGCCGCGGGACGGACCGACGGCCCGCGGTTCGGGCTCAACGGGTTCGTCATCGTCCGCGACACCGAGGCCGAGGCGCGGGACACGCTGCGCGAGATCATCGCCAAGGCACACGTGGAAGCGGTCGAGGGCTTCGGGGCCGCGGTCAAGCAGGCCGGGGCGTCCACCGAGGACAAGCAGGGCATGTGGGCTGACTCCTCGTTCGAGGACCTGGTGCAGTACAACGACGGGTTCCGCACCCAGCTGATCGGCACCCCCGAGCAGGTGGCGACCCGGATCGTCGAGTACCGCAAGCTCGGCGTGGACCTCATCCTGACCGGCTTCCTGCACTACCACGAGGAGATCGAGCGGTTCGGCCGGGACGTGATCCCGATCGTCCGCGCGCTCGAGGTGGAGGCCGGCCTGGACCCGGCCGCGGGCCTGACGGTGCCCGGTCCCGTCCTCGCGGGCGCGCGATGAGCGTCACGTCACCCGCCGCGCAGGCTGAGGTTCTCTTCTCCGCAACGGAAGCGCTCGCGGCGGCCCGGTCCTACGCCGGCTCGATCGCCAGCGGCGTGATCGGGCGGGACCGGGCGGGCGCGGTGCCGTACGCCGAGCTGGCCGCCCTGGACGCCAGCGGGCTGCTGGGTATCACGGTCCCGGGCGCGTACTTCGGCCCGGACCTGTCGCCGGTGGTGCTGGCCGAGGTGATCAGGACCATCGCGGCCGTGGACCCGGCCATCGCCCAGGTCCCGCAGGCCCACTTCCTGTTCGTGGACGTGCTCGCGACCCACGGCACCGCGGCCCAGCAGGAGCGGCTGTTCACGGAGGTGCTGGACGGCGCGCGGCTGGGCAACGGCCTGGCCGAGCGGGGCGGCCAGCACGCCCAGGACCTGAAGACCCGCTTGCTGAAGGGCCCTGACGGCCTGCGCCTGCATGGCCGCAAGTACTACTGCACCGGTGCCATCTCGGCCCGCTGGATCGGGGTCAGCGCCCTGGACGACGACGGCCGCCTGGTCCTGGCCTTCGTCGAGCGGGACGCCGCGGGCGTCCAGGTCGGCGACGACTGGGACGTGATGGGGCAGCGGGCCACGGTCAGCGGCTCCGCGGTCTTCGACCAGGTTCCGGTGGACCCGGCACTGATCATCCCGTACGGCGGAGCGTTCGAGGTGCCGCAGCAGCTCGGCGCCCGGGCCCAGCTGGTGCACGCCGCGATCCAGGTCGGGATCGCGGGCGGTGCGCTGCGCGACGCCGGTGACTTCGTCCGGACCCGGGCCCGGCCGTTCTTCGAGGCCAGCCGGGCCGGCTGGGCAGACACGGCCGCGGCCGACCCGCACACGATCCACCGTTTCGGCCGCCTCGCCACCCAGGTGCGCGCGGCCGAGTCCCTGCTCGCGTCGGCCGCCGCCACCCTGGAGGAGGTGACCCGGTTCCCCCGGGACGCCAGGGAGGCGGCCCGCGGGTCGATCGCGGTCGCGCAGGCCAAGGCGTTCGCCAGCGACGTCGCGGTCGAGGTGGCCAGCGACCTGTTCGCGCTGGCCGGGGCCAGCGCGGCCGACGAGCGGCTCGACCTGTCCCGGCACTGGCGGAACGCCCGGACGCACGCCAGCCACGACCCCGTCGATTGGAAGTATCACCATGTCGGCAACTACCTGCTCAACGACGTCCGGCCGCCGAACCACGGGCAGCTCTGACCATGACGACCACTGACCCGCGGGTGGCCTCCGGTGACGTGTCGCCGGCGGACTTCCGCCACGCGATCGGCCACTTCGCGACCGGCGTCACCGTGGTCACCTCGGTCGGGATCGACGGTGAGCCGGTCGGCACCACGGCCAACGCGGTGAGCTCGCTGTCCCTGGACCCGCCGCTGATCCTGGTCTGCTTCGACCGCTCCAGCCAGACGCTGGAGGCGGTACTGGCGCACGGTGCGTTCGCGGTCAACGTCCTCGGCGCACGGCAGCAGCACCTGTCGGCCAACTTCGCCCGCCGGGGTCTGTCCGCCGCCTGGGACGGGGTCCGGCACCGCCGGGGCCGGACCGGCAGCCCGCGGCTGGAGGACGTGATCGCCAGCCTCGAAGCCACGGTGGAGCACCGCCTCGACGGGGGGGACCACGAGATCATCGTGGGCCGGGTCCGGGAGGTGGAGACGAGCGGGGACGACGCGGCCCCGCTGGTGTTCTGGCGCGGCAGCTACGCCTCACTCGGAACCTGGTCCAGCCCCGACTTCCCGAACGCCACCCCGCCCCCACTCCCACCCCGAACCCCACCCCGACGGCGGCCCCGTACACCGCCTCCGGACGCCTGCGCGTCCCTCTATGACCTCACCTTCTCACTCTGTGTGACTGGAAAGGACCCTGCCGTGACAACCACCGAAAGCGCTGGCCTGCCAAGTACGGGCACCCCGAGCACCCCGCTTCCCGGCATCGACCTCCAGGACCCGGTCCGGGTCGCGGAGGGGCTGCGCGATGAGTTCCGCCTCGGCGCCGCCGAACGGGACCGCGACCGCGCGTTCCCGTACGAGCAGTGCGCGGCGTTCCGCGCCTCCGGCCTGCTCGGCCTCATGGTCCCCCGCGAATACGGGGGCTATGGGGGCACGTTCGCGGAGCTGATGAGGGTCGTGATCGCCATCTCCGCGGGCGACTCCAACATCGGCCAGATGTACCAGCTGCACACCGGCGGCATCCGGCTGCTGCAGGAATTCGCCTCCCCCGACGTGCAGGCCAGGTGGCTGCCCCGGTTCGCCAGCGGCGAGCTGTGGATCACCAACGCCTACTCCGAGGTCGGCACCAGGAGCGTGAACGACTTCAACACCACCGTGACCCGGGACGGCGCGGGCTGGCGGCTGAACGGCCGCAAGTTCTACTGCACGGGCAGCCTGGCCGGGGACCTGACGTTCGGCCCGTGCCGCATCGAAGGCACGGACGAGGTGCGGGTGTTCTACACGCCGACCGACGCCGAGGGCGTGACCATCCACGACGACTGGACCGGGTTCGGCCAGCGGACCACGGCCAGCGGCACGACCGAGTTCCGCAACGTGTGGATCCCCGACGAGCTGGTCCTCGGCAGCCCGGACACCGAGGGCGGCGGAGGCGGGGACATCACCTCCCTGAACTACCAGGCGGTACACACCGGCGTGTTCGTGGGCATCGCCAAGAACGCGCTCGACGACGCGGTCGAGTTCGTCCGGACGAAAGCGCGGGTCTGGTACGAGAGCAGTGCCGAGCGCGCCACGGGCGACCTCTTCACCCAGCTGCGGGTCGGCGAGATGAAGACCGCCGTGGACGCCGCCGAACTGCTGTCGCTGCGCGCCGCCGACCTGTGCGACGAGGCCGTCGCGCATCTCGGTGACGCCCGCATCCGCGGTGAGGCGTCGCTCGTCACCGGCCAGGCGCGGCACGCGGCGGCCGAAGCCGCCCTGTTCAACGGGTCGTACCTGTTCAAGGTCTGCGGAGCGGGCAGCGTCCTGGAGAAGTACGGGTTCGACCGGCACTGGCGGAACGCCCGCACGCTGTCGCTGCACAACCCGCTCGACTTCAAGCTCCTGCACGCAGGCGACTACCTGCTCAACGACACCCTGCCGCCCGTCGACTCGTACAACTAGCCGCTCCACACCACTAAGGAGACGATCATGTCCGATGTAGGACTGATGTTCGTGGGAGCGGTGCTGTTCGTCAACGGCCTGCTCTTCCTCGGCCGGATAGACGGCAAGGGCGCGGCCACGTTCAACCTGTTTGTCGGCGCACTGCAGGTCGCAATCCCGTTCTACCTGATCGCGACGGCCCCCACGGCGGATGACATCCTGCTCGACGCCGGGATCTTCCTGTTCGGGTTCACGTACCTCTACGTGGGCATCAGCAACCTGGCCGGGCAGCCGCTCACCGGGCTCGGCTGGTACTCGGGGTGGGTGGCGATCATGGCCGCCGCCTTCGGCATCACCAACATCGTCAAGTTCCACGACCCGACGATCGGCCTGCTGTGGCTGCAGTGGTCGGTGCTGTGGGCCGTGTTCTGGCTGGTACTCGCGATGGGCGTGACCCGCCTCACGGCGCCGGCCGGCTGGCTGACGCTGATCCTGTCCTTCACCACCTGCACCATTCCCGGCTTCCTGCTGCTGCTCGGGGAGTGGGGCCACGTGGGCACGTGGCTGGTGCTGGTCGTCATCGCCGCGACGGTAGTGGCCGTGGCGCCGCTCACGGCCCGGAGCCTGCGCCAGCCTGCTGAGGTGCCGGACCCGGCCGAAGCCGGGGCCGCCGTCCCGGTCTCGGTGCCCTGACGCGCCGCCCTGCCCGGCTGCCGGCCGGGCAGGGCTCCGCCGTTCCCCGTAGCGGGCTGTCCCGGGCTTTCCTGGGGTCGAGCACCGTCCTGGGGTAGGTTGCGCCGGTGACGTCGATCCAGGACCTGTTCGAGACTTACCAGCCAGACGGCGAGGCCGAGGCCGCGGACGTCGCGCGGGTGCGCGCGCTCCTCGAGCGCTCGCCGGACCCGTACCCGCGGACGCTGCCGCTGCACGTCACCGGGTCCGCGCTGATCGTGCATCCGGACAGCGGCCGGGTGCTGCTGCGCTGGCATCCGCGCCAGCAGGCCTGGCTGCAGGTCGGCGGGCACGGTGACCCGGGTGAGGACGACCCGCTCGCGATCGCGCGGCGCGAGGCGGCCGAAGAGACCGGCCTGCCCGACCTGGCCCCGTGGCCAGACCCGCAACTGCGGCACGTGGTCATCGTCTCGGTGCCCGCCCGCGGGGCCGACCCCGCGCATGAGCACGCCGACGCGCGCTTCCTCCTGGCCACCCGGGCGCCAGACGCCATCGTGCCCGAAGCCCCGGACGCGCCGCTGCGCTGGCTGACCCTCGCCGAGGCCCGGGACCTGATCACGGAGCCCAACCTGCGGGAGACGCTGAACCGGGCTGAGCGATTGCTCCCCGATCGTCCCTGAAACGGCGATGTCATAGCTCATATCTACTTTTTGTCCGGATTGATACACGTTGAGACTCTTGTGCTGCCATGCTGCCCGATGAGCAATGTCAGGCCTGGTGAGAGGCGTGGGTTGCCGCGTAGCCGGGCGCGGATCGGCGTAAGGCAGGGACTTGAAAGCAGCAAAGTCGCACAGCAAGAGCAGGAAGTTCCGGAGGACCGGCCGGCATACGGCGCCCTCCCAGACCGTGAAGGTGGCCCAGGCGGCCGGCAAGGCCGCGCCGGCCGTGGCGGTGGTGGGCGCGCTGGCGGCCGCGCCGCAGACCGCGTTCGCCTCCACCTCAGCCCCCGCGGCCGCCACCGGGCACGCCGCCGCAGCCACCCAGCGGCATCAGGTCACGCGGGCCCATCTGGACGCCGTGACCCATCCCAGCCGCCGGGCGGCCCGGACCTATACGGTGCGCACCGGGGACACCCTGAGCGGGATCGCCCAGCACTTCTACGGGCACGCCAGCGACTGGCAGTGGCTGTACCACATCAACCAGGCCAAGATCACTGACCCGAACCTGATCTACACCGGGCAGGTGTTCAGCGCCCCGGCCGACCCGCCCGCCTCGGTCCGTAACGGGACCTACCAGGCCCGGCACGCCAGGGCGACCGCCGCGACCAGCACCGTGGACAGCCAGTCCTCGGCCAGCCAGTCCTCGGCCAGCCAGTCCTCGGCGGGCAGCAGCGCGTCAGCCAGCACGGTGTCGGGCAGCAGCTCATCGGGCAGCTCCGGCAGCAGCGCGGCGGACACCAGCGCAGCGACCGGCCACGGCGGGTCGTGCTCGGGGTCGGCCAGCGGGATGGTGCCGGCCAACTACGCGGCGATCGTCAACTTCCTGACCTCCCACGGCTACACCGGGAACGCGGCTGCGGGGATCGCCGGGAACATCTGGCAGGAGTCCGGCGGCAACCCGGAGTCGGTCGGTGACGGCGGCGGCGGGCTGATCGGCTGGACGCCACTGCCGGGCGGGTACGTGACCGGGAACTACGCGGCGGACCTGCAGACCCAGCTGACGGCGATCCTGAGCTTCAACCGGATCTGGTCGCAGTACATCCCGGCCCTGAACGCGGCGTCCTCCCCGGCCGCAGCAGCGGCGATCTACGTGACTGATTTCGAGCGGGCGGGCATCCCCGCGGTGGGCAACCGCGAGGCGGCCGCCCAGGCCGTGGCCGCGGCCTGCGGGATCTGAGCGTGGGGCAGCTGACCGTGCGGGATCCGAGGATCGGGTCATCGGATGGTGCGGGATCTGAGTTAGCCCGCGGGCTGGCCCCACCGGGCCCGGCGGTTCCGGCATGGCCGGTGCCGCCGGGCCCGGTGCTTGGGGGGCTGGTGCTTGGGGGCCCGGTGCTTTCAGCGGGTCCTGGGCTCGAGGCCGCGCAGCGCGGTCGTGGCCAGCTGCGCCGCCAGGCCGGGTGGGGTGGCAGGCCGGGGGCCAGGCGGCGCGAACAGGACCCGGGGCAGGACCTGGCCGTGGATCGCGCCCACGATCAGCGAGGTGGCCGCGTCGAGGTCGGTACCCGCGTCGATCCGGCCCAGCTCCTGCTCGGCCCGCAGGTAGTGGAGCAGGATCTCGGGCAGGCTGCGCGGCCCGCCGGACTGCCCCGGGGGCTCCGGGCGCTGCTCATCGGCCGGAGCCTGGTCACCGGCCTCGTGCTGCTCCCCGGCGGGCGCGGCGAACGCCTGGTCCCCGCCGACCATGGCGTGGAAGCGGCGGAGCACGTTGGGCTGGGACATCAGCCCCGCGAACGCGGGCGTCACCCGGTACAGCGACTCCATGCCCCCGTTGATGAACAGCGTGAGGTTGTCCGCCACGGTGCCGGTGCCGGCCTCGGGGAGCATCCGGGGGGCCTGGCTCATCACCATGGCCACGTGGGCCAGCAGGGCCTGGGCGAGCAGGTCTTCCTTGTCCTCGAAGTAGTTGTAGAGCGCGCCGTCGGCCACCTGGGCTTCCCGGGCGATGTCACGCACGGCCAGGCCGGCACTGCCACGCTCGTCGAGCAGGCGCGCGGCCGTCCTGATCAGGTGCTCGCGGAGGTTCTCTCCGTCGCGGTCGCGGAGCACGGCAGGTTTCCTAGGTGACATCGCGCTTGAGTGTAATGAGGAGCGCGGCGGCGGCGAACAGGGCCGCGTAGCCGAGCAGGACCAGCCCTCCGCCCCACTGGGGCAGCAACCCCCCCGGCAGCAGCCCGCTGCCCGGGGTCATGCTGGCCCGGTCCAGGGATTCGCTGGCGGAGAACGGCAGCCAGCGGGCCAGCCCGGAGCCGATCAGCTGGCCCGCGATCCCCTCCACCACCGCGACCCAGGCCAGGGCGGCGGCCACCGCGGCGGCCAGGTTGCGGACCAGGGCGCCGACGCCGACCCCGATCGCGGCGAGCGCGGCGTTGGCGGCCACGCCCCCGCCGAGGGTCCGCCAGGTGTCCGCCGCCGACAGGTGCAGCGTGCCGCCCTTGGCGGACCACCAGGCTGCGGTGACCACCAGGGCGACCCCCGCGGAGACCAGCCCGGCGGCTGCCCCGACCGCGCCGTAGGCGGCAAGCTTGGCGGTGATCACGCTGCGGCGGGCCGGGAAGCTGAGGAGCGTGTCCGTTATGGTGCCCCGGGAGTACTCGCCGGCCACCGCGAGGATGCCGAACACCAGGGTGAAGATCGCGGCCAGCCCGACGTGCGCAAAGGCCCGGCCCGGCATGGCCGGGTCATGCACGTTCCCGCCCGAGGCGACCAGCCCGCTGATCCCGGCCACGACGATCAGCGGTCCGAGGGCGAGCAGCAGCCACGGGCTGCGGACGGTACGGAGCTTGCGGAATTCGGTGGTCAGGGCGCGTGGCACTCGGGTCTCCTAGGTCAGGTTGAGGAAGGCGGATTCGAGCGCCTCGTTCGTCTCGCCGATCTCGCGGAGCGGCCCCGCGAAGCGCAACTGCCCGGCGCTCACGATCAGCACGTGATCGGCGGTCTGGGCGATCTCGCCGAGCAGGTGGCTGGCCAGCACGATGGTGCGGCCCTCGGCGGCCAGGCGGCGGAGCAGGGCGCGGAGCCAGGCGATACCCGCGGGGTCGAGCCCGTTGACCGGCTCGTCCAGGAGCAGCACTTCCGGGTCGCCCAGCAGGGCCGCGGCGATGCCCAGGCGCTGGCGCATGCCGAGAGAGAACCCGCGGACCCGGCGGCCCGCGGCGTCGGCCAGGCCGACCTGGCCGAGCACCTCGTCGACCCGGAGGTCCGGTATCCGCTCCGCCGCGGCGAGCACCCGCAGGTGGTCGCGCGCCCGGCGGCCCGGATGAAACCCGGTCGCCTCCAGCAGCGCGCCGACCTGGCGGCGCGGATGGGCCAGCCTCGGGTAGGGCACCCCGCCGATCAGCACATCGCCTCCGGTCGGCCTGACCAGCCCGAGGGTCATGCGCAGCGTGGTTGTCTTCCCCGACCCGTTGGGCCCGAGAAAGGCGGTGATGGACCCGGCCGGGGCGGTGAAGGACATGTCCCGCACCGCGGTCACGCGCCCGAAGGTTTTCGTCAGCCCGCACGCCACTACGTCGGCCATCCGGCATCAGCCTCTCATCGTGAATGCTTCTTCATGAACCATAGTTCATGAAGAAGCGTTCAGGAAGGCCTCGCGCCAGCCGGTCCTCGTTATCTGCGTTTATTGACGGGGAAGTGCCCGTGCTCGCGGGCCAGGCGGATGAGCAGATCCGTGGCCCGGGCCTGGTCAGAGCCGGCGGCCCGTCGCTCGACCGCGGTTAAACGGCAGACGGACTGCCAGGGGTTGCGCTCCCGGCGGCCGTCCACGTGACTCAGCCGGTACTGGACCTCGCCGTCGGCCCGCACGACCCAGGCCCAGGAGAACGACCCGAGGTCGCTGGTGTAGGACGTCTCGATACTGGCGATTTCACGTGCGCTGACCCGTGGCACGGCGGACCCTTTCCCGGACTGCTTATCCGATCCCGTCGGCCCCCGGTGCCGGAGAGTTACGCTCTGTACCACCATGACAACACATCTGCCGTGAGGGTCGCAAAAGAATGGATCGCAAAGCCCGTATCACAACGAGACAACCAGGTCTCACCGGCGTCGGGGCAACTGCGGCCGGGCGGTGATACTGGGCAGGTGAGAGTGCAGGCTGCTGCGGATTCCGTCCGGCGCCGTATCGGCGCGTCGATCTTCGAGAAGGTGGCCGGTCCTGAGGGGCCGAACCGCCGCCGGGTCATCAACCAGGCCGAGGGTGATCGCTGGTTCGCGGAGGGCAGCCCGATCCGGCGGGTGCACGGCGACTCGTCGATGTTCGTGGGAGGCATCCGCGCCCTGCTGCTCCAGTCGCTGCACCCGCTGGCCATGGCGGGGGTGGCGGCGCATTCCGGCTACCGCGGCGACCCGTGGGGCCGGCTGCAGCGGACCAGCTACTTCCTGGCCGTCACCACGTTCGGCCGGGCCGGCGACGCGCAGGCGGCCACCGAGCGCGTCAGGGCCGTCCACCGCCGGGTCACCGGGACCGCCCCGGACGGCCGCCCGTACGCCGCTTCCGATCCGCGGCTGCTGACCTGGGTGCACATCGCCGAGGCGGACAGCTTCCTGCAGGCGCACACCCGGTTCGGGGCCGAGCCCCTGGACCAGGCGGGGCGCGACGGGTACGTGGCTGACGTGGCCCGGATCGCCGTCGAGCTCGGGGTGCCCGACCCGCCCCGCAGCGAAGCCGAGCTCGCGGACCGGATCAGCCAGTACCGGGCGGAGCTGCGCGGCACCGCCGAGGCCCGCGCGGCGGCCCGCTTCCTGCTGCTCACCCCGCCGCTGCCCCTGGTGGCCCGGGGGCCGTACGGGGTGCTGGCCGCCGCGGCGACCTCGCTGCTGCCCGGCTGGGCGCGCCGGCCGCTGTACCTGCCTTACCTGCCGGTGACCGAGCGCACGGTGGTCCGCCCGGCCGGCCACGCGGTCATCCGGGGGATCCGCTGGGCGATCACCCCACCGCCCGGTGTCCAGGCCGGCCGCTAGGCCGGCGGCCCCGATCCGGCCAGTGCGGCCTGCTCGAGGACCGCGCCGGCGGCGAGCAGGCTCTCCTCGCTGCCGGCCGGGCCGACCAGCTGGATGGACGCGGGCAGCGGGCCCCCGGCCGGCACCGGCAGCGCCAGCGCCGGCACGCCCGCGAGGTTGACGGGGGACGTCAGGCCGCGGATACGGTGCATCTCCCCGGACTGCTTCAGGGTGGGCGGGAACCCGAGCAGGGTCGGCAGCGCCAGCAGGTCGACCCGGTCCCAGAGCGATGACAGGGTTGCGCGCCATCGTGCCGCCTGCTCGCGGGCCGAGCTGAGTTCGGCGCGGGTGATGGTGCTGCCCGCCCGCAGCCGGGCCAGCACGTCCCGCCCGATCTTGTCCGGGGCCGTCTGCGCGTGCCCGCCGTCGGACGCCCACGCCTCCGCGTCGAGCACGGTCATCGCGGCGGCGGTCGCCTGGTCCAGCTCGTCCAGCTCGACGGTGATCACCTCCCAGCCGGTCGCGGCCAGGGCGGCGTCGACCGCCTGGTCGATGGCGGGGTCGGCGCCGATCATGACCCGGCCGACGACCCGGGGCGCCGGGGCCGCGGCCGAGAAGCCCGGCTCCAGCAGCTGCATCCCGGCGATCAGGCCAGCCACGTCGCGTGCCATCGGCCCGACCGTGTCCAGGCTCGGCGCGAGCGGCCACACCCCGGTGAGCGGTATCCGTCCCCAGGTCGTCTTGAGGCCGGCTATGCCGCAGCACGCCGCGGGGATGCGGATCGACCCGCCGGTGTCCGATCCGTACGCCACATCGGCGTCGCCGCTGGCGACGGCCACGGCCGAGCCGCTCGAGGATCCGCCCGGCACCCGCAGCGGGTCGAGGGGGTTGACCGGCGTCCCGAAGGCCGCGTTGATTCCGCTGATCCCGTAGGCCAGCTCGTGCAAGTTGGTCTTGCCGGCCAGGCAGGCCTCGCCGCGGGCCATCGCGGCCCGCAACCCGGCGAGGCACGGAGCGTCAGCATCTGCGGGCGCAGCCTGCTCGGCGACGGCCCGGCTGCCCGCCGTGGTGGGGAGCCCGGCGACGTCGATCAGGTCTTTGACGGCGACCCGCAGGCCGGTCCCGGACACGGTTTCCCTCAAGATCCACGTGGACATAGGCGACAAGTATCACAGCCGGGGTGGGGCGGCGGACGATCTTGCCGGTGTCGGGCGCCGGGCGGGGGGATGCTGACCGGGACCGGGGCGCGACCCGGAAACGTGCCCACCGGGATCGGGACCGCCGGATAATAAGGGACTATGACCGAAATCCCGGGGCCGCCAGCCGCCGTGGCTGCGGACCGGGCCGCGCTTCCCTCGGCACGCGGGCCGGTGATGCCGCGTAGCCTGGCCATCGTCTTCCGGCTGGCCGCGCACCTGGCGGCCTGGATACCATTCGCGATCGGCGCGATACGTTCGGTCCAGCCAGGGTCGCTGGTCATCGCCGACGGCGCGGCCATCGCGCTTCGCTCCTGGGATGTCCTGACCCCCTACGGCCCCCTGGTCGGGCAGGCCACCCAGTTGCACAACGGCGCGTTCGACCCTGGGCCCCTGCAGTACTGGCTGCTCGCGGTCCCGGTCCACGTCGACCCGCGGGCGGGGGTGGTGTGGGGCGCGGCGCTGTGGTGCATGGTCGCGGCCTCAGTCGCGATCGAGGCCGCCTGGTCGGTGTTCGGCGCGTTCGGCGGCCTGGCGGCGAGCGGGATCGTCATCGGCACCGTGGCGTGGCAGCCCCTGGTCGGGGCGCAGCCGTTCTGGAACCCCTGGCTTGGCGTGATCTTCTTCCTGGCCACGGCCGCCGCGGGCCTGGCGGTCCTTTCGGGGCGGCGCGGCTGGTGGCCGGTGCTGGTCGTCACCGCGTCGGTGGCCGCCCAGGCGCACCTGATGTTCGCGCTCGCCTCGGCCGCGCTGGTGGTGCTGGCGCTCGTGGCCGCGCTGGCCGACACCGTGCGGGCCAGGGCCGGGTACTGGTGGGCGGTGCTCGGGCTGACGGCCGGCGTGGCCTGCTGGATCGCTCCGCTCATCCAGCAGTTCACCAGCCGCCACGGCAACCTCGGCTTGCTGGTCGGGAGCCTGGGCGCGCGGCAGCCCGCGGGCACTGCGTTCGGCCTGAAGGCGCTCAGCGCGTCGGCCCTGCCGCCCATAGCGTGGTGGCAGCCGTCGCGGTCTTTCCGTCTCGAGGGCATCGCGGGTGTGATCGGCGGGAGCACGCCCGCCTTCGGGGTGGCGGTGCTGGTTCTCACCGCTGCCGTGCTGGCCGTGGCGGTCCGCCCGCTGCGATCCCGCCGGCTGGCCGCACTGGCCGCGGTCAGCCTGCTGACCAGCGGGGCCGTCCTGGCTACGTACTCCAGTATCCCGGTGCACAACATCGGCCACCGGGACCAGAATTACCTCCTGATCGTCCTGCTCCCGGCGGGCGTGCTCGCCTGGCTGACCGTGGGCGCAGCCGCCGTGCTCGCCGCACGGCGGGTGGCCGGCCGGGCCCGCGCGCTGGCCGCGGCGCGCCAAGGGTCACCGGGCGCCCAGAGCACCGAAGGCGGAGCCGCAGCGCGCTGGGGCGTCCGCGTCACCGGCCTCGCGGCCGTCGGCCTGATCGGGGTGGGGGCGTGGCTGGGGGTGGCCCAGCAGGCCCGAGCGTCGGCAGCCGCGACACACCCCACGGCAGTGAGCGCCACCCGCTCCGCCGCCCAGCACATCGAGCAGATGCTGCCTCCCCAGCAGCTGGAGCTGTCGGTGGCGAATGACGGAGTTTACGACCGGGATATCACTCTCGGCGTGGCGTGGGCGCTGCACGCCGACGGATATGAGCCAGCGGTCAACCACCGCGCCGCCCGGTACCTGGGGCCTCGGTACCTGTTCACCGGGCGGCCGATGCCCCACGTGAGCGTGGTCCTGCGAGGCCGGGGGATCGTTGTCCACCTCACCCGGGGCTAGGCGCCGCGTCGTCTGCCAATAAGGGTCGGCTCGCCAGCGGGCGCGGCGGTTCAGGCAAATAAGAACAATCCCAACCATTCCTGCCGTTGGGCCGTCTTAGCTGACGAGTTTGGTCATTCCCGAGGCCGGGGCCCGGGGAAAACGCGGACCCGAGGAGAGCAGACATGAAGCCAACTACTCGCGCGGCGCGGCGCGGCCTGGCTGCGCTGGCCCTGACCGCTGCGGCGGTCGCCATCCCGACCACCGCCCTGGCGGCATCCGGAAGCCCGGCGAAGCCGGCCCAGGCGGCACGGCCCGCCGCGGAGGCCGTGCCTCCCCGGTGCGGCACCGGCGCCCTCACCGCCTGGCTCGGCATCCCGGGCGACGGTTTCGCAGGCGGGGTCAACTACCAGCTGGAACTGTCCAACACCTCGAGGCACGCGTGCTCGCTGTACGGCTACCCGGGCGTGTCCGCGCTCGGCTCCGGCGGCCACCAGCTCGGCAGCGCGGCCGGGCGTGATCACGCCGAGCGGAATCGGCTGGTGACGCTGAGCCCCGGCGCTACCGCCCATTCCGTGGTCCAGATCGCCGACGTGTCCGTCTTCACGTCATCGACCTGCGGCCCGGCCACCGCGGTGGCGTTGCGCGTCTACCCGCCGGGGGCCACCCGCTCACTCCAGGTGCCGTTCACCTTCCGGGCGTGCGGCAAGAAGGGGCCGGTCTACCTGCACGTACGGACCACCGAGGGCGGTACCGGCATCCCGGGATTCAGCGGCTGACCCCGGGGGCCGGCTGGCCCCCGGGCTGACGGCCCGGGGTGGCCGGCTGGCCCGGCCGGGGCTGGGTGCGGCAGGTCCGCTGACCACGCAGTCCTGCCGCACGAGGCGCGCTCACCGGGGAGCGCGCCGCGGTCCGCACCAGGCGCCTCCACGGGGGCGGCGCCAGGCGGGATCTGCCGCACCCAGCCAGGCGCAGGCCTCCCGCCGGCCCGCGGGCGGGGACCCGCCGTCCCGGGCAGATCCACGGCCGCCGCCAGCCCAGGCGGATCGGCCAGCTAAAGCCGGGTGGCCGCCGCGATGAAATGGTGACTGAAACCAATTACCGGAAGGTCGGTTTTGGTTTTCCGGGTGGGAGGTCAGACCGCCGCGGCGTGGTATCGCAGGCCGTCCATGAGCAGGTCAAGCAGCCGGCCGGCCTGCTCCCGCTGGGCTGGCTCTCCGGCGGTCAGGGACACGCCACCCAGGCTGGCCAGGACGTCGGCGGGGTCGATGTCGCGGCGCAGCGCCCCGGTGTCCCCGGCGGCCTGCAGCAGTGTGGTAATCGCGGCGATGAGCTGGCCGCGGCTGTGCTCGTAGGGGTTACGCCCCGAGGCGATGACCGCGCGCAGTGCATCAGCCATGCCGCGCTTGGTCGTCATGTAGTCGACGAACCGGTCCATCCAGCGTCGGGTGGCCTCGTCCGGCGGCAGGTCGCGGAGCAGTTCGGGGACCGCGTCGCAGAGCCGGGCGAGCTCGTTGCGGTAGGCCGCTTCCACCAGGGCCTCGCGGGTGGGGAAGTGGCGGTACAGCGTCCCGATGCCGACCCCCGCGTCCTTGGCGATGGCGTCGAGCGTCACCTCGGGACCCTCCTGGGAGAACGCGCGGACGGCCGCCTCCAGCAGCCGGGCCCGGTTGCGCTGGGCGTCGGCGCGCATCGGCCGGTCCGTGGTCTGCGCCAAGGCCCTCTCCTCTCCCGGGATGAACTCCGGATTTGCTAAACGGAGGAAGCTCCGCTTAGTCTGGATACGTACTGGAGGCTCCTCCGTTTTCATGGTACCGGCAGGTCTCCCGGGGAGAGCCGCACCGCATCGTACCGCCGAGCAAGACTGGGGCATCATGACTGTAAGCACGCCTATCACCACGCCCTTCACGGCCGAATCCACGGCCGCCGAGGTGGTGGAGGGCATCGATCTCACCGGCCGCCGGGCCATCGTGACCGGGGGCGCATCGGGCATCGGCATCGAGACCGCCCGGGCGCTGGCCGGGGCGGGCGCCGAAGTGACCCTGGCAGTCCGCAACGTCGAGGCCGGCGAGCGCACCGCCGACGACATCGCCGGGACCACCGGCAGCAAGCAGGTGCTCGTGGCCCGGCTGGACCTGGCCGACCAGGCCTCCGTGGCCGCGTTCGCGGCGGCCTGGGATGGCCCGCTGGACATACTCGTCAACAACGCGGGGATCATGGCCTCTCCCCTGATGCGCACTGCCGAAGGCTGGGAGATGCAGTTCGCCACCAACCACCTGGGCCACTTCGCCCTCGCCACCCGGCTGCACGGTGCTCTCGCCGCCGCGGGCAGCGCCCGGGTGGTGTCGGTCAGTTCCAGCGCGCACCTGCGCTCGCCAGTCGTGTTCGAGGACATCCACTTCCTCGAGCGGCCGTACGAGCCGTGGGCCGCGTACGGGCAGTCCAAGACCGCTAACGTCCTGTTCGCGGTCGAGGCCACCAGGCGCTGGGCCGGGGACGGCATCACGGCCAACGCGCTGATGCCGGGCGGGATCCGGACCGGCCTGCAGCGCTACGTCACCGACGAGGACCTGGGCCGGCTGCGCCGCGAGAGCGGCGGGTCGGCCGCCCCCAACTGGAAGACGCCGGAGCAAGGCGCCGCGACATCCGTGCTCGTGGCCACCTCGCCGCCGCTGGACGGCATCGGCGGCCGCTACTTCGAGGACTGCAACGAGGCCGGGCTGAACGAGCCCGGGACCCGGCGCGGCGTCGCGGCCTACGCCCTGGACCCCGGCGACGCCGCGCTGCTCTGGCAGGTCTCGGTGGACACGCTGGCCGGCTGAACGCCGCACTCCCGGACACCGCAGCCGAACACCGGACGACCGAAGACCCGGCACGGGGATACACGGCACGGGCCCGGATACACGCTGAGAGCCCCGCACCTCGGCCGGTGCGGGGCTCTCAGCGTCGCGTCTTACTTGACGATCATCTGGCCTACCTCGTAGTTCTGGGGCAGCATCCCGAAGTTCAGCATCAGGTTGGACAGCCGCTGGAGCAGCTGCGTGTTCTGCTCGGTCGGGTACTCCGGCACGTTCGCGATCGCCGCCGCCGTCTGCGGCGTGCCGGCGAACTTGTGCATCCCCTGCTCGATCGCGGCCGGGTCGGTGGCCGCGATGGCCTGCGCCTCGACGATGGCCTTGCGGAACGCCGCCGCGGTGTTCGGGTTCGCCTTCAGCCAGGAGGCGGTCACCATGTAACCGCTGATCGGCATGTTCTGGCTGTGACCCTGGTTGGAGTCGGCCAGCGGCACGGCCCCGATGTTCTCCTCGGCCTCGGTCACATACGGCTCCGGCATCCAGGCCGCGGCCACCCTGCCTGCCGCGAGCGCGCTCGCCATGCCCGGGAAGGGGATGGGGACGAACTGGTTCGGCTGGGGGACCTGGACCGCATTGTCGGTGAGGACCGAGCTCACCAGCAGGGTGCCGATGTTCTCCTTGACGTTGACCGCGATCGTCTTGCCCGCCAGCTGGGAGACAGCATGGATCTTCGAGTTGCTCGTGACCATGATCTCCTGGTTGCCGGCCTGCATGATGGAGCCCGCCGCGAGGGCCCGGAACTGATCTGCCTTGGGGTTGAAGGCGTTCTGGCGGATGTAGGAAACGTAGTTCCCTACCGTCACCGCGAACTTCCCCTTGAGCTGGCTGCTGATGGCGGTCGCCCCGCTCGTGGCCGGCAAGATCGTGACGTGCAGGCCCTCGGCGGCGAACAGCCCCCGTTGCTGCGCGATGTACAGCCCGGCCGAGTCCATGGCCGGGACCGCCGCCACGACCAGGTTGGTCTGCTCCAGTCCGCTCGGCGCGGCGGAGCCTCCGCCGCCGCTGCAGCCCGCGGCCAGCAGCCCCAGACCTGCCAGCGCGGCCAGCCCCGCGAGGGGCCGACGCCGGAAAAGACGTGACATGGGAAACTCCCTGATCGCAGCCTGGATTCACGGGCAGACTAGCGCATTAAAACGGGTCAAACATCCCGGATGACGTTTATATAACCCTGGACGGCGGGCCGGTGCTGTCCCTGATCACCAGGGTCGTGGCCAGCTCGATATGGTGCGGCTCGCCGCTGCCGGGGCCGCCCGCCAGGCGCGGGAGAGCAGACCCCGCCACCGGGCCGCGCGGCCCGTGCAGCATCCGGAACGCGGTCGCCGCCATGGCCGCGAGGGGCTGGCGGACGGTGGTGAGCGCGGGAGTGGCCCACGAGGCGACCGGGACGTCGTCGAACCCCACCACGCTGAGGTCCTGCGGGGCGCGCAGCCCCCGCTCGCCCAGCGCCTGCAGCACGCCGAAGGCCTGGGCGTCGTTCCCGGCCACGATGGCGGTGGGCGGCTGCGCAAGCGCCAGCAGCTCGCGGGCCTGCCGCCGGCCGCCCCCGGCGCAGAACTGGTCCCGGCGGACCAGTTCTCCCGGCGCGTCCAGCCCGGCCGCCTCCAGCGCGGCGCGGTAGCCGGCCAGCCGGGCCCGGCTGGACCACAGGTGCTCCGGGCCGCCGATGATGGCGATGCGGCGGTGCCCGAGCTCGATCAGGTGCCGGGTCGCGGTCAGGGCGCCCTGCCAGTTGGTCGTGCCCACCGACCGGACGCCCGGCCCCGGCTCCTCCGGCGGGTCGATCACGACCAGGGGGATGCGCGCGGCCGCCAGCCGCTGCAGCTCGCTGCTGTCCGGCAGGTTCAGCACCGCCAGCGCGCCGTCGGTGCCCCGGGCCGTGGCCCGGTTCAGCCAGGCGGTGAACCCGCCAGGTGAGTCCACGGTGCTGACCACGACGCTAGTCCCGGCCTCGTCCGCGGCCTGCACCGTGCCGCGCAGCAGCTCCTCGGCCCACGGGGTGTGCAGGGTGGCGATCAGCAGGTCCACGACGCCGAAGCCGAGCCGGGAGGTCACCTGGTACCCGTCCCGCCGGAGCAGCGCGGCGATCCGGGCCCGCGTCCCGGCGGCGACGTCGGTCCGGCCGTTCAGCACCTTGGACACGGCGGACACCGACACGCCCGCCTCGGCGGCGATGCCCGACAGCGTGCTGCGGCCGGTCCCGCGGGCCACGGCGGCTCCTGTGCATGGTGGTTTCGAAACTTCGGTGAGTTAAGGGTATCCCGCCGGGGCTATTGACCGCCTAAAGCGGCGAATCTAGCCTGGACGGCGTAGCGAATGGTTTTCGAAAAGTTCGCCCCTGCCGCCCTCATCACGACCGTCCCTGACCCCCGGGAGCCTGAGGAACGTGACGACCAGCACCCCTGCGACCGGGCACCCCCCGGCCAGCACCCTGCCGGCCCTGCAGCTCTACACGGTGCGCGAGCAGCTCGCGGCGGACCGGAAAGGCGTCCTCGGCCAGGTCGCCGCGCTCGGTTACGGAGCGGTGGAGCCGTTCGGCATCCTCAGCGATCCCAGCGGGCTGGCCGCCGATCTGGCCGCCGCCGGCCTCGCGGTGTGCAGCGTGCACGCCATCCCGGCCGGCGAGCAGGCCGGCCCGGTCGTGGCGGCGGCCCGGACGCTGGGCGCCGATACCGTCATCGTCCCGTACCTGCCGCCGGAACGGTTCGCCGACCTCGGCAGCGTGCGCGCGGTAGCGGCGGAACTGAACGGCATGGCGGCCCGGCTGGCCATCGAGGGCCTGCGCCTCGGCTACCACAACCACGATCACGAGCTCGCCCCGCTGCCCGGCGGGGACGGCCTGCCGGACGGCACCCCGGCGCTGGAGGCCCTGGCCGCCGAGCTCGACCCGTCGGTGCTGCTCGAGGTGGACACGTACTGGGCCGCGGTCGCCGGGCAGGACGTCGCCGCGCTGCTCGGCCGGCTCGGCGGGCGGGTCGGCTACCTGCACGTCAAGGACGGCCCGGTGACCAGGGACGACCCGATGACCGCGGTCGGCGCCGGGCGGATGCCGGTCGCGGAGATCCTGGCCGCGGCGCCACCCGGTGCCTGGCGGATCGTTGAGCTCGACCGGTGCGCGACCGGCGTGATGACCGCGGTCGGGGACAGCCTGGCCTGGCTGGCCAGCCAGGGCCTGGCCCAGCCGGTGCGCCCGTGAGACCCGCCGTGAGCGACCCCGTCGGCGTGGCCGTCATCGGCTGCGGCATCATCAGCGACGAGTACCTCCGCAACCTGACCTCCTTCCCGGACCTGCGCGTCCTGGTCTGCGCGGACCTGGACCCCGAACGGGCCAGGGAGCGGGCGGAGAAGTACGGGGTGCCGGAGACCGCCAGCACCGCGCAGGCTGTCGCGCACCCGGGCGTGGAACTGGTCGTCAACCTGACCGTCCCGTCCGCCCACGTGGAGGTCGCGCAGCAGGCGGTGGCGGAGGGCAAGAGTGTCTGGAACGAGAAACCGCTGGCCCTGGACACCACGGCCGGGCGCGGCCTGCTCGCCGCGGCGGCCCGGGCCGGCGTGCGGGTCGGCTGCGCCCCCGATACCGTGCTCGGCGCGGGACTGCAGACCGCCCGGCGGCTGATCGACAGCGGCATGATCGGCGAGCCGCAGGCCGCGCTCACCCTCATGCAGGATTCCGGGCCGGAACGCTGGCACCACGACCCCGAGTTCCTGTTCCGCCGCGGCGGCGGCCCGCTGTTCGACATGGGGCCGTACTACCTGAGCACGCTGGCCACCCTGCTCGGCCCGGCCGAGCACGTCGCGGCGCTCGGCCGGCGCAGCCGGGCGAGCCGGGTCATCGGCAGCGGCCCGCGGGCCGGGACGGCATTTGAGGTCGAGGTGCCGACCCACGTGGCGGCGCTGATCGGCTACGCGGGGGGGCCGGCGGCGACGCTCGTCCTCAGCTTCGACTCGCCGCTCCGGCGGCACGGCTTCGTCGAGATCACCGGAACCGAGGCCACCTTGTCCCTGCCCGACCCCAACGCGTTCGACGGCGACATCCGGGTCCGCGCGACCGGCAGCGACGACTGGGAGACGGTCCCGTCGGCCGGGACCACCGCGGGCCGGGGCCTCGGCGCGCTGGACCTGGCCCGCGCCCTCCGCGCCGGGAGGCCGCACCGGGCGTCCGGTGAGCTGGCCCTGCACGTGCTGGACGTCATGGAGGCGGTCACGCGCTCGATCGCCGGGGGTACGTTCGAGCGGGTGGCGACGACCTTCGACACCCCGGAAGCGGTACCCGCGGACTGGGATCCGTGCGCCCGGACCATCGACTGAGCAGGCAGGGGATCGCGTGACTGAATCACTCGGCGTCGGCCTGGTCGGCTACGCGTTCATGGGCGCGGCGCACTCCCAGGCCTGGCGCACCGCCCCGCACGCATTCGACCTGCCGCTGCGGCCGGTGCTGGCCGTGCTGTGCGGCCGGGACCGGGCCGCCACCGAAGCCGCCGCGCGGCGCTACGGATTCGGTGACGTGGAAACCGACTGGCATGCCCTGCTCGAGCGCGACGACGTGCAGCTCATCGATGTGTGCACGCCCGGCGACTCGCACGCGGAGATCTCCGTCGCCGCGCTGGACGCGGGCAAGCACGTGCTGTGCGAGAAACCGCTGGCCAACACGGTCGCCGAGGCGGAGGCCATGGCCGCGGCGGCCACCCGGGCCCGGGCCCGGGGGATCCGCTCCATGGTCGGCTTCAACTACCGCCGGGTGCCGGCCCTCGTGCTGGCCCGCGAGCTCATCGCCAGCGGCCGGCTCGGCGACATCCGGCAGGTCCGGGCCAGCTACCTGCAGGACTGGCTGACCGACCCGGCCTTCCCGCTGACCTGGCGGCTGCAGAAGGAACACGCGGGCTCGGGGGCCCTGGGTGACCTGGGCGCCCACGTCGTGGACCTGGCCCAATACCTGACCGGGCAGCTGATCGCGGGGGTCTCCGGGGTGACCGCCACGTTCGTGCCCGAGCGCCCGCTTCCCGGCGGCCCGCCCGGCGCCACGGGTCCGGTCACGGTGGACGATGCGGTCGCGTTCACCGCCCGGCTCGGTTCCGGCGCCCTGGCCACCTTCGAGGCGACCCGGTTCGCTACCGGCCGGAAGAACGCGCTGCGCATCGAGGTCAACGGCGCCCGCGGCAGCCTGGCGTTCGACCTGGAACGCCTCAATGAGCTGGAGTTCGCCGACGACGCCGCCGATCCGTTGACCCGGGGCTTCCGGCGCATCCTGGTCACCGAGCCGGGCCACCCCTACCTGTCGGCCTGGTGGCCGCCGGGGCACGTGCTGGGCTGGGAGCACACGTTCACCCACGAGGTCCGCGACCTGGTCACCGCGATCGCCGGGGGCACCGACCCGGAGCCCTCCTTCGCGGACGGCCTGCAGGTCCAGCAGGTCCTGGACGCCGTGGCCGCCAGCGCCGCGGCCGGCAGCCGGTGGATCCCGGTCTGACCCCGGAAAACTGAACAGCCAAATTCGCCGCAACGAAAACCACCCGGAGCCAATCATGTCCCGACCGTTCACGCTGTTCACCGGGCAATGGGCCGATCTGCCCCTGGAGGAGGTCTGCCGGCTGGCTCAGCGGTGGGGCTACGACGGCCTCGAGCTCGCCTGCTGGGGCGACCACTTCGAGGTGGACCGGGCCCTGCGTGAGGACGGCTACCTGGCCGGGCGGCACGCCCTGCTGGCCAAGTACGACCTGCGCTGCTGGGCCATCTCCAACCACCTGGTCGGCCAGGCCGTCTGCGATCACCCGATCGACGTGCGGCACCAGGGCATCCTGCCCGCCCGGATCTGGGGCGACGGCGAGCCCGAGGGGGTGCGGCAGCGGGCCGCCGCCGAGCTGGCCGACACCGCGAGGGCGGCCGCCGCGTTCGGGGTGCAGACCGTGGTGGGCTTCACCGGCTCCTCGATCTGGCACACGGTGGCCATGTTCCCGCCGGTCCCGCCGGAGATGATCGCGGAGGGGTACGCG
>Ga0182024_10007955_pt1 | contig 22635 bp, 23 predicted proteins | sample P32metaG_FD_120480 | JGI IMG/M metagenome (GOLD analysis project Ga0182024, IMG submission 120480) | Permafrost microbial communities from Stordalen Mire, Sweden - P3-2 metaG (Illumina Assembly) | ecosystem: Environmental > Terrestrial > Soil > Wetlands > Permafrost | place: Sweden: Stordalen... | reverse complement strand
GTCCGCGATACCGAGATCTACGAAGCGGCCGAGGTGCGGACTCGCCACGAGCTCGGACGCAATCCCACCGTCATCGAGCTGGCGGCGGAGCTTGGCTGGCCGGAAGAGCGTGTGGCCATCGTCGGCGCGATGCTCAACGACGCAAGGGCTCGCTACGACTCCGAGATCGTCGAGTATCTCGACGACGTCGACGAGGAATAGCGCCGCAGCCCTGGGCCGGCCTCATACGGCGTCGGCTTGCGCTCCTCGTTCGGAGTCACGCACTAAAGTGCGCTCCCTCACTGTGGTGCTCGCCTCCTTGTCTGAGACTCGCCCCAGGGCCGCGGCGAGGTCAGACCGCGCTCAGCTGTTGCCGCCGAAGTCGACGTCCTTGGTCTCGACGGTCCCGGCGGTTCGCCCCGGTGCCGTCTGCTGGCCCCAGTACAGGTTCGTGTGGGCGATGACCAGCTCAGGGGATGGCGCTCCCCATTCGGTCTGGTCCTCGGTGGTGTGAGCGTCGCTGACGAGGGTGGCGTCATACCCCCGGACGAACGCGCCGTGCAACGTGGAGCGGATGCACGCGTCGGTCTGAGCGCCGACCACAATGAGCCGCCCCACGCCGAGGCCCGACAGCACCCTTTCCAGTGAGCTGTCCTCGAACGAGTCGAAGTAGCTCTTCTCGATGAGCGGTTCGGCGCCGTCAGGATCCAGCTCGGGAACGATCCGCCACTCGTCGCTCCCCCTGGCGAGATTCTCGTCCGAGTGCTGCACCCAGACCACTGGGATCTGTTCCTGCCTCGCCTTCTCCACGAGCCGGCCAACGTTGGCAACGACGTCGTCGCGATGCGGCGTGCCCTCGACGATGCCCTCCTGCACGTCGACGACGAGCAAGGCCGTGTTGGGACGGTTGTCCAGTGTGGTCATGGTGTCCCCTCGCTCAATCTGGGTTTCTTTGCCGACTCTGACTCACCGGCGCAGGTCGTCGCCACGCCAGTCGAGGTCATGCAGCCCCTCGCCAGTGCCGCGCCGGATCGCGCTCTGCCCGAAGCGTTCGCGGAGGCTGTCGAGCGTGTGATCGATGCGGTCGCTCTTCGGTTGGTCGAACAGATCCAGCTGTGGCGCGTCGGCGAGACCGGTCACGCCCACCCCGAGCAGGCGTACGGCGTCGCCCGACCATGAGGCGTCGAGGAGTGCGGCAGCTGCATCCCGAACGGTGGTATCGGTCGCGGTCGACGATGCCAGCGTCTCCTGGCGGGTGATCGTGGTGAAGTCCGAGTAGCGCAGCTTGAGCGTCACCGTACGGGCCGTCCACCCGCCGGTGCGGAGGCGCGCCCCCACATCGCTCGCGAGCTCGGAGATGCGTGCGTGGAGCGCGTCGCGCTGGGCGACGTCGCGGGCGAAGGTCTCCTCCCGCGAGACGCTGCGTGGAGCGCCGGGCACCGTGACGGCCGCAGTATCGATTCCCCGCGAGCGTTCCCAGAGCGACGTCCCGGAGGCCCGACCGACGCGGCGTTGCACGGTGTCGAGTGGGAGTGCGGCGAGCTGGCCGAGGGTCGAGATTCCCAAGCCGCTCAACGCGCGCTCGGCTGCCGGTCCAAGTCCGGGCAGCCTGCGCAGCGGCAGCGGCGCCAGGAATGTCGCTTCGTCCCCGGGCGCGACGACCACGAAACCCCGCGGTTTGCGCAGGTCGGAGGCGATCTTGGCCACCGTCTTGCAGGTTGCGACCCCGAACGAGGCGTGGAGGCCGCTCGCAGCCAGGATTCGATCGCGGATCTCCGCAGCGATGTGCTCGGGCGCACCGAAGCGACGGACGGACCCGGAGACCTCGAGAAATGCTTCATCGAGCGAGAGCGGCTCGATGATCGGCGTGTAGTCGCGAGCAATGCTGAAGACAGTTTTCGACGCGTCGCGATAGGCGCGAAAGTCGACCGGCACCAGCACGGCCTGCGGGCACAGCCGGAGTGCAGTGCGCAGTGGCATCGCCGAATGGACTCCGAAAGCGCGCGCTTCATAGGACGCTGCGCTGACCACTCCGCGATTCAGCTGCGCACGACCGTCCTCGGACGGTGCGCCACCGACGATCACGGGAAGCCCGCGCAGCTCCGGACGGCGCAACTGCTCGACCGATGCATAGAACGCGTCGAGGTCGAGATGAATGATCGCGCGCTGCGTCACGAGCGCTTCCCGTAGCGGGCCGCGTCAGCTTCCCGAGTGCTGCCTCCACTCATCGATGTCCGCCTCACGCACGTAGCCTGCGCGAATCATCAGTTCCATGTATGGAACTGCCAGGTGCGGCGCGGCGCGTCGCAACACCCACGGCGGTGGATTGTCCTTGTTCTTGTTGACGCTCTGATAGAAGTAGATCTGATTCAGATCACACAAAAGGGCGAGACGGTGCAAGGAAATCCCCCTCTCCGCGCACCGTTCTTTGATGTACTCCTTGAACTCCACGCTTAGCCCAAGTATAGGCCCATGTTCCGCAGCGCACCGGGCAATTCGTGAAGTGCGGCAATCACTTCATCAGCGTCTCCCGAGGTACCGTTGCCGCTCCTGCGAATGAGCACGGCGCGCATCCCGGCGGCATGCGCGCCGGCGATGTCTGCGGTCTCGCTGTCGCCGACCATGACCGTGGATTCCGGGGTCGTCCCGAGCGCAGACAGCGCAGCCGCGAAGATGCGTGGCGAGGGCTTGCGCCACCCTACCTCGGCTGAGAAGGTCACCGCATCGAGGTGGCCGTCCAAACCGAGAAAGGCAAGCTGAGCGTGCAGCGATTGGACGCGATACGGCGCGTTGGAGCACAGCCCGACGCGCAGTCCTCGAGCGCGCAGGGAATCAAGGAGCGGGATCGCCTCCAGGTCGAGGTGTGCGCCGTGCCACCAGGCCTCCTGCTCGATGCGCAGCGCCTCGTCGAGAACGTCGTGATCGAGGTGCAGACCAGCCTCCTCGTAGGCTCGCAGCGACACCGCCGCGACGTCGATCTCCTCCAGCGAGCCGGTCTCCTGGTGCTCGAGCACGGCACGCTCGACCCGGCCGAGGATCGCGCGAAGGGTCGCCATGGACGGGGCAGTCCGGCCCGCAGCATTCAGCAGCGCAAGGATTCGTTCCTCCGCGTTTGCGAGTGCTTTCTCCGGGCGGGAGAATCCTGCGAGCGTCTCGCCGTAGTCGAACAGCACGCCGTCGAGCGCCGGACCCTTCCCATCCCCAGCACCGCTCACGCCGGGGCGCCACCTCCACCACCGCCGCCGCCACGACCTCCACGTCCTCCGCGCCGCTTCCGGCCACCCTGCCAGCGCCGCTTCGAGCGCTTGCCGGTGCTCCGTGGCGCCGGCGACAACTTCTCGAGGTAGGCCTCGCCCGGGTGCGGTTCATTCGGATGACCCGCCCGGACACCCGGTGCAGCGGCGACCCGCGCCTCGTATTCCGCAAGGACCGCCTCGAGCGGACGCTTGTCGCTCGCCGGCGGCGCGGCCGTCTCCGCCCATGGCTGGGACTTCGGGCTGGCCTCGGCGGCGCCCGGAAGTTCCGGGATGGCGTCCAGGACCGATTCGATCGCTCGGGCGATCAGCCGGTTGGCCTCAAGGGGATCGTTCAGCGGTCGTTCAGCCATTCACGTCTCGTGCCAGCCGGCGAGGGCGAGTCCCGCGATCGTCTTGACATCCACCTCGCCGCGGCTGACCAGCGCTTCGACCCCTATGTGATCAAAGCGCTCGACGTCCATTCGTTCATCCGCATCCCGATCCGTTGATCCCTCGGTGAGATCGGCGGCAGCGAAGAAATGCATCACCTCGGTGGAATACCCGGGGGTCAGCGGCACGTCGCCAAGCGGCGTCATCCGCTTTGCACGCAACCCGGTCTCCTCGGCGAGCTCGCGCTCGGCGGTGCGGGCCGGAGCCTCGTCGGGCTCCCGTGTGCCTGCTGGAAGCTCCCAAAGCGCCCGATCGAGCGCGTGGCGCCACTGCCGGACGAGGACCACTCGCTCGTTGTCATCGATCGCAACGATCGCGACCGCGCCCGGGTGAGCTACCACTTCGCGCTGCGCATGCGTCCCGTCTGCGAGGGTCACGTCATCCTCGTAGAAGGTCAGCAGCCGACCCTTGTGGATCAGGCGCCGGGAGGTCTGGGTCTCACGGAGGTGCTCCGTCGATCCAGCCGCTCCGGACTCCGCGTCAGTGCTCACGCATTGAGTTTGACGCCCTTAGGAGCGAATCAGGCGCACGCCCATTCGTGGGATTGGCCGTGGGCGAACATCTTGGCGGCGATATTGGCCTGCACCGCGGGGTTCCAGATCGTTGCCGCCGTTCCGCCGTTGGCGATAAAAGTCGACATCAGGAACTGGAAGACCCCGATATAGGGGCCGCTCCGGTTCACCGAGTTCCAGTGGAAGTGCGACTCGCAGTTGGCGGTTTTCAGCATCCACGCGACGCTCACGCCCCAGTGCTCGGCGGCTGCTGTGATATCCGCGACCACCTGCGCCTGGCTGACCGATAGGCCGGTCGGGACAACAAAGCCGGGAGGCGAGTGGTGCGCAGGGCGCGGAATCACCCGTTTCGCCGGGGCGGAGACGGCCGTGCTGAACAGCTTGGCCGAGCGAACCCGAAGCATCATCGGGTGCGCGGTCACATTGGTGAGGCGATCGACATCGCCGACGGACGAACGGACGAGCGAGGCGGACGCCGCGGCCCCCTGGGCCGGCGCGGTGATGAGCACTGCGGTCGCTGGTCCAGCCACCATCATCAGGCAACCAAGAACCAGTCCACGTGCCCGCTTGGGCAAATGCAAGGCGGATCACTCCTGTTTATCGGGCTCCGGCCATCTCTCCCCTGGCCGGGCTTGCTGGCGGCTCGACCTGAACTGCTGCCATCTGGAGACTCTCGTCTCGACGACAACGTGGTGACCTGAGCCGCCGGCGACCGTATCACAACGGGTACTTGTGCCCGCAAGTCGCTCAAACCGAGCGAACGCGCCTCACCAGCCGGTGGAGGCACCGATGGCACAGGAGGCTGGCGATGCGTTGAGCACGACCGGGACGTTCGCTGACAGGCTGGATCCGGACTGCCACACGAACTCCTCGTAGCCACCTCCGAGGATCACCCCGGCGCGGTTCACGCAGACCGCGTAGCTCACCACTGCCACGCCCGCGGAGAGCGGTGCCGACGGGGTCAGCGTCCCCTTGACGTTGCCGTAGCCGTGCGACGAGTGACATGGGCCGCAGGAGTACGTGGCGGATGCGGTCTTGAAGATCGGACCGACATCCGTCGGCCACGAGCCCACAGTGACCGTCGCGTCGACGCTGGTGGCGCCGTTGCAGGCATCGGTGCAGTCGCCGGTCACGGCCAGGGTCTCGCCGGGAGCCAGGTTCACCGCCGCCACCGACTCGAGCGACCCGAGGGTGTGGCCGCCGCGATGGGTCACGAAATGCACGGTCACCGACGCAGCACCGTGGTACCGCGCCTCGTTCTTGAGGCGCGCGACTGGGATCGTGGCAAGGTCGAACGTTCCGATCCCGACAGCGAGCACGCCGACCGAGAGCGTGTCCGGTGGCAGCGCTGTCGGGGAGGGCGTGGGTGTGGCGACGACAGTTGGCGAAGGCGTCGCGGTGGGCGGAGGCGCGCTCGAGCAGGCGGAGACCATCACGGTCGCGACGCCTGCGAGCCAGAGCGGGCGGGATCGAAGGCGATGCATTCCCACAATCCTAGGGGCAGTTTCAGCCTCAATCGGGGCGTGACAGAATTGACATCCAGGTCAACGGCTCGGCCCACGGAGGCATCCGCTCTTGCATTTCTCGGCTGAGCACGACGCGCTCCGCGAGACCGTCCGTGACTTCGTCGCCAGGGAGTTGCGCCCCCACGCGGACGAATGGGAGGAGGCGGAAGGCTTCCCTGACAGTGTGTTCACCCGGATGGGCGAGCTCGGCCTGCTCGGGCTCCGATACCCGGAGCGATACGGCGGGCAGGGCGGGGACTACTTCAGCGCCATCGTGCTCGCGGAGGAGATGGCCCGCTGCGGTTCTGGTGGCGTCGGGATGGCGATCAGCGTCCACACCGAGATGGCGACGCCTCCCATCCTCAAGTGGGGCACCGAGGAGCAGAAGCAGCGCTACCTCATGCCTGCGATCAAAGGCGAGAAGATCGCCGCCCTCGGCATCACCGAACCCGACGCCGGGAGCGATGTCGCCGCCATCCGAACGCGCGCCGAGCGCGTCGATGGCCGGTGGCGGATCAATGGCAGCAAGCTCTACATCACCAACGGGGTGCGCTGCGACTTCATCCTGCTGGTCGCTCGCACGGGCTCGCAGGAAGACGGCGCCCATGGCATCACGCTCTTCCTCGTCGACAAGAATCTTCCCGGGTTCACGGTCTCGCGCAAGCTCAAGAAGCTCGGCATGCACTCGAGCGACACCGCCGAACTCTCGTTCAATGACGTCGAGGTCGGCGACGACGCGGTGCTTGGTGAGATCGGCCAGGGCTTCCACCACCTCATGTGGGAGCTGCAAGGAGAGCGTTTGATCGCCGCCGCCGGATCCATCGCCGGCGCCGAGGTCGCTTTCGCGGAGACCCTGAAGTGGTGCAAGGAGCGCGAGGCCTTCGGACGCCCGATCGGCAAGTTCCAGGTCAACCGGCACAAGCTCGTCGACCTGTACACCGAGATCACGGTTGCCAAGAACTTCGTGTACAGCGTCGCCGAGCGCTGGAATCACGACGACTACCCGGTCACGGAGATCTCCATGGCCAAGCTCCTGGTCGGACGGGTGACGACGCAGGTCGCCGACACGTGTCTGCAGCTCCACGGCGGCATGGGCTACATGGCCGAGAGCGGCATCTCCCGATACTTCCGCGACTCGCGGCTCATCCGCATCGGCGGCGGGACAGACGAGGTGATGAAGGAGATCATCGCCAAGACGGCACTGGGCTTGTGATCGTCTGAAGTCCTGCGACCTGACGCGCTTTCGTCGGGTAACCAAAAGGCCAAGCGATCGTTCCCCAAACAACGACGCAATCATTGCCCGCAATCGTGCAGCGCAAACCCAGAGAAGAAGATGTCCGACGGCGCTCGCCATCTGGTTCGCACAGCGATGCTGCTACTTCCGCTCGGAATGGTGGCCTGCAGTCCGAGCCAGACGAGCGGCACGCCATCCCCCTCCGCGACTGCGAATGCGACGGAGTCACCATCGATTCTTGCTACTGCGACGCCGTCCCCGATCCCAGCCACCCCGGACCCGACCAAAGGCTGGCTCAGCTTCCATAGCACGGCGGGGAAGCTTTCGTTCCACTACGACCCAACCTGGAAGCCGGTTCAGTGTCCTCCCAGTGATTCTCCGCTGATTGTTCTGGGTCAGAACGTCTGTGGCCAGATCGAACCAACATTTGAAATTGATTCGGTGCCCGCTCAGCAGGCACCCCTGGCAGCTGACCTACGGTGCGATCCAAGTCAGCCGCCGGCATCGTCGTCGAGCGTCACCGTTGACGGTGTCACCGGTACTCGGGAGTACGTCGACTACACGACACGTGCCTACGACAATTGCCGGCACCCGATCACGCACGCGCTGGCTTACACGTTCTACACAGCGGGCCGGGCATACACGATCATGTATCTGAACGTTCCGAGTGAAGGCCCCGATCAGACGGCCAACGTTGATCGGATGGTGCAGACGCTGACGTTTTCAGCGTAGGGAACGCGCGCCCGATAGACTCCTGGCGACACCAACGCTTGGAGGGCCACGCCAATGCAGGACCGGATCATCGGCACCACCATGCCCGTGCTCGAGATCACGCTCGATCCGGGCGAGGCGATCTTCTCCGAGTCCGGAGAGCTGTCGTGGATGACGCAGTCGATCGTCATGCAGACGTCGACTCAGATGGGCGGCGGTGGCGGCGTCGGCGGCGTGTTCAAGCGCGCGCTCGGCGGCAGCTCGATCTTCATGAGCCAGTACACGGCGCAGGGTGGTCCCGGGATGGTCGCGTTCGCCGCGCGCCTGCCAGGACAGATCTTTCCGCTCGACGTGGCACCCCAGCCGGGCTACGGCTACCTGGCGCACCGCCACGCGTTCATGGCCGGGGTTGGTGGCGTGCAGTTGTCAATCGGCTTCCAGCAGCACCTCGGTGCGGGCTTCTTCGGTGGTGACGGCTTCCGCCTCCAGAAGATCCATGGTCAGGGCCGCGCCTGGTGTGAGCTGAGCGGCGAGATCATCACCTACGACCTCAAGCCGGGCGAGTTCCTGCGCGTGCATCCGGGCCACGTCGGGCTCTTCCAGGACACGGTGAACTTCACCATCACCACCGTCAAAGGCATCAAGAACAAGATCTTCGGCGGCGACGGCATCTTCCTCGCGCAACTGACCGGACCGGGCCGCGTCTGGTTGCAGTCGCTCCCACTCCAGAAGCTCGCGCAGTCGCTGTCGGAATTCTCGCCGGGTCAGGCGGTCGAGGCCGGCGCCGCGGGTGCTGCGGGCGGAGCGATTGGCGGCGGGGTTATGCGGGGGATTCTCGGGGGCTGAACTCGCTGCGTTGAAACAGCGCGTGCAGCGTGATGCCGGCGGCCGCGAGCGCCTCGCGCCCGCCCTCCTCGCGATCGACGACGCACAGCGCGCCGGCGATCGTCGCGCCCGTGGCAATGACCGCCTCCCGCGCCTGGAGGAACGTGCCGCCCGTGGTCATGGTGTCGTCGACGAGGAGCACACGCATCCCCGGCTGGAGGTCCGGTCCCTCGATGGGCCGGCCGGTACCGTGCGCCTTGGCCTCCTTGCGCACGATGAACGCGCGGATCGGATGGTCGGTGTCACCGCTCAGCGCCGCAGTGGCTGCCGCCATCGGATCCGCACCCAGCGTCAAACCCCCGACAGCATCGATGCCGAGGTCGCGGCAATGCTCGAGCGTGAAGCGCGCCACCAGGTACAGCCCGCGGCCGTCGAGGGTGACCTGCTTGCCGTCCACGTAGTAGTCGCTGGTGCGGCCGCTCGTCAGCGTGAATGTGCCGAACTTGAACGCTCGAACCGCGACGAGCTGACGCAGCTCCTCGCGCAGGCCGGCACCGGTTGCGATGCTCACGGCGTCCACCGCAACACCGGATGACGGGCTGCGCGCACCTCGTCGACGCGCCGCACCGGCGTCTCATGTGGCGCGTCCTGCACGAACGTCAGGTCGCGCTCCGCCTCCTCGACGATGGACGCGCAAATCGCGGCGAGTCCGTCGAGGCTCTGCTTCGACTCCGTCTCCGTCGGCTCGAACATGAGCGCTTCGGGGACGGTCAACGGGAAGTACACGGTGGGTGCGTACACGCCGTAATCGAGCAGCCGCTTGGCAACGTCCATGGCGCGCAGCCCTTCGACGCGACCGCCATGCGTGGTCGCGACGAACTCGTGCATGCACGGCGTCTCGACGGCCATCGCGAAGAGTCCCTTGAGCTGCGACTGCAGATACCGCGCATTGAGCACCGCGTCGCGCGCGATCCAGGGCAGGTGATCGCCATACGCGCGAATGTACGCGTACGCTCGGACCAGCATGCCGAAGTTGCCGTAGTACGAACGCACTTTGCCGACACTCTTGGGCCGGTCGTAGTCGAGAAAGAAGCGCTCGCCGTCGCGTTCAACTGTCGGCGTCGGCAGGAAGTCGATGAGCCGCTCGCCAACCCCGACCGGTCCGGCACCGGGACCGCCACCACCGTGCGGCGTCGAGAACGTCTTGTGCAGGTTGAGGTGCACCACATCGAACCCCATGTCCCCGGGGCGTGCAACGCCGACGAGCGCGTTGAGGTTGGCGCCGTCGTAGTAGACGAGCGCACCCGCCTCATGGGCGAGACGGGCAATCTCCACGATGTCCTTCTCGAAGACGCCCAGGGTGTTGGGATTGGTCAGCATCACCGCCGCGACCGTTGAGTCGAGGTGCTGCGAGAAGTCGGCGACATCGACGGTGCCATCGCGATTGCTCTTCACGGTGACGACGTCGAGCCCGCACGCCGCCGCCGACGCCGGATTCGTTCCGTGCGCGGAGTCGGGGATGAGCACACGCGTCCGCTCCGTGTCGCCGCGCGCTGCGTGATACGCCTGAATCATGCGCAATCCCGTCCACTCACCGTGCGCGCCGGCGGCCGGCTGCAACGACATGCGCGCCATCCCGGTGATCGATGCGAGCAGCCGGTCGAGCTCCCACATCAACTGCAGCGCGCCCTGAGTGTCCCGCTCGTCCTGATACGGATGCAGATTGGCGAAACCGTCGAGCCAGGCGAGATGCTCGTCGACGACGGGGTTGTACTTCATCGTGCACGAGCCCAGCGGATACATCCCTTCGTGCAGGTTGTGGTTGCGACGGGCCAGACGTCCGAAGTGGCGTGCAAGCACCGGCTCGGGAACGTGAGGAACCGGTGCAGGCGTGGAGCGCAGGAGCGACTGTGGGATTGCGGTGTCCTGCATGGTCACCGGCACGTCTGCCGGCGTCACGGCGGGTCCACTCGTGTAGTCGGTGCTCAACTCGAAGACGAGCGGTTCGTCGACTGCCCAGCCCGCGGTAGTGTTCACGCCCGGAATCGACTCGATCATGCGGGCACCATGGCGGCGAGCTCGCTCCGGCGCGCGCCGACCATTTCGGCTGCTGTTGCGGCGTAACGGTCGATCGCCGACGGTGTGGTGAGCTCCGTGCAGCACACGAGCAACTCGTTGTCGTGGTTCTTGTCGACGCGTCCAAGCGGCAGACCCGCGACGATGCCGCGTTCGCGCAACGACCGTGCGAAGTCCGCCGCGCTGCCGGGCGTTCGCAGCACGAATTCCCACAGAAATGGCGCCGACGCGTGCGCGAGCGACAGGCCGTCGATGCCGGTCAACAGGTTGGCCAGGTGATGCGCGCGTCGCGCGCTGACCTCTGCCACATTCCGCATACCGCCGGCGCCCATGTGCGCCATGTACACGGTTGCGGCGAGTGCGATCAACGCGTGGTTCGTGCAGATGTTGGACGTCGCATGCTCGCGGCGGATGTGCTGCTCGCGCGCCTGCAACGTCAGCGTGTATGCCCGATGTTCGGCGTGATCGAGCGTCATCCCGACGAGCCGTCCCGGAATGCGCCGCATCTGCGCCTGCGCCACTGCCATGAAGCCCACATGCGGGCCGCCGAACGACGCTGGGATGCCGAGCGGCTGACCATCGCCCACCGCTACATCAAACCCGCTCTCGCCGGGCGGGGTCAGCAGCGCGCAGGCGTGCAGGTCCGTGGCGCAGATCGCAAGTGCGCCTGCCTCGTGCGCCGCATCGGCGAGCGGCGCGAGGTCCTGGATGGTGCCGAAGAAGCTCGGCTGTTGCACGATGAGCGCGGCATGATCTGCGCTCAGCGCCGCGCGCACCGTGTCCTCCGCAAGCACCCCATCCTGCGTCGGGAGCAGATCGATCGCGATGCGCCGGCCTTCGCCGAAGGTTCGCAGGACCGCGATCGTCTCGGGGTGGACGCTGTCAGCAACCGCGATACGCGTCCGGTGGTTCGCCTGCACCGCAATCACCATCGCCTCGGCCGCGGCCGTCGCTCCGTCGTACATCGACGCATTGGCAACGTCGAGGCCGGTCAGCGCGCAGATCATCGACTGGAATTCGAAGATCGTCTGCAGGGTGCCCTGCGATGCCTCGGCCTGGTATGGGGTGTAGGCCGTATAGAACTCAGGCCGGGAGATGGTGCCGCGAACGATTGCGGGGCTGAACCTGCGGTAGACGCCGGCGCCGAGAAAGCTGTCGTATCCGCTCAGCGACCGGTTGCGCGAAGCGAGCCGCTCGAGCTCGACGACCAGGTCCTGTTCGGAGAGCGGCGGCGGGAGGTCGATCGTCGGGTTGCGCAGGGCGGTCGGAATGGTGGTGAAGAGGTCCGCCTCCGACGCCGCCCCGACCGCTTCGAGCATCTCGCGACGCTCAGCATCGGAGTTGGGGAGATACGCCATGCTCAAAGTATGGCGGGCCGCGCGAACCGCCCGGGAGCAGCCATGGCGCAGCCCGAACGGATCAGCGCGGGGAGGTTTGCTCAGCCGAACCGTTGGTAGACTGCAAGTGATGTCCAAGCGTGCCTCCGCGGTTTCCATCGAAGATCTGGTCGCCTCGATCGAGACCGCCCGCGACAAGGTGATGGCCGACGAGGTCAAGAGCCTCGTCAAGCTGGGCCTTCCCAAGACCGTCGCGTACAAGATGGTTGCCGACCGCTATCGCCAGCGGGCCGAGGGTGACGACGGAGAAGCAGACTCCGCGAGCCCCTGGCCGGACATGTCCTGACCGGCTAGACCCCGGAACGTGACGTGGCGGCCGCGCGCCGCCGTCCACGGACATACCAGACGATCACCGCGATCACGATCAGCACGGCGATGCCGATGGCGACCTTGCCGATCGGTCCAGCGACATTCGTGTAGTTGGCGCCGACCTCGTACCCGAGCACCGCGAGGAAGGTGACCCACACGGTCGACCCCAGGAGTGAGAGCACCGCGAACCAGACGGGCTGAACCTTGGCGAGGCCGGCCGGGAACGAGATGTACGTGCAGATCACGGGGATCATCCGTCCGAAGAACACGGTCGGCAGACCGAACCGGGCGAACCATCGATCCGCGAGATCGAGGTGGCTCGCGGAGATCCCGATCCGGCGTCCGGGACCGAGAAGCAGCGGGCGACCGAATCGCCGCGCGAGCGAGTAGGCGACCAGCGCGCCGATCAGGTTGCCCAGGACCCCGGCAGCGATCACGGCCACGATGTTGAAGTGACCGGTCGCGGCGAGCACGCCGGCCACCGGCATGATCACCTCGCTGGGGAACGGTACGCCGCAGCTGTTGATGGCCATGAGCGCGAGCACGACAAAGATGCCCCCACTCGTGACCCACTGGCCGATCACGCCGCCCATCGCGGGGATTGTGGCCTACGCTGCCGCGAAGATGCCCCGAAAGCACCATTTACGTTCGAGCTCGCCGAGTTCGATCCCGCCGTGGCCGGTGCCGTTCGACCCGTCCTCCGAGCTGGACTGGGGACGCCCCGACTACGCGCGGCGCCTGCTCCGCGAACACCTCGACCAGTCCCATGACGGCGCGAGCCGGCGGCGCAGTGTCGTCGCAGCGCAGCTTCGACGCTTGCGCCGTTTGCTGCCGGCTCCACCGGCTCGGATCCTCGACGCCGGTTGCGGCCCCGGGCTGTATGCCGTGCCGCTCGCCGCGCTCGGCCACTCGGTGACGGGCGTTGACGTGAGTGCTGCCGCCCTCCGCCATGCCCGGGGGCTCGCACGCGACGCGCATCTCGGCGGCAAGGTTCGCTTCGTCAAGGGAGACCTGCGCGGTGTCGCGCTCCCTCCCGGCGGCTTCGATGCCGCCCTGCTCGTGTATTTCGTCCTCGAGGCGTTCTCGCGAGCCGAGCAACCCGAGGTGCTCAAGCACATCGCGTCGTCGCTGGCACTGGACGGGGTGCTGATCGCGGAGCTGCGGCTGCGTCCGGACCAGCCACCCGGGCGCATCGACTGGTGGGACGTCGTGCCCAACTCGCTGCTCTCGGACCGGCGGCACCTGCTCCTCGGTGACGCGGTGTACGACCACCGGCGCCACACCTACGTGCTCCGGGAGATCGCCATCCACGATGACGGTTCGGTGGCGGTGCAGCAGACCAGCGGCTGGCTCTGTCCCTTCGCGTCGATCCCTGGCCTGTTCGCACGCGCGGGCCTCCCGGACGTGACCATGTTCGACGGATGGACCGGCGCTTCGGCCCACGGGCTGTCCGAAACGGTCCTCGTGGTTGCGCGGCGGCGCCGGACCTGACAGGCCACTGAAGGGTCGGTTCGAGCGGCTACCATTCGTTGCCTCGGTCCGGGAGTCCTGTCTGGAGTTGATTCACCATGCCGACGCCCACATCTGATCGCATCCGCACAGTCGCCGTCGTTGGCCACAGCCACGACGGGAAGACAACGCTCTGCGAGGCCCTGCTGCACACTGCTGGAGCAACGCAGCGCATGGGCTCGACCGAGCAGGCAACCTCGCTCTTCGACCACGAGCCCGAGGAGCAGCGCCACTCGATGAGCATCGGCCTCTCCGTCGCGCATTGCGATTGGGACGGGTGCCGGGTGAACCTCATCGACGCGCCCGGGTTTCAGGACTTCGCCGGCGAGGTGGTCGAGGGACTGGCGGTGGCCGACGCCGCTGTGCTCGTGGTCGCCGCCACCGGGACAGTCCCGGTCGGTGCCGAGATGGCCTGGGAGATGATCCAGGCGGCGGGCGTGCCGGCATTGATCGTCGTGAACCGCATGGACAAGGAGAACGCGGCGTACGAGGCCACGGTTGACGCGCTTCGCGAATCATTTGCACGCAAGCCCATCGCGGTTGCGGTGCCGATCGGTGCGGCCGACGGGTTCCGCGGCTACGTCGACCTAGTCGATGACCGCGCTCATGCGTTTGACGATCGCGGTCGCTCCACCGACATCAGCGTCCCGGACGAGATGACCACCGAGATCGAACGCGCACACGCTGCTCTCGTCGATGCCGCAGCCGAAAGTGACGACGTGCTCCTGGAGAAGTACCTGGAGGGCACCGAGCTCACCGACGAGGAGGTGCGCACAGCACTTCATGCCGCCACCGCCCGCGGGATATTGGTGCCCATCGTCTGCGCGGCCGCCGCGTCGGAGCTGGGCGCGGGCATGGTGCTCGACAGCATCGTCCGGTACCTGCCCGCGCCAACCGAGCGGACACGCGTCGGGCTCGATCCCAAGGGCAACGAGGTCGCAGTGGCGTGCGATCCCGATGGCAAGCTCTGCGCGTTCGTCTTCAAGACCACCGTCGACACCTTTGGCAAGATCTCGTTCTTCAAGGTGCTGCGCGGCACCATGCGCGGCGACAGCCACCCGATCAATCCACGGCTCGGCCAGGACGAACGATTCGCGCAACTCGGACAACCGAACGGCAAGGCGATCGTGACCGTCACCGAGGTTGTCGCCGGCGACATTGGTGTCGTCACCAAGCTCACGCAGACGCAGACCGGCGACACGCTGGGCGCGAAGGACGCGCCGATCCTGATGCCGCCACTGCCGTGGCCGGCGGCCAGCGCGTCGGCCGCCATCGTCGCGCGTACCAAGGGCGACGAGGACAAGATCATGAGCGGCCTCGCGCGGCTTTCCGAAGAGGACAAGACGTTCTCGACGGATCGAGACCCGGTGACCAACGAGGTCCTCGTGCATGGGCTCGGCGACGTCCATCTCGACGTTGCGCTCGAGCGGATGAAGCGCAAGTTCGGTGTCGACGCCGAGTTGCACCCGCCCAAGATTCCGTATCGCGAGACCATCACGGGCACCGCCCGCGTCGGCCACAAATACAAGAAGCAGTCAGGCGGATCGGGCCTGTACGGCGACGCGACCATCGAGATCGAGCCCCTGCCTCGGGGCGGCGGCTTCGAGTGGGAGGACAAGATCTTCGGCGGCTCGATCCCGCATCAGTTCCGCCCTTCGGTGGAGAAGGGAGTCCGGCAGACGATGGAGCAGGGAGCGGTCACCGGCAACCCCATCGTCGACGTGAAGGTGCGCCTGGTCGACGGGTCGACCCACAGCGTCGACGGCAAGGACATCGCATTTCAGATCGCCGGCGCGATGGCCATGCGCGAGGCGGTGCAGAAGGCGTCGCCCGTGATCCTCGAACCGATCGTGAACGTGAACGTCATCGTCCCGGAGCGCTTCACCGGCGACATCATGGGATTGCTCAACTCGAAGCGCGGCCACGTCGCCGGCGTCAATCCACTCGGTGACGGGCGTGCGGAGGTGAGCGCGAGCGTTCCTCAGGCGGAGATGTACACGTTCCCGGTGGAGTTGCGCGCCATGACCCAGGGCAGGGGCAGATACTCGATGTCCTTCGCGAGTTACGAGGAGGTGCCGGCGCACGTCGCTCAGAAGCTCATCGAGGCACACAGCAACGAACATCCCGCAGCATGAGGAGTTAGCACATGGGCGAGACAGTCGAATTCCCCAGCAATGGACACACCTGTGGCGGATATCTCGCGACCCCACCGAGCGGTCGCGGGCCGGGTGTTGTGCTGATTCAGGAGTGGTGGGGAGTCAACGCGCACATCCGCGATCTCTGCGACCGGTTTGCGGCGGAAGGATTCGTTGCGCTGGCACCTGATCTGTATCACGGCAAGGAGACCAAGGAGCCCGACGAGGCGGGCAAGCTGCTCATGGAACTCGATCTCGCCGGCGCTGCACGCGACATGCTCGGCGCCGGCAAGTGGCTTGCCGCAAGCGATCGCACTGCAGGGGACCGCGTTGGCATCGTCGGCTTCTGCATGGGCGGGGCGCTTGCCATCTATGCGGCGACGCTCAGCGATGTCTTTGCCGCGGTGGTCGCCTTCTACCCGTACATCGGTTTGACGGCGGCCGCCCAACCGGACGTGACCGAGATCAAGGGAGCAGTGCTCGGGCACTTTGCCGAGAAGGACGAGGCGTACACGCGCCAGCAGATCGAAGACCTCGAGTCCCAGCTCCGACGCGCAGGTGTCGACGTGGAGTTCTTCTGGTACATGGGCGCCGATCACGCGTTCTTCAACGACACCCGGCCGGAGGTATACGACGCCGATGCGGCGCAGCTCGCCTGGGACCGGACTCGGGCCTTCTTCCGGACCCATCTCGCCACCACCGTCGCCCCCGTCTGACCACCTGCGACGGGGTCATCCGACTGCCCCCAGCGGGACCCCGGCTTGAATTCAGCTCCAATTCGGGCCCGATGTGGCTAGAATGCCCGCAACCTGCCTCCGAGCAGTCGCAGAACCACCCCCACCACCCCGGAGGAGCACATGGCCACTGGCTATTGCCTCAAATGCAAGGAACAGCGCGAGATCAAGGGCGCTGAGGCGATCACGATGAAGAACGGCAAACCGGCCACCACCGGCACCTGCCCCGTCTGCGGAACGAAGATCTTCAAGATCGGGAAAGCCGCCTAGCGATCGTCCGCCGGGCTCCTCCCAATTCGGGTCAGGACCGGCGCACGCAGACTGGTGACGGGGTGCAGGTGCGCCCCCGAACCACCTCCACGACCCGAATCCAAGGCGCGGATACCGGTCAGCTGGTTCCGACCAACTCCTGCTCGAGGAGGTCGAGCGGCAGCGACCCGAGGTTGAGCGCCGCCATGTGGAAACGCTTGAGGTCGAACGCCGCGCCAAGCCGGGCTTGGACCTGTGCGCGGATGTCCAGCCACGCGCGCTCGCCAACCTTGTAGCTGATCGCCTGGGCAGGCATGCCGCAGTAGCGATCCAGCTCGCTGCGCGCGAACCCGGGCCCGGCGAAGCCGCAATACCGTTCCACGAAGGGCAGCGCCGTGTCCCAGTCCCAGACCTTGCCGGCGCGGTTGGCCTCGGTCTTCGGGATCCGGAGCTGGAGGTGGAGGCCCGTGTCGACGATGACGCGCATCGCCCGGAACGCCTGCGAAGCGAGCATCCCAAGCAGGTAATCGGGGTTCTCGAGGTAGCCGAGCTCCTGCATCAGCCGCTCGGCGTAGAGCGCCCAGCCCTCGGCATGGCCGGCATAGGTGCCCAGCTGGCGCTGGAAGGTCGTGAGCCGATCCTGGAAGGTCATGCAGAGCCCTATCTGCAGGTGATGCCCCGGCACGCCCTCGTGGTACGCCGTGGTGACCTCGGTCCAGAGCGGGAAGCGCTTCTGGTCTTTCGCCGGGTACCAGGTCCGGCCAGGGCGGCTGAAGTCCGCGGACGGACCCGTGTAGTACATCGCGGCGGCCGTCCCGGGAGGCGCCTCACGGCATTCGATGCGGTGGAGCGGCTCGGGGATGTCGAAATGCGTCCCGTCGAGGTCGGCGATGGTGCGATCGGTCAGGTCCTGGAGATAGGCGAGCAGGTTGTCGATGCCCTCGATGCTTCGTGCCGGGTCGTGACCCAGGATTTCCATCGCGCCGTCGATCCCCGCCCCGGGAGCGATGCGTTCGGCGGTGGCCTCCATCTCGGCCTCGATGCGGTGCAGCTCCTCCCAACCCCAGGCGTAGATCTCCTCCGGGTCGCGGTTCATGCCGAGCCACCTGCGAATGCCGATCGCGTAGAGGTCGCGGCCAACAGCGTCCGTCTCGGGCGCGCGCGGCGCGTACTCATCGCGCAGGAAGCGCGACATCTCGGCGTAAGCGTGGGTGGCCAGCTGTGCGGTGTCGCGCAGCCGCACACCCAGCGCGCTGTCGTGCGGCTGCTGCGCCGCGATGCGAGCGAAGTACGGCGCGTCGCCGCCGTCGAGGCCGCCCAGCGTCGCCGCCTGCTCAGCGCAGACGAGCGCCTGACGTCGGGCCGCGATCGAACCGGTGGCCAGTCCATGCCGAAGCGACACGGTGAACCCAGCGAGCGAATCCTGGACGCGGCTCATCCGCGTGGCGATCCGCTCCCAGTCCTCCGCCGTCTCACGAGGGCAGAGGTCGAATGCCATCCGGATGAACGAGATCGGCGAGTCGAAGTTGGAGAGCTGCCGCCACGGAGCACCCGCACGGTAGTTCTCGAGCCCGGCGTCGAGACGGTCGCGCATGACCGCTGCTGCGATGCGATCGGCGTCGTTCTCGACCGCCGTCGCATCGAGCGCGCGAAGCGTCCGCCGGTCGAGATCGGTCAGTGCCTCGACGCCGTCCGGTGAGAAGTCGGTCACCTCGTCGTCGTGTCCCGGTATCCCGAGGCCGGTGGCGGTGAAGGGGTCGAGCGCGCAGAGCTCGTCGACGTACGCGTCAGCGAGACGGAAGACCTCGGTCACGCCTCGAGTGCGACGACTGCTCCGACCCCCGCGATCGACGCCACGCGGTCGCCGTCATCGAGCCGCATGATGATCACGCCCCGCGTCTGACGGCCCGAGATCCGGACCTGCTCGAGCGGGATGCGAATCACCTGGCCCGATGTCGAGATCACCATCAACTCCTCCGACAGATCCTCGACCACGCGCATGCCGACGATCTCGCCGATCTTCGGGATGGCCGTCTGGTCCATGGTGTACACGCCCTGGATGTTGCGGCTTTTCACCGGGTAGTCACTCATCGGGGTCAGCTTGCCGAAGCCGTTCTGGGTGATCACCAGCACGTGGCCCTCGGGATTCACGATGTCGAACCCGGCGACCTCGTCGCCCTTGCGCAGCCTGATCGCGCCGACGCCCATGGTGTCGCGCCCCATCGGGCGCACTTCCTTCTCGGTGAACCGCGAGCCCTTGCCCTGGCGGGTCACCACGAGGATCTCATCCCCGCCTGAAGAGCGGCGCACCCAGTTCAGCTCGTCGTCATCCTGCAGGTTGATCGCGATCAAGCCGTTGCGGCGCACTGCCGCGTACGCGGCGGCCGGCGTCTTCTTGATCTGACCGAGCTTGGTGACCATCACCAGGTATTGCTCGTCGCTGAAGACCTCCATGTCGATCAGCGCAGTGACCTTCTCGCCCTGGTCGACCTCGATGAGGTTGATGATCGGGATGCCCTTGGCCTGTCGTTTGACGTCGGGAATCTCATGCGTGCGCAACCGGAAGACGCGGCCGCGGTTGGTGAAGAAGAGCATGTCGCTGTGCGTGTTCGCCGTCGTGGAGTGCTCGATGTAGTCCTCGTCGGTCGACCGGCGCGCACCCACGACACCCTTGCCTCCGCGATGTTGCGCGCGGTAGTTGTCGAGGGACATGCGCTTGATGTAGCCGCGGTGCGTCAGGGTCACGAAAACCTGCTCCTGGGGGATCAGGTCTTCCTCGTTCATCTCGAGCTCGTCGTGACGAATCTCGCTGCGCCGTGGATCGGCGAATCGCCTGCGCAGGTTGGTGACCTCGTCCTTGATGACGCCGTCGATGAGTCGCGGATTGGCGAGCAGATCCTCGAGCTGAGCGATCTTCTTGATCAGCTCCTCGTATTCCTCGCGGAGCTTGCCGCTCTCCAGCCGAGTCAGCCTGCCCAGGCGAAGGTCGACGATGGCCTTCGACTGCCGCTCGGTGAGGCTGAAGCGCTGCTCGAGGGCCGTCTGGGCGGACCGCTCGTCCTGGGCGCCGCGAATGATCGCGATCGTCTCGTCGAGATTGTCCAGGACGATGGTCAGCCCTTCGAGGATATGCGCCCGCTCCCGGGCGGTCGTCAAGTCGTGCTGCGTCCGCCGCGTGACCACGTTGCGGCGGTGGGTGATGTAGTGCTGGAGCATCGCCTTGAGGCTCAGCACCTGCGGACGGCCGTCGACGATCGCCAGCATCAACGCCCCGAAGGTCATCTGCAGCTGGGTGTGCTTGTAGAGGTTGTTGAGCACCGTGTGCGGCCGCGCGTTGGACTTCAGCTCGATGACGATGCGGACCTTTTCCTCGCGCCCGGACTCATCATGGAGGTCGGCAATGCCGTCGATCTTGCGGTCGTTGACCAGCTCGGCGATGTTCTGCATCAGCCGCGACTTGTTGACCTGGTAGGGGAGCTCGCGGACGATGATCTGCTCACGTCCGGACTTCGACTCTTCGAAGTCGACCTGGGCGCGCATGACGATGCGTCCGCGGCCGGTGCCGTAGACGTTGGCGATGTCGCGCGTGTAGATGATCCCGCCGGTCGGGAAGTCGGGACCCTTGACGATCCGGATCAGGTCTTCGGTGGTGGTCTCGGGGTCGTCGATCAACCGGACCACGGCGTCGCAGATCTCGCCCAGGTTGTGCGGCGGGATGTTGGTGGCCATGCCCACCGCGATGCCGCTCGCGCCGTTGACCAGCAGGTTGGGGAGCAGCGACGGCATGACCGACGGCTCACGAACGCCGGGGACGTTCGCAAAGTTCGGGCCAAAGTCGACGGTATCCTTCTCGATGTCATCGACGAGGCTCATCGCCACTGCGGTCATGCGCGCCTCGGTATACCGATACGCTGCAGGCGGATCGCCGTCGACGGAGCCGAAGTTTCCCTGCCCGTCGATGAGCGGGTAGCGCATCACCCACGGCTGCGCGAGGCGGACGAGCGTGTCGTACACAGCCGTATCACCGTGGGGGTGGTACTTGCCGAGCACCTCGCCGACGACCGCCGCGCACTTCTGGTAGCGGGCGCCCGCGGTCATGCCGGTGTCGAGCATCGCCCAGAGAATGCGGCGTTGCGCCGGCTTCAGCCCATCGCGAATATCGGGGAGCGCGCGGCTGATGATCACGCTCATCGCGTAGTCCATGTAGGACGCGCGCATCTCCGCCTCGAGCTCGATGGGATGAACCTGACCGGGTTCGAACACCGCCATTACGCAGACACCTCCGCTGGGCTTCTCACCGCGCCCGCGATAACCTTGCTGACACCCTGTGCGGCCGCGCGGGCAGCGACACGAATTGCGTTCATCGTCGCCTCGGCGTCTGACCGTCCGTGGGCGATCACCACCTCACCCGCGATTCCCAGCAGCAGCGCACCACCGGTCTTGCGGTAGTCGATGCGGTCTCGGAGCGGGCGCAACTTCGGTTTGAGAAGCGCACCGCCCACCTTGCCGCCGACCGATTTGCGCGCTTCACGCGCGATGCTCGCGAACAGGAACTCGCCGATCCCCTCGGCCACCTTGAGCACGACATTTCCCGTGAAGCCGTCGGTGACCACCACATCGCACCCGCCGCGGAAGATGTCCTTGCCCTCGACGTTACCGATGAAGTCGATGGGCAGTGCCTTGATCATCGGATGCGCGGCCTGCACCAGCTCCGATCCTTTCTCCGCCTCCTCGCCGTTGCTCAGCAACGCGACCCGGGGAGCGGCAATGCCGAGCATGGTGCGGGCGTAGATGTCGCCCATCAACGCGAACTGCGCGAGCCACTCCGGCTTGCAATCCGTGTTGGCGCCGACGTCCAGGATGAACGTCTGACCCGCATCGCTGGGGAACGATGCACCGATCGCGGGCCGCGCAATCCCGGGGACGCGCTTGATGGTGAAGAGGGCTGCCGCGAGCATGGCGCCACTGTTGCCCGCGCTGACCACGGCGCCGGCCTCACCGCCGGCGACCAGTGCGCAGCTGCTCACGAGTGACGAGTCGCGCTTGGCGCGCACCGCATTTGCGGGGTGCTCGTTCATCTCGATGACCTCGCGAGCATCCACGACGTTGATCAGATCCGGTGTTGCGGCTCCGGCGCTGCGCAACTCTGCCTCGACCACCTCGCGGCGGCCGACCAGGGTGACCGCGATGCCGTGCTCGTTGACGGCGCGCAACGCGCCGCGCACGATCTCGCCTGGGGCATGGTCGCCGCCCATCGCGTCGACCGCGATCGGAAGCGGCATCAGATATCGAGGTTGCGCACGCTCGTGGCGTGGGTCTGAATGAAACGCTTACGAGGCTCGACGTCGGAACCCATCAGACGGTCGAAGATGTCGTCGGCCTTGAGCGCATCGGCGACTCCGACCTGGAGCAGGACTCTGCGATCGGGATCCATGGTGGTCGCCCACAGCTCCTCCGACATCATCTCGCCAAGTCCCTTGTAGCGAGAGACCTCGGTGTCTCGTCCCATCGACTTCACCTTGTCGTCACGCTGGTCGTCGCTGAAGGCGTACTCGGTCTGCCGGTTTCGTCCCTTGCCCTTCTCGAGCTTGTACAGGGGCGGTTGCGCGAGATACAGGAAGCCTCCGTCCACCAGTGGGCGCAGGTGACGCCAGAAGAACGTCAGCAACAGCGTGCGGATATGCGACCCGTCGACATCGGCGTCGGCCATCAGCACGATGCGGTGATAGCGCAGCTTGTCCACGCTGAACGTCTCGCCGAATCCTCCACCGAGC
>Ga0182024_10007954_pt1 | contig 22635 bp, 12 predicted proteins | sample P32metaG_FD_120480 | JGI IMG/M metagenome (GOLD analysis project Ga0182024, IMG submission 120480) | Permafrost microbial communities from Stordalen Mire, Sweden - P3-2 metaG (Illumina Assembly) | ecosystem: Environmental > Terrestrial > Soil > Wetlands > Permafrost | place: Sweden: Stordalen... | reverse complement strand
GGTCCAGGCGGTTGCATAGAATTACCCTCCATCGGCGCACAATGGTCTTCAACAGTGCAAATTGAAAGGGGAGAAAACGGCACCCGGTCATCCCTCCGTCCCTAGAAAAATAAAAAAAATCGCTAAAAACACCCTTTTTGGGGATGCGCGCCAGGCTGGGATAAAGAGATAAGCCGTCTTGAATCAAAAGCTTGCCGGACGAGACCGAAGGGAGGGTGATTATCCCCTCGGGACAAATGAGGGCGCTACTCGGGAATTTCGTGCGCATGCAGGGCAAAGGCATGTAACGAGTGAAGCAGCGTTGCAGCGTTCTCTTGGCCCCGAGTTGCGCGCTGAAATCCGTCAAGCCGTTCACGATATTTTCGGCCCGTCCGGATTTGACTCTCCACCTCGAACATCCTGTGATCCAACTGCTCCAGACTTGGAGCATTCCGCTGGGTCAGAATCAACTGTTTAAGCGCATCAACTTGCGATTGAAGCATTAGGACGTGTTCAGCAACTTCTAGTGCCATTTCACAGTCATTCATTGTGGTTTGTTCTCCTGAGAGAAATATGGAAGGCTTGATAAAGTTGCGCTTTTTTGTTAGTTTTCTATCAAGCTGTTTGCGAGATAGGAAGCGGTTTTAATTAAGAATCAGGGAGGAGTAGGGGGAATCCGACCCGCCTATCTCCGGGAACATCCCATCCGCTAGTGACGGTTGGGCTGTTGAAACCCCGGTGCTCTTTGCTTGAACTAACCCCTCCGGAGGGAACCGGAACCTGTGGAAGGAACCGGCCTGCGTATCATTTTAGCAGGCCGATTCTTTTTTGTGTGGAGCTATGAAGAAACCCATCCCCGATCCAACTCCCGAAGCTTTCCGCGATCTGTTGGACCGCGCCTGCACTACTCAGGTGGAGCAAGCAACTTCTGTTCCCTCGCGCAAGGGCAAACCTGAATCATCGTCCGTTCGGCCAGCAAAGAAAACATCGGGCGCATGACTTTGCGGCGGTTATATCTAAAGCTGTATTCGTCTAGATAGCTCTGTAAATACTCTTCCCCAACCTGATAGTAAACGCCTTTAATTCCCCTCTTTACCAGTGACCAAAAGCCGTCAATCGTGCCGGTATGCGCTTTGCCGTCTACATACGTTTTAGAGTGATTTACGGTTTGGTGCTTGTAGCTCTGCCCCATCCAGCGCAGCCCACTATAGGACCCGTGCTCATCCGTGTAGATCATGGTTTTGGGCGGTAGGACTTGCCGCACTATCGGCATAAGGGTGCCTTTCATGGAGTCCGGCACCACCCTGGCGACTACTCTTCCGCCCCGCTCGACAATTCCCATTGCCGTGGCCTTGCGCTTGCCTCTGAGATGCTGAGGCTTATTTTCGTCTGAACCACCAAACTGCGCTTCGTCAATCTCGACTGGACCCGCCAAGGTGATTTTCTCGCCCATGAGTGTGCGGACCTGTTTCATCATGCGCCATGCTGTTTTGTACGTTACGCCTGTTTCGCGCTGAATATGCTTTGCGCTCACTCCCACTCGCGTAGATGCCATTAACCGAATGACATAAAACCACGTCCGCAGGCTGGTAGTCGATTTATGGAATATCGTTCCGGCCAGCGGGAAAAGATGATTCCCGCAGTCCTGGCACGCATAGGACGTTCTGCCACTCACCCGGTAGTGCTTCCGCTCCACCCCGCATTCAACACAAAGAGCCTTTCCACCCGGCCAGCGCTGCTCCATAACGTACTCAAGGCACGCATCATCGGTAGGAAACTCCACGTCAAATTGCTTGGCCGTGTATTTCTGTGCCTTCGGGACTACCTGCCAGCGATTCATAGCGCATCCTTTCCATAGCCTAAAATTAAACTGCCGATCTGCTTATCCCATTGCCTTGCTTGCGTCTCATATGCGTGATTCTCGTTATCGGAGCAACGCTCAAAAACGCCGTTTGAGCAACAAACCATTTCCAGGCCGCTGATATAGCCGGAATTGAGTTCGCCAGCAGCAACGATTAAATGCGCTGCCAGCCGTTTGAGTTGCTTGATAGGCATTAACTCGTAATAGTGCAACCAAAAGAGTGCTGTATTTAACGCATCGCCACTTGGCGTATAGAGCGGAACATAGACGCAATCGGCACCGTGGTCAGCGATATTCTCAAAAAGGAAGATGCACGGCGCAGGACGGGAAAACATAACTATGCACTGTGGCTGGCCGTTGCCTGAATTGGCGATGCCAAGAACCTTAATGCGCCGGGAGCGCACGTCTAGGTCATTCTCTTTTTCCAAATCGGAATCCGAAAGAATCGCTTCTGCAACGTGCCAAGCGGAACCCATATGCCCCGCGCAAGCGATTGCGACTGTTTTTGCGGGGTTGAGTCTGATCTTGGACCCGCTAAACTGGGCACGCACGTCAGCGCCCTCAAGTTTCTGTCTTAGCGTCCATTTAGTATCGCTCGCAAGCACTAGACCATCTGTGCCAACAAAGCCAATTTGTATTGTCGTAGACTTTTCCTCATCTTCGAGGATACTGGCCGTATGGGGTAATGAGATAGGCATTGATTGCCCACCTTTCCTTATCCCATCACTTGCTCTCAAGGGATAATTACCGAAGGGAGCCTTATTGACTTAGTGGTAAACAGAACCCCTCGAAAAACCCCGGTTTTGGGGCCAAAACAAGGCCATTCTGGGCAATTTTGAGCGAAAAACGCGGCCTGCAAGCAGCGCCGCGTCTCTCGCGCCGCACGCAATGGCCGAGCCAACGGAAGCCGTTTTCAGCTCCAAGGCACAGCGTTCATGGAAATGCCATGGAGTGGCTTTGGGCGTTCGCATAGAGATTCGGATAGATCGATCCCGGCAACTATAGCGGTTCTCCAGTTGCTGTAGAGGGAAAGCAAGGCCGCTAAGTGGCTTTTTCCCCAAGAAAAAGCCACCCTTCTCAACTCTCAAGACTCCACATGTACTGGAGAACCGCTCTAGTCGGCGGGTGGGGCGCTGGGTTTGGCAGGCGGGGTCAGGACGAAGCCTTTGAGCACAACGGCGAATCCTTGCTGGGGGAGTTCGGCCTGGAGGAGCTGGTTCGCGGGGCCTGAGAAGAGTTCTGTCCTGGCGCCGGCAATGGTGGCGACAAGATGGTGAACGGCGATGGGCTTCCCGTCGAGGGTTCCCTGCTCGTCGGCATAAGTTGCGAGCTGGATGGGCACGATGGAAGCGGCCTGTTGAGATCCGTCCGGTCCTGGGGATTGCTTGGGGATGATGGCCCAGAGGTCGCGATTGTTCTGCGTGACGCCGAGGGCAAGAAGGGTGTCGAGAGCGCCGGGGTCGAAGTCGGCGAGAAACACGGCGGCGGGATGAAGGGCAAGCCGCGTGGTTGAGCTTCGGCCGTTGGCAGATATGTTCAGAAGGAACTGGGCGGAATCCGGCGTGGCAGTGATGTTGACGGCGGAGTTGTTGACCGTGGCGCTGAGCTGGACATGGAGAAGATGATTCGCAGCGGTCAGGCGTTCAGTTTTGGAGATGTTGTAGTTAAGGCCCTGCATGGCGACACGGACGACGGAGGTGGTGTCGTATCCCTTGGGCGTAGAGGTGAAGGTGACCTCGGCGGTGCCGACTGGTTTGCCGTGCTGGGCAATAATGAAGCTGGCGGATTGGCCGCCGGCGGAAAGAACAGCGAGAGCGGCCGACAGGTTGAAAAGAACAAATCTGCGCAGGGATTTCTCCATCATCACACTCAGTTAGACACAAAATGCGGGAAAAGAGTTGCGGCGGGGGCGAAGGCAACTCTGCCCAGTCAGTCTTCATATTGCCTGCTCCGCGTCGGTATTTGCCGGTAGGATTGGACGGAATTTCCGGTGCCGGCAGAGCAGCCTTGAAGCAATTGGAGACCCATATGCTTCATGGCGTGGTTTGAAGAATGCATCCCCAGTTAGATTGAACGGCATAGTTGGCCAGGCTGTAGTTGGTGACGTTCAGCGAAGTATTGTTGTTCAACAGATCGATCCAGGCGCCGTTCTGGGGCAGAGGGATATTGACGTACTGAGTGGAATCTGAAAAGTTCAGCACAATCATGTAAAGATCGCCGCCATCCCAGCGGTGATAGATGGCGATCTGCATGGCCTCATCGATGCCATAGCCATCCGGAGAGAATTGGGTCCATGATGAGTCGTAGAAATCCGGATAGAAATTGGGAGAACGCAATGCAGGATGGGCCGCGCGCAAGCCCATCAGGAAGGTATACAAGGCCGTCAGCTTCTGCCCAACGTCATCGCTTCGCTGCTCCCATGTCAAGGGGCGCGACTGCACGCGCACGAACTGGGGAGGCGCGTTCGAGTCGTCTTCCCAAAGGTCCTCGAGCTGTCCCCATTCCTGGCCGTTGTGCAGCAGCACAGCACCAGAGCAGGTTGCCAGCGCAACCATGTAGGGCTGTGCCTTGAACCAGCGGTCTCGCGAGCCGAGTTCGTACGTGATCGTAGCGTGGTCGTGGTTCTCTAAATAAATCGTTGGGCAGATTGGCGCGTTGAATCCGAGAGCGGAATTGAGCACACGCATGTAATTTGCCGAGATCGCGCCCTTCACGGCGTACCCGCTGAAAACGTCGAATGGGTATGAACGAAAGACGTCGAACCAGGCTCCCGTTGGCTGGATAAAGTTCGAGTCCGCAATGACCTGAAATCCCCAATCGTCTTCGAGGATGAGTGAGATATTCTCAAGGCCGTTGTTCGACGCATAGGCCGTCAAAGCCTTGATCAGCCCCGGCGCGCCCTTGGTTGGATACTGAAGATTGTCGTACCCGGTAACTTGATCGAAGCGGAACCCATCCAGCTTGAATCGGGCCAGCCAGTACGTGCAAACGTCTGTCACGAATTGCTGCGTGCATGCGTTCGTATAGTCCAGCGGAAGCATACTGAAATTGTTGGTCGGTTCGAATTGGCCGATAAATGGCGAATCCGTGGGTGTCTGCCAGAGCCAGTAATAGGGAAAGCCGTTCGTATTGGCGCCCTGATACGCATGTTGCAGCACAATGTCAAGCAGCACATGAATGTTTCGTCCATGGCACTCGGTAATCAGCGCGGCGAGCCTGGAAAGCCGGTCGAGCGGAGTCACCGGATCGTTCACATACGCGGATTCGACCGAGAAGTAATAAGCTGGGTTGTACCCCCAACTGAAACTCTCATCGTCCGGCCACGCAATCCAGGGCATGAATTCAATTGCGTTGATGTTGAGCGCCTGAACCAAGTCAAGCTTGTCGCTGATGGCGTCAATGGGTGCGCGCGTGCCGCGATACTCCTTGGTGAAATCATCGATCATCAGTTCGTAGATGATCAGTTGGTTCGACGGCAATCGCGTGGCGATGGGTTTGGGATTCGCCGGCTCACCTCCCACAACAAACGCCGATCGGTCATTCGAGTCGCCGCCATATTTTGTGCAGGAATCGCCAACCACACGCGTGGTCGCATTTTCAAATGTGACCAGATACTGGTACTGATACCAACCGTCCGGAAGCGGCGGGTCGAAAACATAACTGAACAGAAATCCGTTCGGATGATTCGATTTCGTCATGGCCAGCGCGGTAGTTGGGTCCCAATCGTTCGCGCCCGGCGTGACCACGTGCTGAAAGTCGCTCAGGATGCTCACCGATGCTATTTGGCACGAGCCGCCGCGCGTGTATTGGCTCGGATCGACAGTGTTATCGGGAATGAAGAGCTTTATGCTTTGGTCACCGGATGGCTTGCGAACAAAACCAAAATCTTCATACATGAGACGACCTCGAAGTTGGCGTGTTCACAAGTCTAATCCAGAATTGGAGTGCGCCCAGCTCAGCGATCGAAATTTAATCTGGGCACGCGATTGGCTCGGTGGCTGCGCGGAGAAGTGATCGCTCATCGCTGAAGATTCAAACTCCAGTAAATCGGACTTGTCGGAAAATCGTGCTATCTAACCACGAGAGATTGAGTATTCAAATCAGGGCAATAAACGCTGAAGGCTGTTCTCGAAGCGTGTTGCGTGCATCACGGCCTGGCGACCGGAGATTACTTCTGCGGCACGGAATAAAGCTGAAGCTGGTCGCGGTTCAACACTGCGAGCTGCGATCCGTCCGGCGCCAGCGCAAACCCGTCGCGGCTCGAGGATGGAGAACCAACCACCACACTCAGCAGGCGCTTGCCGTCCGCGGCGCGATAGACGCCCAGCGCTTCGGAGGAGAAGTCCCCCGCGCTGAAAGGTGCTCCCTCGGGCACAGGCCGCGTGGACTGCACGCTCTTCACCGCAAACACCTGGTGGTTGGCGCTGCCCCCTGCGGCGAAGCCAAAGTCACTCGAGGTGGGCATGCTCTTCATCGCCAGCTTCCCGTCCGGGTGCAGCACGCGGTATTCGAACTCCTCATTCCCCTTGTCGCAGCTGACCATGAAGATCAGGTCCGGGGCAATGCTCTCGAGGTCCGGCGTGCAGCTTGACTCGAACCGCGCGAAGGTGGAAGTGTGGTTGTCCCAGTTCTGCATCAGGATGCGGTAGCGCATCTCCGGCTGCGCCAGCAGCTTGACCTGGCCCTCGTTCAGCAGCGTTGGCGGCAACATGCCCGACACCGTCTTCGCCGTGGCAATGACCTCAAAGTTTCGATTCAGAACCAGGATCGTCACATCTTCTTCCGGCTCCGTGCCCAGGCTCTCGCGCAACTGGGCATGCAGCTCGGCTGAGTGCCGCTCATGAACTACGCCCACCGCGATAAAACTTCCATCCGGCGTCACGCGCACAAAGTCCAGCGGCCCGGTAAGGCCGAGCCGATTCTGTGCCTTCAGCCCCGCTCCATACACGCGCAGCTCCGTGCCCACGTGCACCAGCACGCGGCCCTCGGTCAGCGGCCACAGGTATTGCCGCTCGTCCGGCAGTTCCCAGTCTGCCGTATGCGTCACGCGGCGCGTCGCCGTGTCCACCACAGCGGCGCGAATCACCCGTTTCGTCACCTCTCCGGATCCCAGTTCATGCCTGGACAACAGCACATGCGGATTAAAGGCCACCAGCAGCTCGTGCGGCCCCAGGTAGGCCAGCTCCTCATCGTGGTCGAACGTGGTCATCACTCTCAGCGGGCGGGATCCATAGCCAAGCTGGCTGATTGAAATGCTGTCTGGCGCCGGGCCCGCTGAAGGCGCATTGCCCGGCGGCAAGGCCACATCGCACTGCGGGGGCACGCAAACGTCAATGTCGTTCACCGGCTCAGGCGGCGGAGCCGGCATCGTCAGGCTCGCATCGGTTGGGGTGGTCATTGCGGCAGTGCCTGTCGTCGCCGGTTGAGCTGCAACCCGGACGACAGTCGCCACCGGTACGGCCTCATCCATAGGAACCAGCACGAACACCGTGTTGGTGACCAGCGTCAGGTCGCGATTCGTTGCGGTCAGCACGGAGCTGTGGTCCGGCCCGCTGCCCACATTCAGCTTCACTCCCCGGATGCCGACGACATCGCCCATCTTCATGTGCGGCAGCGGCGGCGGCCCTTTGCCCATGGAGTCGATCTCCAGGTTCATGGTGGTGCTCATTTGCATCTCATGAAAAGCATCGACGCCTGTAGTCCCAGTGCCTGGACCCCCCGCATTCCCTGAGCCCCTCATGTTCAGTGGCATTGCGTCTGTCAGGATGCCGCGATCCATTTCATCCGGCGGTGGAGCCGCCACCGCGGAAAGGAGCAGCTTGAAGTCGTCCATCTTCAGGCCCTTGCACTGTGCCCTGGTGAATGCGAGCGTCACCTCGGAATTGGCTTCGGTCTTGGTATGAGGGATTACCGCGATGACGTGGCCTTCCAGAATCGCTCCGTCCCTGAGCACGCATTCGGTGCCCTCCCAGCGGCCGTCGACCCGCGCAAACACCGATTCGCCCACCTTCAACTGGTGAGCGCGAATATCCGACAGCAGGTGGGCATCAATAGGGGTGACACCGGATTTGGGAACGCTATCGGCAAACAGCACTGTGCTGCCCAGCGATAACGCCGTCATGAACACAAGAATCCGAATCTTCACCGATGACCTCGAATGGGAGCAATTATAGGCCTGCAATTGGTAGAAATGGTACACTTTCGTACTCTCCCCGGACGCGGGTTTGATTTTGTGCCTGGGCAGCCAGAAAATCTGGGGCGCAATCGATCTGACCGGCGCAGGCTCTACGGCTCGTTGTAATACCCGGTGTTGGTGCGTGGCGTCAGTCCCGGCGTCGCAACCAGCACTTTCAAATCGTGATACTCGCTGACCCGATCCGCTCGGGGAGGACTGAATGACAGCGTATAGAAGGATCGGGCGTCCTGGACACAGCTATCGATTTGCGCTGTCAGATCATTGTTCGGCCCCAGGACTCGGCCGCCGCTCTGCACCGCCAGCACCTTCACGCCCAGGTTGGCGGGGCTCGATTTTCCGGCCGACTTGACCCCTTTCAGGAAGTCGCGATAAACCGTTGCGCTTCCGCTGCCTTCGTTAGTCGAAATGCTGTAAATCGAGATGCGCCCCTGGCGAAGCAAGCTGGAAAGCCCAACGATCGAATCGAAGTTCTCACGTTGCGCTTTCTCTGAGATGTCAACATTCACCGAGTCGAGCATGGGCCAGCCTGAACCGACCCAGATGAGCAATTTCTTCCCAGGCTTCGGAGCTTCATTCTGCGCGACTGCCGCCAGCGCCTTGACGGATGAATAGAATCTTTCGATCGCGCCATCGACGCCGAGTGCTGCGGTTGTCATTCGCGCATTGTTGTCGAGTTGCCCAGCCAGCGTGGCCAGCGCTTTTCCATCCGTGTTGGGCGCACCCGCCGAGTCCAGGCCCACTCTGGTATACACGTAGAGAGAGACGGGCTGCGTGAGATGTCCGTCGTTGCTCAAGAGAAACTTCTCGATTTCCTGACGCTCAGAGGACACGTACTTAAAATCGACGTTTACAGTGTCGAGAACCAGAACGACTTCAACAGGCGCATCGGCTGCGGGATCGGTTGAGTGAAAAGAGAGAATCTTCACGGGCTGATTGTTGTCCAGCAAGGTAAAGTCCTTCATATCGAGACCGGATACAGGCTTTCCTGCCTTATCGGTGACTGCGACATCAAGCATGATAGTGGCCTCACGAAGATTGACGCCTTGCGGAGCACCTGTGGACTGCGCGATTGCAAGCAGCGGGCAGCAAAATGCAGTTACAAAAAAACTCAGGATCAACTTGTTCATGGCAAGCGCTCCGTTTGCCGTTTCAGAGTGAAAGGTCCGGGCGAGCCTGACTCGACTCTTGCCCGGACCAAAATGCATTTGAATTGCCCCAGGGTTCTTTCACTTCGACGCGACACTGTAAAGACGCACGGGGCCCAGCATACCTGAAGGTAGCAGCGGCGAATTCGCTCTGTACGGTTTCACATCTGCGAACGTGATCTTGGTGGTTACGCCCGGCTGCTCATCGCCAATAAGCCGGTTGACCCACGCATTCGTTACCTTGATCGATACTTCGTTTGTACCGGGCTTCAGCGCGGTGGTTGCGTCCACGCGATACGGCGTGTGCCACACAACACCCAACACCTTGCCGTTTACCGTGACCTCCGCCAGGTTCTTCACGTCGCCGAGATCGATCCACACGTGCGTGCCGTTCTTCAGCCAGTCTGACTTAACTTGAATGGTTTTGGTGTAGGTGCCAGCGCCGGAGAAGTACTTCACTCCCGCGTCGGAGCTCTCCGTCCAGGAAGACAGTTTGTCGACCTTGATGGATGGCGGCGCTCCGCGACCCGGCTGGAAGTCGATCTTCCACGTTCCCTTCAACGTCGCAACCTCGTTCTCGGATTCGGCCGGTACTGTATATGAGGTCTCCGCGGTTGCCTTGCGGAAGACCACGAACACGGTGCCCCAGGGCTCAAGCTTCAACGGAACCGTGGTGCGGCCGTCGGCAATCTTGAACGATACGGGCTCGGTCTGGCCGGTGTCGGCATGCCACAATTCAGGCGCGTTGCCGGTTACGCGGAAGGTAGCATCCACTGTTTCATTGCGGTCGTTGCGATTATCGACAAAGTAGAGATCGCCGTCAGCCAGCTTGCGATGGACGAAGAGCAAACGAGCGTCACTCTCCGGCTTGGTGTAGTCGAAGTCGGGCGCGACATTCAGGGCGTTGAAAACCGCACCAAGCTTCTGCCCGGCGTAAACCGCGCCTTTGCCGACATGATGCACACCTGTGCCGTCGCCAAAGAGATCGTCATTCAACAGCTTGAACTCCAGTTGATCGTCGGCCAGGCTGGGATCGTCACTTGGCTTCTGTCCTGCAACCACGGCGCCATCGGCCACCAATTTGTGAATGGCGCGCATGACCGGCAGAGACATGTGCTGGCTAAATGGATCCAGTGCCAGCACGCGATAGTTCATACCGCTCGGGGTGGTGATGAGTCCGCCGTTGACACTCAGTTCGTGGATCAGGGCGTCGGCGTTGACATAGTCGAAGCCATAGCCCGGTGGTATCTCAGGCGCCTTTTGATCAAAGATTGCGGTCAGGTTGGAATCTTCGCCGTAGAAGTAGATCAGGTCCGCGCCGAAGTGTCCCTGCTGCAGCAGGAAACTGGTGCGCGCCAGATAGTTGATCCAGGTGCCCGCTTCCTCCGCCCAGGTCTCGTTGCGGTTGAACCACTGACCGAACGGTCCAAGCGTCATTCCCGGCGCCTTGCCGATCAGCGGCTGGTGGGCCGACTCGTGAATCACAAAGCGGTTGATGCCGTTGAGAAACTCCTGGTCGGCGGTGGGCTTCAAACTAGAAGGCGACCATGCCCAGGGCGCCGCTGCAGCCGTCATCGACTCGGCCGCGGCAAGATTCTGTCCATAGATGTGCGACACCGATGCCGACTCGCGATCGTCTGCGTTGTAGCCGAACTGCTCCTTGTTGACCCCAGGCGACTGGGTCCACATTGCGCTCATGGGCACTTCATTGAACTTCTTCACTTCCATGCCGTCGGCGATCAGCGCGCGCCCGGATTCATGCGATTCGCCATAATGGCCCATGCTCCGCTCATGCAGCGTTGCTTCCAACTGGCCGTAATGCTCATCGGCCACCAGGTCGGCAATGGTCTTGCGGAAGTCCCACAGGAATTTGTCGCTGGCTTCGGCGCTCTCTACCACTTGGCCCACCAGAACAGGCATCCACGGCACAGGGTCGTAGCCGCGCCGCTCCTTGAAGTCGGAGACCATGTTATCGGTCCAGTTTTGCGCGCCGGCCTCCCAGCTGTCGTTGATCACGTAGCGAATGCCTTTCTTGCCCATGTAATCTTCGCCCACCGTCTCTTTGTAACTGTCCAGATAGGTGTTGAAGTACTTCTTCACAAACCGGCGATCGAGCTTGTCGACCTCCAGGCCGGTGGCTTCAGCGGTTGCGGGATGATTGGTGATTCCGAGCAATGAATATCCGAAGCGGAGCACCACCCAATCGCCCGGCGGCGGCGTCCAGTCGAGGCTTCCATCGGGACTCATTTTCGCGGTGAGGTCAACGACATCGGACTTCGCAACCGCGTCCGCGGCGGCAACAGGCGGCGTAGCCAGGGAATAAAGGTCGTCCTGGGTAGTAAAGGCGGCTTTATCTTCAAACCGGTTCACGCGGGCTCCCGGATGGAGCACCAGCTCAGCAATCTCATAGTCGGTGGGCGGCGGCGGTATCTTGATTCCAAACGAAGCTGGATCGAGCCCGACGGCCCAGTCGGGAATCGGTGGCGCGGGCGTTCGCTTGAACGAGACGCGGAAATACTTCGCCGTTACCGCCGTGAACGAAAGCGTGTGCTGGGGGGCGTCTCCGCCCGAGAGTTTGGCCACCAGCCTGAAGTTCTGCCCATCGTCGCTGGCCTCAAGGGTATTCTCCGGGCCGCCAATGCCGGAAGAGATCGAGGCGATCTCGTTCAGTTCCGCGATGACGTACGTTATGGAGCGGATGGTTTGCGGGGATGGGAACTCATACTCGATCCACGCGCTCTGTCCCACCGCTGCGGGGATGGGAATCTTGGTGGTCTTCTCCAGGTCTCCGTCAGAAAGCATGGCGAAATCGGGTGAACCGCTGCTCGCAGTCAATTTTGGGTGCTGCGATTCGACAGAAACATCGCTGGCCGCCCGGCGGTAAGCAACCACAACCGAATCGGCGTAGAACTGTGGAATTGGCGCAGCGCCCGCTGGCGGTGGGTCATCATGAACGCCTACGTTCTGAAATGCTCCGGTATTCCCAGGTGGATGTGCCAGCGCGCTGCTAAAAGGCTTTCCGCCTTCGACGAAGGTCTCGCTCCATACATACTTCTTCATGCCCTGGGAACCAGGCACCCACGGGCCGCCTGACTCGCTCCAGCCTGGCGAACCGGCAATGGCCTCCTCGAGGCCCAACTGATCTGCAAGAGTGGTTGCATATTTGAATGCGTCTTTCCACTCCGGCGTCATATAAGCCAATCGATGATCGACAACCTGCGGCGTCTGCAAGGCGGCGTCGAAGTTTTGGAAGCCGCCCAGACCAACCCGGTGCATCCACTCCAGGTCGAGCTTTATGCCTTCTTTCGAGATGTTGCCGTTCATCCAATGCCACCACACCCGCGGACGCGCGCCGTTGGGTGGATCGTCAAAACCGCTTTTCAGCTGGTCGGATTGGGACTGCCCGGGCTGGGATTGCGCCTGGCCCAGACCAAGCGAAATCATGATTGCCAGGGTTGCCGACATCAATTTCATCGCTGAGGTTTTCATGCTTTCTCCTGTAAAGGCGATACGGTGCGCGTTGATTCTGTATTGAGTTGGGCTGGTGGATTGACGACGGTCGAGGCGCACGCGGAGGACAAACTGCAGGCGTCAAGTACCTTAGCACGGCGGGGCAAGGATTCGGAAGGGAAAATATTTGTCTTTCGAATTTATGCTCAATCCGCGAGCGGGCGCCCTTCCTTCGCGGGAGCAGGCGGAAATCGCTGACGCCCGGCAATCGGAAGTCCGGCCGCTTCCGCCAGCGGGCGCAAGAATGCGCCTCAAAAAATTGCGTATTGAAGAAGCCAAAAGCTGACCACAGTATTTGGCCCTGAATGTCTATTGGTTCGATGGCGCGGAGAGCCCCATTAAAACGTTTAATCGATTCTGTTTGGACCACTCGTCGAACAGGCAGCCCTGCGAATCAAGATAGTTCAAATGGGAATTTATTTTGTCCTTGACAATTCCACCGCGATTTGTCTAATCTCGCGTACCAGTCGGAGATTGCACGAATTCTCTTGTGGCAAATGCGCCCTTTCCCGGCCATTTTGAGCCGGAGTATCCAAGCTGAACTGTACTTCCGAATACCGGGAACGTTTTTCATCGTCACTCTTCAATACGAGCACGGTGAAAATGTTCCGGAGTTTTGATAGGACGACGCTAAATTGAATGGCGGGTGGATTGGAATTTCCCGCCAAGAGTGAGCATTTTGAGTAGTCATTCCCCCATTCAGGATCTATTTCTCCTGTGTGGCGGGTCTCACGAGCGAGAACTCAAATGTCGTGTGGGGCGGTTGCGAGCCGAAACGGATTTTCCGAAAAGATGTCCAGGCCAACCCCACGGGATCGAAAAACGGAAGAAGACAAGCAAGGAGGCTTAGCGATGCGATCATTTCGAATTCCCCTGGTTCTGGTCATGCTGCTGGTTTTTGCCGGCAGTCTGTTCGGACAGGCAGGCGCAACCGGCACAATTCTGGGAACGGTGACCGATAGCTCGGGCGCCATTATTCCCAACGTCAAGGTCACGGTAACCAACACAGGAACCAACGTCGCATTTCGCACGACAACCAGTTCGGCCGGCGATTACTACGCGCCGTCGCTGCAGCCTGGAACGTATTCGGTTTCAGCGGAAGTCAAGGGCTTCGAGAAATCGGTCACCACCGGCTTCGTGCTGGCGGTTGACCAGAAAGTCCGTATCGATCTGGCCCTGAAGCCCGGTGCGGTTACTGAAACGTTAGAGGTGACGGCACAGGCAGTTGAGCTGGACACCGACAGCGCGGCTCTCTCACAACTAGTGAGCCAGGCGCAAGTGGAAGAGTTGCCACTGGACGGCCGCAACTTTGTTCAATTGCTGTTCCTGGGCGCAGGCGCGGTCACAATCGGCGGCGAGCAGGGCACCATGCGCCAGGGCGAAGGCAACGCCATCAGCATCAATGGCGGCCGGCCCGAGGGCAACAACTTCACGCTGGATGGCCTGGTCAATACCGACCAGGCGATGGAAACGCCGGCTGTGATTCTGTCGCAGGACGCGATTCAGGAAGTCAAAGTCCAGAGCGGCATCTATCCGGCGGAATATGGATTCTCCGCCAGCCAGGTCAACGTGGTCAGCAAGGGCGGCACCAACAAGCTGCACGGCACCGCATTCGAGTCCAACCGCAACAACGCATTCGACGCCAAGCCGTTCCCTACGGCCAACTCATTCATCACCGCTACGCCCACCACCAACCCGGTTCTGAAACTGAACCAGTTCGGATTCGTTGCCGACGGTCCGGTGCTCCTTCCAAAAATCTATGACGGGCGCAACAGAACGTTCTGGATGGCCAACTACGAAGGTTGGCGGATGAATAACGGCACGCTTCTTGAAGAAACCATGCCCAACCCGGCAGTCCTTCAGGGCAACTTCTCGGCGGAGTCCTACGCGCCGATTAACACCACCACGTTGCCAGGCGGCCCATTGCCTGCCTACGGAACACCCACCTGCACAGCCCTGCTGGCCGCCGGCGGCAACTGCATGCCGGTGGATCCGACCACTGGGCAGCCTTTTCCCAGCAACACGGTTCCCTCAGCGGACTTCACAAGCCGCATCGGTCTGGTCGCTATAGCTAATGGTTACTGGACAGCGCCGACGGTCGCCAATCAACCAGAGGGCATCACCAACTTCATCCAGGCCATCCCTGGCCCCCTGGTCCAAAACCAGCAGACTTATCGCGGCGACCAGACCCTGGGCAAACTGGGCTCGGTGTTTGGCCGTTTCACCTACTCCAACTACGTAAACAAAGCGAACTACAACTCCGGTTCGCCTGTCCTCGGGCTTGAGCAGTATTTCGAGGTGGGCAAATCGTGGGAGGTGTCGCACACCATCAATCTGGGCCAGAAGAACGTAAACAACTTCCGCTTCGGTTACCTCTCGGCCAACGCGCCGGAAGGCTCGGCTGCTCCGCCCGCCTCGTTGGTTTCGGCACTTGGCGAAGCAAACACCTTCCACACCTTCGGCCCATTGCAGCAGACGTACCCCAACGTCGGCTTTACTGGGGCCAGCAGCGGCGGCGGGCCGGTGAACTCGTACAGCGGTTCGTTTATTCCTGAATGGGAGTTCGCCGATTCGTTTACCTCGGTCCACGGCAGACATACGCTCGGATTTGGCGTCGATTACCGGCAATGGAACATTACACGCAACCTGGACGACGATTTCTACGGCGATTGGGGCTTCGGTGCGTCGACCATTCAAACCAATAACGAGCCGATCTCAGCCACCAATTCCGCGTCCAGTTGTCCCAACGCGCCGGTTGTAGTGGGCACGGCAGCTGCCACGCCGCTGTGCGGCACCGGCAACGGCGCGGCTGACATGATGCTGGGGTATTACTCCGGCTGGGGCGGATTCGTTCCCGGTCCACTTAGCCCGACAACCCAGGCCGGCAATCCGCAAACCCACCTCTACCACTATTTCGCTCCCTACGCGGAAGACGATTGGAAGGTTACCTCGAAGCTAAGCATCAACTTCGGCCTGCGCTGGGACTACCGCGCCGCGACCTCCGAGCTGCAAAACCACTTGTTCTGGCGCGATATCACCAACACTCAAGGCGGCCTGTGCTTTGCCGACCCCACACTATCCACCGACGGCGTAGCACCTGGCGTGGGAATTAACGGCGTCAGTCCCATCCTTCGCTATTGCGGGCCGGTGCCGTTCGCTGGGCCGAAGAATCCGTACGCGCCGCGATTGGGTCTCAACTACCGCCTGGACGATAAAACCGTCATCCGCGGCGGCTATGGGATCTTCTACACCTCCTATGAAGGGCGCGAGATTGACGACTCAGCGGATATCTATCCCTACAGCGTGCGCTTCAGCCTGAGTCCGACTACGCAAAATGGTAACGATCAGCTCAAACTCGGTAATAACCTCCTGCCGGCCTACACCACGCTGGGGCCGTTCCCCGAGTCGACGCTGTCCTTCATCGCTGTCATCGAGTCGGAGGATCCACTCAACCCATACGTCCAGTCAGCGACCCTTTCTGTCGAGCGCGAACTGGCCAGAAACACCACCCTGGAAGTGAACTACGTTGGAACCCATGGAACCCACCTGCTGAACCGGCACGATATCGCCCAACAACTCGATATCCCGGCCGCCAGCCTGTCGTTCTGCCAGGAGCAGGATTCGGCCGGCAACTACTTCAATGCTGTTGGCGCGACCGCGGTTGCACCGTGCAGCATTGCCAGCCGTCTGCCGTATCCCAACTTCAACGGGTTCTATATCGACAGCGACTTCCATGGCTACTCGCACTACAACGCCGGCAACGTGAAGTTCGAGCATCGCGCCGGAGACCTGGCCGTGACCTCAATCTTTACCTGGGCCAAGAGCATGGATAACAAGTCGGCGACAGCCGGAGCAGGCGCCAGCGCCACCGGCTTCGAAGGCTACATGGACAACTCCAGGCCGAACCTGGACTACGGCCGGTCGGACTTCAACGTGCCCTACCGGTTTGTGTCCAGCTATGTATGGCAACTGCCCATCGGGCGCGGCAAGAAGATTGGCGGGGGCATGAACCGTATAGCGGATGAGGCTGTCGGCGGCTGGCAGTTGACGGGTATCGCCACCTTCCAAAAGGGATTCCCCTACGAAGTCAACGCGAACGATATCAACGGCATAACCGGTACCGGCGGCATGCGCGCGAACCAAACGTCAGGCTGCAACATTCACGACAACACCTACTCGGGCAATCTGGCAAAGTTCTTCTGGCTCAACATGAACTGCTTCACCAACCCCGCATTCGGGACCTACGGGACCACGGGCCGCAACTGGCTGACCCAACCGGGCATCGACAACTTCGACATGGGCTTTGGCAAGGCCTTCGCGCTGGGTGAGCATGCCAAATTCGTGTTCAAGGCCGACGCCTTCAACACCTTTAACCATCACCAATACTCCGGAGACGTGGGTGGCCTGATTGTCGCGGGCTCTGGTGGCAACCAGCCCATCTCATCCGGCGTGGGCGGAGCCAATGCCGGGCTGATTTACGGGGCGTCGTCATCCCGCATCTGGCAGTTCGGAGGAAAGATTCAATTCTGATCCATCCGATCAGTCAACCGCTGCTTGACTTCAACTCCGCCACGCCGCCAACGGCGTGGCGGATTTTTCTGTGCGGGAGATAAACTCAATCCATGATGAGCAAACGATGGAAGCTGTGCCTGGCGCTGGTCTTCTGGCTTCAGTTGTCGCTGGCCGCGCGTGCGGAGGCAGGCGGCCAGGCAACGGATGAGACCCAAAGGATAGCCACGGCGGGTCAGCAAGCGCTGGCTGCCGGCCAGTATGACGAGGCGCGCAGCGACTTTGAACAACTGGTAAAACTTCATCCGGGTATGGCTGAAGCGCACGCAACCCTGGCCGCGATCTATTTCAAGCTGCGCGACTACGACCAGGCAGTCCGCGAAGTGCGGACCGCGCAGAAGCTCAAGCCAAGCCTGCCCAAACTGGACGGCCTGCTTGGGCTGTCGCTGGCCGAACTGGGCCGTTTCACAGAGGCTTTGCCGCGTCTGGAGAAGGAATTCAAGCTGACCACCGATCCCGAGGTAAAGCGCATGTGCGGCTTGCAACTGCTGCGCGGCTATACGCGGCTGGGCCGCGATGCCGACGCCGTGCAGACCTCGCTGGAGATGAACAAACTCTATCCGGACGATCCCGAGGTCCTGTACAACACGGGCCGCATTTACGGAAACTTCGCCTACGACGTGATGGAAAAGCTGCGTGACAAGGCGCCGGGATCTATCTGGATGCTGCAGGCCCAGGGTGAGGCCAACGAGGCCTCGAAGAGTTATGACGCGGCGATTGTGGCTTTCAATCGCGTGCTCGAACTGGACCCGCAGCGGCCCGGATTGCACTACCGGTTGGGACGCGTCTATCTTACGCGTTTCAGGGAAGAGCAGAAGCAAGAGGAATGGGATTCTGCCCAGAAGGAGTTTGCGGCCGAGCTCGGTGTTGACTCGACCAACGGCAATGCCGCGTACGAGCTTGCCTATATGCAAGCGGAGAACGGCAACCTGGATGAGGCTCGCAAGGGATACGAGCAGGTCCTGCAGCGTTATCCCGACTTTGAAGAGGCGCTGGTGGGCCTGGGCGGCGTGTTGCTCGACAGCGATAAGGCGGAGCTGGCCGTTGCTCCACTGGAACATGCGACGCAGGTCAATCCCGGCGACGAGGTTGCCTGGTACAGGCTTTCGACGGCCGAGCGCGCCACTGGAAACAGGGAAGCGCAACAAAAGGCGCTGGCCGCCTTCCAGAAGATTCACGGCGCCAAGCCGCTGCACAAGCCCAATACCGGCGATGAGATCACGCCGCAAAAGATCGGCGCGGACGCCAATCCCTAGAGCATTTTCGTTTTGTTGCTTTAGCCCTCCGTGCCCCATCCATTCCGCTCTTTTCTGCGGAATGGGTGGGAAACCACCAAGCCTCAGGGCTACGCCACTGCCGAAAATGCTCTAGCCGCGGCGTCAGTCGTAGCGCTCGAAGACAATCTGCTTGCGATGCCAGCCGTAGCCGGCCAACTTGTCGCGCACGCAGGAAACCATATTGTTGAGGCCGCAGATGTAGGAGTAGATCTCGAATTTCAGATCGGATTTGGGTATGGCAGGATCGGGCTCAGGTTGCGGCATCGGAAGCCCAAGGCGCGCGGCGCGTTCCTCCACGATCTTTGCCACATAGTCCTGCACGTAACCGCGCAGGCCGCTCCAGCTATCGAGCGCGCGGCTCAGCGTGATCAGGTAGTGGAAGTTTGGCTTGCGCGCGGCGAGAGCTTCGAACTCTTTCTCGTAGTAAATGTCGGACTCGTAGCGCGTGCCGTAAACCAGCCAGACATCCTTGCCTCCGCTCCGGTCGGGCCCATTATCAGGAAAAAGCCACTGCGCAAATGCGCGCATTGGCGCAACGCCGGTGCCGGTAGCTACGAGGATGGAGTCGGTGACCGGTTCCTTGAGGATGAAGTAGCCGTAAGGGCCGTGGATCTGGATGGTGTCGCCAACGGGTAAATCGGGCAGGTCGGCGAGGTGGTTGGAAAAGAAGCCGCCTTCCACCCGGTTCACGCACACATCGAAGCGGTTGCCACTGGCCGCCGAGGCAATCGAGTAGGCGCGGGTTTGCTGCTTGCCGGTCGGGTCCGTGGCCTCGGCGGAGACGAATTGGCCGGGCGCAAATGGAAAGCTCTGAAGCTCGTCAAGAACGAACTCCATGTGGTAGCACTGGGACGATTCGGAGATGCACACTTTTTTCTCAAGACGCGCAGTGTAAAGCTCACGCTCCAAGGCCATTCTCACTTGAAAGAAAGATGAAGCCCAACAAAGGGACCACAGGCAGTATCGCCATTGCGGGGCTCATGTAGCAAGCGCATAAGCAGTCCATGCGTTCAAAGGTTCACGGACGGTAACTCAGCATGCAACGCGCCCTATAATGAACGAGGAGCCAAGCGAGATTTCTATAAACTCTCAGCCCGCCAGGCAATCAATCCGAGGAATCCATGGCCGCATTGATCGACGCCATTACCGTGAAGCGCAAGATGTATTTTGAGTTTGAAAACGCACCTTTCTACTGCCTTGAAGCAGAAGTCTCCACTCCCACTGCACGCGGAGGGCAGACGCTGGTGCGGCTGAAGATGCGCAACCTTCTTACGCGCGCGGTCTTCGATAAGACCTTCAAGGCCAGCGACAAGTTCAAGGAGCCGGACCTGGAGACGGTGGAGGCTTCGTACCTCTACAGCGATGCCGACGGCTCTTACTTCCTTGACCAGGAGACTTTCGATACGCTGACGCTCAGGGAAGAAATGATCGGGGATGCGTTGGAGTTTCTGGTGGAAGGAGCGATCATCAAGCTGGACAAGTTCAATGGCAATCCGATCGGCTTGCAACTGCCAGACAAGGTAGAACTGGAAGTGACGTATACGGAACCGGGTGCGCGAGGGGATACAAGCGGGAATGTGACCAAGCTGGGACGCCTTGAAACGGGCCTGGAGATCAAGGTTCCGCTTTACATCCAAGAGGGCGATAAGGTGAAGGTCCACACGGAGACGCGGGAGTTTGCGGGAAGAGCGTGAGCCCCATTTCGCAACGCTGACGTTATTTCACACAACCGGCTCCAGATGCGCGGTAAAGTGGCGCAGGAAGGGCGCCTCGTATGTCAGGCGCAAACCCTTGAAGTGTGCGCGGCGCTCCCAGACTCTCAAAATGATCTCCACCGCATAATCGATGTGGCTCTGCGTGTAAACGCGGCGCGGAATGGCCAGGCGCACCAGTTCCATCTTCGCTGCGGCGGCAAACATCAGGCTGCCGATTTCTACCGATCGGATGCCGCCTTCAAGATAGAGCTCTGCGGCGAGTGCCACGCCGGGAAACTGATCGATGGGGATGTGGGATAAAAAGGCCTTGGCGTCGATGTAAATGGCATGGCCTCCGGGCGGCTGCACAATGGGCACACCCTGCCCCGCAATGGCTTTGCCCAGGTAAGCCGTGGAGGCAATCCGATAGCGCAGGTAGTCTTCGTCCAACGACTCCTGCAGGCCGATAGCAACGGCTTCAAGGTCCCGTCCCGCGAGTCCGCCGTAGGTGGGATAGCCCTCGGTCAAAATCAGCAGATCCTTTTCCTGGCGGGCAAGAATATCGTCATTGGTGCAGAGAAAGCCGCCGATGTTAGCCATGCCGTCTTTCTTGGCCGACATGGTGCAGCCATCGCCGAGCGCGAACATTTCCTGGGCGATCTGCTTGGGGGTCTTGTCGGCGTAGGCGGGCTCGCGCTGCTTGATGAACCAGGCGTTCTCGGCAAAGCGGCAGGCATCGAAGTAGATCGGGATGCGGTGCTTGCGGCATACACCGGCCACGGCCTTCGCATTCTCCATCGACACCGGTTGGCCGCCTCCTGAGTTGTTGGTCACCGTCAGCATGACCAGCGGAATGCGCTCGCGGCCTACGCGCAGAATCAACTCTTCAAGCGCCGCCACGTCCATGTTGCCCTTGAACGGCAGAATCGTTTCCGGCAGTCGCGCCTCAGGCAGCAGCAGATCGATGGCCTCCGCTCCGACAAATTCGACGTTGGCGCGCGTCGTGTCGAAGTGTGTATTGTTCGGCACCACGTCTCCCTTCCTGCACATCACGCTGAACAGAATTCGCTCAGCCGCGCGTCCCTGATGGGTGGGGATGACATGGGTATAGCCGGTGATGTCCTGGACCGAGCGCTTGAAGTGGTCGAAGCTCCTGCTGCCGGCGTAGCTCTCATCGCCTTCCATCACCCCTGCCCACTGATGCGTTGACATGGCGCCGGTGCCGGAGTCGGTGAGCAAATCGATGAGAACATCGTCGGCGTGCAGCAGGAACAGGTTGTAATGCGCAGCACGCAGCAGGTCTTCGCGCTGCGCGCGCGTAGTCCAGCGGATGGGTTCAACGCTCTTGATGCGGAATGGCTCGATGATCGTTTTCGTGGGCATTCAAACTTGCTCCCGCGGAAAGGGCTTTCTCACTGTAGCGATGGCCTTTGACACACTCAACTGTCGACTCCGGCACGACTTGCAAATCTACTCCACTGTGACCGATTTCGCGAGATTTCTGGGCTGATCCACGTCGCAGCCGCGGCGCACGGCGATGTAATACGCCAATAGCTGCAGCGGCACAATCTCAATCAGAGGGCTGAGCACCTCGATGGTTGGCGGGATATGAATCACGTGTTCGACCAGACTATCAATGGTGCGATCGCCCTCGGTGGCTACGGCGATAACCCGGCCGCTGCGGGCAGTAACTTCCTGGATGTTCGAAAGTGTCTTCTCGTACCGCAGCTTTGAGGCGGGGTCCCGCTCGTCTTGTGTCGCCAGCACGACTACCGGAAGAGTCTCGTCGATCAAGGCGTTGGGCCCGTGCTTCATCTCACCGGCCGGGTAGCCTTCGGCATGGATGTAGGAAATCTCTTTTAGCTTCAGCGCTCCTTCAAGGGCAATGGGGAAATGGATGCCGCGGCCCAGGTAAAGGAAATCGCGGGCGTTGGAGAAATCCTTGGCCAACTGCTCGCACTGGCCGGAACGAGAGCGGAGGATTTCTTCAATCTTGCCGGGAATGCGACTTAAATGCTCAATGAGCTCAATGGACTGGCCCGCGTCAAGATTGCCGCGCAGTTGGCCAAGCTTGAGCGCCAGCAGGAACAGCGCCGTAAGCTGCGAGGTGAAGGCCTTGGTGGAGGCCACGCCAATCTCCGGTCCGGCGTGGGTATAGATGGCGCCATGCGCCTCGCGAGCCACCATGGCGTCCACCACGTTGCAGATGGCAACAGTCTTCGATCCCAGGGAAATCATCTCGCGCTGCGCGGCAAGCGTGTCGGCTGTCTCGCCGGATTGGGTAATCAGCAGGCCCAGGGAATCCGGCCCGGCGATCGGGTTACGATAGCGGTACTCGCTGGCGTAGTCCACGTCCACAGGCAGGCGCGCCAGGCGCTCGATCATGTATTTGCCGGTGAGGCCG
>Ga0182024_10007953_pt1 | contig 22637 bp, 18 predicted proteins | sample P32metaG_FD_120480 | JGI IMG/M metagenome (GOLD analysis project Ga0182024, IMG submission 120480) | Permafrost microbial communities from Stordalen Mire, Sweden - P3-2 metaG (Illumina Assembly) | ecosystem: Environmental > Terrestrial > Soil > Wetlands > Permafrost | place: Sweden: Stordalen... | reverse complement strand
TCAACCACCGGCTGCTTCACCTCGCGGTCGATGATCGTCTTGCAGACATTCACGCACGAGTCGCAGATGTAAACCCCTGGCCCGGCGATTATTTTCTTCACTTCCGCCTGCGACTTGCCGCAGAAGGAACAGAGCGTCATGCGGGACGATTTAGCCATGGGTGAGAAGGTCGAAAAAGAGAGGGGCCGGGCGAGGCGCCCGGCAGCGGCCAACATGCCGGCCAATGAATGGGCCCGCAAGAACGAGTTTCGTCACCATGCGGCCAAGCTTGAGCACTTTATGACGGGCCGTTAGGCGGCCTGCCCGGTGATCTTGGCGACCTCGCGGGTCGACTCGACGACGTCGTCGACGATCCCGTACTCCTTGGCCTCGAGAGCGCTCATGTAATAGTCCCGATCGGAGTCTTTTTCCACCTGCTCGCGGGTCTTGCCGGTGTGCTTGGCGATCACGTCGTTCAGGGTGTGGCGCCAGCGGAGAATTTCCTTCGCCGCAATGGCGATATCGGCCGCCTGGCCGCCCGCCCCGCCCGAAGGCTGGTGGATCATGACCCGGCTGTTGGGCAACGCGTGGCGCTTGCCCTTGGTGCCCGCCGCCAGCAGCACCGTGCTCATGCTGGCCGCCATGCCGATGCAGTAGGTCACCACATCGCACTGCAGGAAATTCATGGTGTCGTAGATCGCCATCCCGCCCGTCACGACTCCGCCCGGGGAGTTGATGTACAGGTGGATATCCTTCTTCGCGTCCTCCATCTGCAGGTAGAGCAGCTGGGCGATCACGATGTTGGCGACATTGTCGTCGATCGGCGTCCCGATGAAGATAATCCGGTCCTTGAGCAGCCGGGAGTAGATATCCATCGACCGCTCGCCGCGGCCGGTATTTTCGAGGACGATCGGGACGTAGTAACTCACAGGGATTGGGCGCGAAGTGGGAATCAGGAGGTGGGTGCAGTCTTCACCGTCACCTTAGCCTTGGATACCAGGAAATCAACCGCCTTGTCGAAAATGATGGATTCCTGGATCGAGCGCAGGCGCGACCGATCCTTGCTGAGGTCCTTGGCGAGCTTCTCCGGGCGCTGGTTGCTGCGCTGGGCCTCGCGGTAGATGAAGTTGTCCAGATCGCGCTCGCCGACCTCGATCTTTTCGGCCTCGGCGACCTTGGCCAGGATCAGCTGGATCTTGACCCGCTTTTCCGCCGTTTGCTGGGCGCCGGCGAAGAGGCTCTTCTTGTCCTTTTCAAATTGTTCGGCGGGCACTCCGCGGCGCATGTTTTCCTCGATGAACTGCCGGAGGACCCCCTGGGTCTCCGCTTCCACCATGCTCTCCGGGGCCGAGATGTTGACCAGGGCGGCGATCGCCTCGGTGACCTGGCGGCGGGCCGCCATCTGGTTGGCGTGCTCCTTTTGCATCTTGAGATTGCGGACGATTTGGGCGCGCAACTCCTCGAGATTGGCCACCTGGTTCGACTTGAAGAATTCCTCGTTCATTTCCGGGAGGATGCGCTCGCGCACTTCCTGGATTTCCACCTCATACCGGGCCGTCTTGCCGGCCAGAGGCAGCACCGCGGTGAAGTCCGCCGGAAAAACGATGTCGACCGCCTTCTTATCGCCCGCTTGCACGCCCGCCAGCTGGGCGCCCAAGCCCGGCAGATGGCCGCTTTGCGCGCCTTCGACCTCTTCCCAGGTCTGGGGCACTTTGCCGTAGAGCTGCTGGTCGGGGGCGATTTCGGCAATCGGCTTGCCCTCCAGGGAGCCCGTGTAGGCGAGCTTCACAAAGTCGCCCTTCTGGGCCGGGCGGGCGGCGGGTTTGAAGTCCGCGCGTTCGGCCCGCAGGCGCTCAATCACGTTCTCAATTTCCGCTTCGGTCGCGTCGGTCGGCTCCGCCTCGGTGGTGAGGCCCGAGTAATCGGGCAGGATAAAATCGGGGCGGACGTCGACGGCCACGGTGATCGAGACGGCGGCGCCGGGTTCGATCGTGCCCTCCTCGACATTGACGATGTTAAGGACCGGCAGCTTCTCCTTTTCCAAGGCGCCACGGTAGGCCTTCGCGACCACCTTCTGCTTAAACTCGTCGGCGATCTCCTTGCCGAAGCGCTTGGCAATCATGGCGGCCGGGGCCTTGCCCGGCCGGAAGCCGGGGATGCGGGCCTGAAGGACGAAGGAATTGACCACCGCCTGGTGCTCGGCGTCGACCTCGCTCGGATCGAGGGTTACAACGAGATTTTTACGGGTATCGGAAACGCTGTTCAGTTGGACGTTCACGGGAGATGAAAATTGACGGATGCGAAGGGAGAACTGGTTACCCTACTCCGCTCTCGGGAGTGGTCAATGCCGGACTGGCCCGGGGGTTGGCCCTCGATTCATTCGCAGCGCAGGGCCACGATCGGGTCGATTCGCGCCGCCCGCCAGGCAGGCAAGAGGCTGGCCACCAGACCAATCCCGAAGAGGATGCCGGCAATCGCCACCAGCGTCGGCGGATCTGAGGCGTCGACGTCGAAGAGCAAGCCTCGCATCAATTGTCCGAGCAGCAACGCCCCGATGACGCCGGCGCCGAGACCGACGCCGGTTTCCCATAAGCCCTGGCGCAGGATTAATGATTGGATTTCCCGCGGCGAGGCGCCCAATGCTCCCCGGATGCCGATCTCCAAGGTCCGTTGGGAAACGTCGTAGGCGAGCACGCTATAGACGCCCACCCCCGCCAGGAGCAGGGCGATGCCGGCAAAACCGGCGAGCAATGCGAGGATGGCTTGGCGCATCGCGAGGGAGTCGTCGAGAAAGGTCTGCATGGCTCCGGCATTCGAGAGGGCCAGGGAGGGATTGGCGGCGAGCATCCGCGCGCGAATCAGCGGCAGGAGGTCGTCGGCCGCACGGCGGCTGCGCACGAAATAGCTGTTGCCGGGCCAGTAATATTTCCGGAGGGGAATGTAGGCCACCGGATTGGTGTTCACCACATCCAAACCGGCATAATTTGTCGCCCCCACCACGCCGACAATCGTGTCCCATTCTTCGCCCGGGCCGGGCAACCGGTCAAAAGCCACCCGGCGGCCGATCGGATCCTCATTGGGAAAATATTTGTCGGCAATGCGCCGGTCGATGATCACCGAATTGACCTGATCGGCATCGTCGCGGGCATCGAACGGCCGGCCCCGGAGCACCGGTATGCCCATTGCCCGGAAATAATCCCGGGCGATCGCCGGATACCGCACCATCGGTTGGGACGTCGCCGATCCGTTCCCCGCATCCTGAATGAACATCGGGACGGCGCGGTACAAATCCGCCATCGGCGTCTCGGTCGCAAGACCCACCGCTTCCACTCCGGGGATCTCCTGCAGCGATCGGACGATCCGGTCCTCCAGACTGATCGCGTTGGGGGTATTGGGAATCACGCTGCCCGGTAGGATGACCCGGGTTGTCACAATTTGGGCGGCATCAAAGCCAGGATCGACCGAGGCTGCGCGCACGAGGCTGCGGATCAACAGCCCCGCGGCCACGAGCAACATGGCGGACAGCGCCACCTGCCCGGACACGAGCATCGCGCCCAGGAGGCGCCGACGCCGATTCTGCGAGGCGTTGCGCGTATTGCGCTGCACATCTTGAAACAGCCCCCGGCGCGCCATGAAAAAAACGGGGGCCACACCGATCGAAATGCTCACCACCCCGGATACGCCCAAGGCGAAAACCAGCATCGGCGCGCTGAGGCTGAGATGAAACCCATACGGCAAGAGCGCGCCCCCCAGCCGATTCACCAGGCCGATGCCGACCAGGCTGATCGCGATCCCCGCCGTTCCGCCCCCGGCCGCCAACAGGCCGGACTCCAGGAGCAATTGGCGGGCGATCGTCCAGGGGCTCGCCCCCAGCGCATGGCGGAGCGCGAGTTCGGACTGCCGCGCCGCCGCCCGCGCCAGCAGCAGATTGGTTACATTGACGCAGCCGATCACCAGCACCAATAGCGCGCCGGCCTGCAATAGGTAGAGGACCGGCTTGCGCGTCTCGCTCTGATTGTCCTGGAGCAGGTGAACCACGCTGTGATAGCCCGACCGGTCGACGTACCGCTGGTATTCGGCCGATGCCGTATCGTAATAGCTCCGATCGATGGCGGTGACACGAGTCGCCGCTTGGTCCAGGCTGATCCCCGGCTGCAACCGGGCAAAAAGGCGGCCGACCAGGGAGAAGTCGCGCGAATGGCGGCTCATGCCGTCCAGCCAGTTCGGTCGCCAGGAGATCGGGCGCAGGACGCCCAGGTTCGGGTTCAGCGCCTCAATCGCGCGCGGCGCCACACCGACGATCGTGTAGGGCGTGTCATCGTAGATGAACTTTTGCCCAATGACCTTAGGATCGGAGGAGAAGTGGGCCGCCCAATAGGATTCGGTGAGGACCACATATTGATCATTGCCCGGCACCACGAAATCCGCATCGAAGAACCGGCCCACCACCGGCTTGATCCCGAGCAGATCGAAAAAACTTGGTGTGACCCACGCCGCGCCCACTTGAATCGGGCCGGATTTGCCGGTCACCGTGTTGGACGCGACATGGTAGAGGCCCACCGCCGAAAAGAGCTCCGGGTGCTTCGCGTAATCCAGGTATTGAGCGACATTGCCCCGCGCTGCGGTCTGCCCCGACTTGGGATAGGAATTATAAATTTCGACCACGCGGCCCGGATCGGGAAACGGCAGCGGCCGGAGGACCAATGCGTATAGCATCGAGAAGATCAATGCATTCGCCCCGATGCAAAGAGCCAAGGTCAGCACCACCGCGACGGTCACCGTCTTGCTCTTGCGAAGCCGGCGCCAGGAGTAGCGGAGGTCGGAAAGCATGAAGGGAAGTGCCCGCTGGGTTCAGCCGAAAAAAGCCTGCTCGGATTTGCTATATCCGTGCCGCCAACCGGGCAAGCGGTATTGTACCCGTCACGCGGATGTGCGAGCCTTTTTGGCGATCCACCCCGTAGCCGAGCGCCCGCAACGCTTTGACCAGCTGCGCGCCGGAAACGTCGCGCGGCAGCTTCACCGGGCCAGGACCTCGTCCCGCACGAAGTGCAGCCGGATAACCTTCGGAGCCTCCATCGTCTCGTCAAAGTAGCAATCGACGGCCTCCTTCACGTTGGCACGCAGTTCTTCCAGCGTGTCGCCTTCGGTGTGGATCCCGAAGCCCAGAGCCGCCGCGGTGTAGCCTCCGTCAGCCTCGTCCTCGCGCACGTCAAAAATGATCTCGCTCATAGGACTAAGCTACGCGTCCGCCTTCTTCGCGGCAAGCTCGGCTTTCAAACCGCCAATCTTGTCGTCCTTGCCGCGCGCCTCGGCTACCCGGTCCAGCTGATCGGCGCCCACGAACTGGCCGAAGGGGTCATGAGGAGTGAAGTGCTTTGCGGGGTCAATCTGGCGGGTTCGGAATGCATTCATCATGGTCTCCAGGCCTCGAATTGGGCCATCGACCACATCGTAAACACCGATTTTCCGATCATGGCGGTAAATGTGAATATGCCGTCCGAAGTGATCCCTCGGGTGAACTGGAAAATGTATCCTCGGATTTTTCGGCGCACGATTCGATTCGCCTACAATAGCAAGTGCGCAAATTGTGAATCGCGGCATGCCGAGCCTCCGCCAACTCCTCTCTGAACACGCGCCCTTGCTTCTCCTCGACGCGACCTCGGCGCGCATTCAGGTGGGTCTGTGGCAGTCCGAGAGCGAGGTTCAATGGGCAACCTCCGACGAAGAGGCGGGAGTCGGGCTGTTCCGAAGCGTAGCCGCCCTCGCGGTCAAACTCTCCGCCATCCGGGCCTTCGCCTTTGCCGACGGCCCGGGCTCGGTTCTGGGGATTCGCACGGCCGCTGTCGCCATTCGGACTTGGTGCGCCATCGAACCGCGCCCGGTCTTTTCTTACGGCTCCCTGGCCCTCGCTGCCGCCGGATTCCCGCGACCCGGCGGGACCTTCATTGCCGATGCCCGGCGCGGCGCCTGGCACTCCTACCGCGAGGGCGGAACGCTCCAACGCGTCGCGACGGCCGATCTCGCTCCGCCCTTGATCACGCTTCAAGGATTCCGCCATTGGACACCACTGCCGGACGGGGTTGAGGAAGTGCCCTATGATCTCGCGGACCTTTTCGCCCGCGTGCCGGACGCCGATTTATTCCGGCCGGCCCCCGAGCCGGACGCTTTTCTCCACGAGGAGCCCAGTTACGTCACCTGGACCCCGCAGATCCACCGCGCCCCATGAGCGGATTTTACCCCCTCCATCCGCGCCGCTGCTGGGCCGAAATCGACTTGGCCGCCCTCGAACGCAACCTGCGTCTGATTCGGGCCTCGCTGCCCGCGAACATGCGCTACGTCGCCGTGGTTAAGGCCGACGCTTACGGCCACGGGCTGCAGCACACCGCCGCCCGCCTTATGCATGCGGGCGCCGATCTCTTCGCCGTGGCCAATGTCACCGAAGCGGCCGCGCTGCGGGAGTTGGGCCCGGGCTGGCCGATCCTGCTCCTCAGTCCGCTTCTGCCCGAAGAGGACCGCTTTCTCGCCGAGTACGACTTAGCGGCAACCGTGTCCACCAGCGACGAAGTGGTTCGTTTCGCCGCGGCGGGGACCACCGCCGGCCGCCCGATCCCGGTGCACCTGAAAATCGACACCGGGATGGGTCGCCTGGGAGTGTGGCATGAGGACGCGCCGCGGCTCTATGCCGAGATCGCCGCCGCGCCCGGTGTGCGCTTGGCGGGCGTCTTCACCCATTTCGCGAGCCCCGACGACGATCCGGAATTCACCGCCGAGCAGCGCCGCCGCTTCCTGACGGCCCTAGCGAACTGTCCCGGCCTGCGGCCGGAGGCACTGTTCGTCCACGCCGACAACAGCGCCGGCCTGGAGACGATGGCTTCGTCCAGCCCGTTCAATGCGGTGCGGATTGGCCTCCTGCAGTTCGGCATTCTGCCCCACCCGCACTCCCTGTTGGAACAGGTGCGAACGGAACCGGTGTTCAGTTTCCACACCCGGGTGGGCATCGTCAAAACCCTACCGTCCGGCATCACGGTCAGCTACGGCCGCACTCGCACCCTCGCCCGCGAAACTCGGGTGGCGATCCTGTGCGCCGGTTACGCGGACGGTCTGCCCCGCGCCGCCAGCAATCGCGCTCAAGTCTTGATCCACGGCCAGCGCTGTCCGGTGCTGGGCCGGGTGACCATGGATCAAACGATCGTCGATGTGACCGAGGTTCCCGGAGCCGTCTGCGGGGATGAGGCTGTCCTCGTGGGGCGGCAGGGCGGCGGCGAGATCACGATCGGGGAATTCAGCCGCTGGGCGGATACGATTCCCTGGGAAACACTTTGTTCGGTTACAAAGCGGGTGCCAAGGATTTATAAAACAAATCTCGGCGTCTGACCAGGATTTGGCCAGCATCTGATGGTGAGGTGAAACCGGCGCGGACAGGTGTCGTCTTCAGTTTATAATCATGACATTGTCCCTTTCACCCCAAGAGGCCTGGGAGCCGCTGCCAGCCGAAGGATGGACGGTGGCAGCAGCCCAACATCTCCTGCGGCGCGCCGGCTGGAGCGCGGTGCCAAGCGAGGTGGAGCGGGCCATGCAGGACGGCATGGCGGCGACCTTGGACCGACTCTTTCCCGCGGAACCGATCCTTTTGCCCGAGCCTCCCGCGGTCAGCCGGGATGCGGCCGGGATGGCCGACTCCCAGCCGCAACTCGCGGCGGCGGCTCCGGAAGAGCGCCGCCTAATCCAGCGCCAGATCCGCGAACGTTCCCAGGCCGCGCTCCTGGATCTCACGGTCAAATGGCTGCAATTTTCGGCGAACCCGGCCCACGCCGCCTACCAAAAGTGGGTGCTCTTTCTCAGCGATGTTTACGTGGTTTCCTTTGAAAAAGTCCCTCGCGCGCCCCTCATCTACCGGCACTTCGACCTGATCGCCCGCCACGGCCTCGGGACGGCGCCGGAACTGGCCAAGGCCGTTTCCCGCTCGCCGGCCATGGTGATCTATCTGGACCTCAACCAGAGCCGCAAGGAGGCGCCGAACGAGAATTTCGCCCGCGAACTCTTCGAACTCTTTCTCCTGGGCGAGGGCAACTACTCCGAGCAGGACATCAAGGAATCGGCCCGCGCCTTCACCGGCTACCGCGTCGTGCGCCAAAACCCGGAGTTCTTCTTCGCCGCCCGCCAGCACGACGACGGCCCCAAGACGATCTTTGGTCAGACGGGGAATTTCAGCGGGGACGAGGTCATCGATCTCGCCTTCCGGCAGCCGGCGGCCGGCGCCTTCCTGCCGCATGAATTGGTGAAGTTCTATCTCTCCGACACGATGATCCCGGCCGACTACCTCGCCGCCCTCGGCGCCCAGTGGCAGGAGCAGCAGTATTCGCTGCGCTGGCTCGCCCAGCGGTTTTTCGGCAGCCGGATTTTTTACGCCCCGGAATTCCGCGGCAATTTTATCAAGAGCCCGATTCAGTTCTACCTCGGGCTGATGCAGGACCTCGACCTGGATGTCGCGCCGGTGCCGCGGCTGGTCGTCAATCCCCTGCGCCAGATGGGCCAGCTGCTGTTCTACCCGCCCAACGTGCGCGGCTGGGTGGGCGGTCGCAATTGGATCAACTCGGCCTCGCTGGCCGCGCGGCGCACCCTGGTCGAGTCGGTGTTCAATCCCCTGAACGAACAGGCGCTGAACCAGGATGAAATGGTCGATGTGACTGCCGCCCGGACTTCGGGCGACGACGATTTCAGCGTGACGGCGGACCGGCTGGCCCCGCTGGCGGCCCTGGACCCGGCCGGAGCCGCCCGCCGGCTGACCGCGGCCTGGATGCCGTCGGCCGCGGCGCCATCCCTCCTGGAAAATCTGCAAAGCTACCTGGCCGATGGCCCCGACACCGCGGGCGAACATCTGCGCCGCGCCAAACGCGCGTCCGCCACCCTCCTCGAATCGGCCGAATACCAGCTCTGCTGAGCCCAGCCCGAATATTTCATGAACACGGGACAAAGATCTCTCGAAGCGCTGGAGCAGAAAGGGTCGAAGGCGACCGAAGGTGGCCATTTTGGCCATCGAGGGAGCCTGAGGAACTTTCTGCCCGGCGATTTGAGAGAGATTTGGCCGTGCTTCATGAAATATTCGGGCTAACCCTTCGTCCCCTTTTTTCCCATGGCCGACAATCGTCCCACCCCCTTCCTGCCCACCACCCGCCGCGAATTCCTCCGCCGCTCGGGGCAGGGCATCGGGCTATTAGCCTTCAGCCGCTTCGCGCCGTCCTTTCTCGTCAATTCCACGCTGGCGGCCACCCCGGCGCCGGAGAAGGACAAGAGCATCCTTGTCCTCGTGCAATTGGCCGGCGGCAACGACGGACTGAATACCCTCATTCCCTACGAGGACGCGAACTACTACCGCCTGCGGCCCAACCTGGGCATCGCCAAAGAGCAGGTGCTCCCGACGACCCAGACCGTGGGTCTGCACCCCTCCTGCGCCGCGCTGGACGGGCTCTACAAGGACGGCAAGCTGGCGATCGTTCAAAACGTCGGCTACCCCAATCCGAACCGGAGCCATTTCCGTTCGACCGAAATCTGGGAAACGGCGAGCGACAGCGCGACCTTCGCTTCGACCGGCTGGATCGGCCGTTATTTGGACAATTGCTGCTCCGGCGCGCCGGCCGACCCGCACGATCCGCTGGCGATCCATCTCAACACCTTGAACGGCGAACCGGAGACCTTTGTCGGCGAAAGCGCCCATCCGACCTTTGGCCTCGCCGGCTATGGCGGCACGCGCAAGGAAAACGAGGAGGCCCGGCGCCTCCTGGAATCGATCTCCAGCGCCCCCGGAGCGGCCAACAGCGCAGATAGTTTCCTCAAACAGACGCTGATGGACGGGCTGGTCACCGAAACCAAGGTGCAAGAGATCCTCGGCGGCTACCGGGCCGCCGCCAGCTACCCGGGCAACGCCTTCAGCGCCTCGCTCAAGAATGTCGCCGCGTTGATCGCCGGCGGACTGCCGACCCGGGTGTATTTTGTGACGCTGAACGGATTCGACACCCATTTCAATCAGCTGGTCACCCAGGCGGGGCTCCTGAAGACCTTGGCCGAGGGTTTGTCGGCCTTTCAAAAGGACCTGGAGGCCCGCCAATTGGACGGCCAGGTCGTCACCATGACGTTTTCCGAGTTTGGGCGCCGGGCGAGCGAGAACGAAAGCCGCGGCACGGACCATGGGACGGCTTCGCCGCTGTTTGTTCTGGGTTCGCGGGTCAAAGGCGGCCTGCATGGGTCGGCGCCGGACCTGAATCTGCCGAAGAACCAGGACCTCACTTTCAGCACGGATTTTCGCAGCGTCTACGCGACCGTGCTCGAAAACTGGCTGGGCAGCCCGGCCGACAAGGTCCTGGGCGGAAATTTTAGCCGGCTGCCGATCCTCAGTTGAACCCGGCCATCAGCCTATCTCCCGATCGCGTAGGTTCGGAAGCCCAGTGCCGCCAGCTTCGGCAGATCGACGATATTGCGGCCATCGAAGACCGAGGCCGGCTTCACCATCGCCGTATAAATCTGCGCGAAATCGAGGCTCCTGAATTCGTCCCACTCGGTCACGATCGCCAAGGCATGCGAGCCCTGCGCGGCCTCGTAAGCCGTCGTCGCGATCGTCAGGCGCGGATCGGCCGGGCCGGAGCCAAAGACCTCCTGGCGGATCTGTTCGGCCGGGACCTTCGGGTCGTACACGACCACCCGCGCCTGCTCGGACAGGAGGTCGCGGCACACCGTGATGGCCGGCGACTCGCGGGTGTCGTTCGTGTCCTTCTTGAAGGCAAAACCCAGCACCGCGACCTGCTTGTCCGCCGCGGTGTTGTAGAGGGTCCGCACGATCTTCGCCCCGAAGCGGTGCATCTGCCAGTCGTTCATCTTCAGGACCCCTTCCCAATAGGCGGCGACCTCCGGCAAATTGAAATGCTCGCAGAGGTAGACGAGGTTCAGGATGTCCTTCTTAAAGCAGGAGCCGCCGAACCCAATCGACGCTTTGAGGAACTTGGGCCCAATCCGAGAGTCCCGGCCGATCGCCCGGGCGACCTCGTCCACGTCGGCCCCGGTCGCCTCACAGAGGGCCGAGATCGCGTTGATCGAGGAGATGCGCTGGGCCAGAAACGCGTTGGCGACCAGCTTCGAAAGTTCCGCCGACCAGAGATTGGTGATGACGATCCGCTCGCGCGGCACCCAGCGGGCGTAGACCCCGGCCAGGGCCTCGATCGCGGCCTCGCCGCCCGGCGTGCGCTCCCCGCCGATCAGCACCCGGTCCGGCGAAATCAAATCGGCCACCGCGGTGCCTTCGGCCAGGAATTCAGGGTTGGAGAGCACCTGGAATGTGCAGCCCCGCGAGTTCGCCGCCAGGAGGTCCTTGATGGTCTCCGCGGTTTTCACCGGGATCGTGGATTTTTCGACGATGATCTTGCTGCCGGTGGCAACCTCCGCGATCGTGCGGGCCACCGACTCCACATACCGCAGGTCCGCCGCCTTGCCCGCCCCGACCCCGTAGGTCTTGGTGGGCGTATTGACCGAGACAAAAATGATGTCGGCCGCCGCGATGGCGCCGCGGACGTCGGTCGAGAAAAAGAGGTTTCGGCCCCGGGTCTGGCGCACGACCTCATCCAACCCCGGCTCATAGATCGGCAGAGTGTCCGAATTCCAGGCCGCGATCCGCGCCGCATTCATGTCGACGACCTTGACCTCGATGTCCGGCGCCTTGAGCGCGATCATCGCCATGGTCGGGCCGCCCACGTAACCAGCTCCAATGCAACAGATCTTCATAGGGTTCGCTCTACGCTGGAGCTCCCCGCCCTGGAATCCAAGGCTGAAATCTGCCCGTCCCGGCGGAAACCACTTAGGCCGGCGTCGGCGCCGGCGCGGGGCCATGCAGGTCGTCGCGCAGGGCCGGCGGACGCTCGGCCGGCTTCTTGTCGGCCGGCGGCTTGTCGCTGGGCTTGCTGAGGGAAGTGAGGACGATCGGCGAACGCATCTCGCCGTATTGCAGGATCTCCAGTACGTGCTTGCCCTCGATGGTCTCATGCTCAAGGAGCGCGGCCGCGATCTTATCCAGGGCCGAGCGGTGCTCCTCGATGAGCTTCCGGGCGCGGTCGTGCTGTTCAAAAATGATCCGGTGGATTTCCTCTTCGATGTGCCGGGCGGTTTCCTCGGAAACGTTTTCGTTCCGGGTGATCTCGCGGCCCAGGAAGACGGTGTCCTGATTGTCGCCGAAGGCGATCGGCCCCAAGTCGCTCATGCCCCAGTCGCACACCATGTGGCGGGCGATCTTGGTGATTTGCTTGATGTCGCCGGCCGCGCCGCTGGAAACGTCGTTTAGCACCAGTTCTTCGGCCACCCGGCCGCCCAGGCCCATGCAAATCTGGTTCAGCATGCGCTTCTTGGCGTGGGTCAGGAGGTCCTTTTTCGGGATGAACATCGTGCTGCCGAGGCTCCGGCCGCGGGGAATGATCGTCACCTTGTGGACCGGCATTTCGCCATCGTCCAAGACGCCCTGCACCAGGGCATGTCCCGCCTCGTGGTACGCCGTGAGCTTCTTCTCCTCGTCGTCCATCAGGCGGCGCCGCTCGCGGCCAAACTGCACTTTTTCGCGGGCGTCATCGACGTCCGCCATATCGACCTTCTTCTTGCCCCGGCGGGCCGCGAGGAGGGCCGCCTCGTTCAGGAGGTTCGCCAGTTCCGCGCCGGACAGGCCCGGCGTGCCCCGGGCGATGACCGCCAGGTCGACGTTCTCCGACAAATTGATCTTCTTGGCGTGCACCCGCAGGATCTGTTCGCGGCCCGACAGGTCGGGGAGGTCCACGTAGATCTGGCGGTCGAAGCGGCCCGGCCGCAGAAGCGCGCTGTCGAGCACATCCGGCCGGTTGGTGGCCGCGATGATGATGACGCCCTCGGTCGTGTCGAAGCCGTCCATTTCCACGAGCAGGGAATTGAGCGTCTGCTCGCGCTCGTCGTTGCCGCCGCCCAGGCCCGCACCGCGCTGGCGGCCGACCGCGTCGATTTCATCGATGAAGATAAGGCAGGGCGCGTTCTTGCGGCCCTGTTCGAACATGTCGCGCACGCGGGAAGCGCCCACGCCGACGAACATTTCCACAAAGTCGGAGCCGGAGATGCTGAAGAACGGCACGTCGGCTTCGCCGGCGACCGCCTTGGCCAGCATCGTCTTGCCGGTGCCCGGGGGCCCGACCATGAGGACGCCCTTGGGCATGCGCCCGCCCATCTTCGTGAACTTTTTGGGGTCTTTCAGGAATTCGACCACTTCGGCGATCTCCTCCTTCGCCTCGTCGCAGCCGGCGACGTCGGCGAAGGTGACCTTGTCCCGGTCGCGGGTCAGCAGCTTCGCCCGGCTCTTGCCAAAACTGAGGGCGCCGCGGCCCGCCTGGCGCAGCTGGCGGACGATGAAGAAATAGACGACTCCGATAATGATCACCAGGGGGATCACCTGCTGCAGAATGGAGGTGAAGATGGTCTGCGAAGGCGGCTCGGCGTACTTCTTGGTCTTCTGGAGGATCTCCAAATTGGCGTCCGTCAGCTTGCCCTCAGCCCGGAATTCCGTGGTCTTTACATTGTGGTCGTTGGTGAAGATCGGCGTGTTCGCCTCGCCGGTGATCAGCGCCCGGGAGTCGCCCGGGGAATTGAACAGAATCTTGCCCGTCTTGATGTCGTTGGACTGGGTCTTCTCCACCACGTCTTCGATCGTGATGTTGGCCGGGCCGGTGGCGCCGGACGGCGACATGAAATAGAGGACCAGCGCGGCGGCGACGATCGCAAACCAGATCAGCAGAACCTTCGGCTGGTAGCGGTCGGGGGGTAGAGTCTTCAGGGGCCGCCGGGGTTTTCTATTTTCGGGTTCGGGCATGAGATATGAAGAGTGAGACTAAAGGTTAAGCGTGTAGGTTCCGTGATTGTAAGTCAACCGCCCGAACGTCCCCCTGCAGCCTAACACGAAATCATGCGGGACATGATGGTTACGCGCGAATCAGGGGGATGGATTCAGCCTCCGATCCACCCAATTTTGGGGCCCGGGCCTCTCCGACCCGCCCACCCTATCCGAACCGGCCCAAAGTGCCAGCCCCGGTGCCAAATAACTTCACTTTGGCCCCTCGGAACGCAGCCACCCGCCCCGGATCACGGCGAAACTCACCGCCCCCAGGCTCTGCCGGGTGGGCTGTCCCGCTTCCACGGCGGCCAGCAGCCGCTCAAATCCTTGGCGCGAGAGCTCCCCGGCCGCCGGCTGGGCGAGCAGCCACCGGTGTAAGGCGCGGCGCGTCACCGCGCGCGGGACCCCGGACAGTCCGGCCAGCCGGAGCCGGCCGGCCGGGGTGAGCAGCCGGAGCCGCTCGACCCAACCCTCGATTGCGGCATCGTCCTCCGCCAAGAGCTCGCGGCTGCGAGCCGCTCCCGCCATCGCATCCCGCTGGGCGGCCTTGGTCCACGCGGGGATCACGCGGCGGCGAATCCGATTCCGGAAAAAATTCGGCTCCGCGTTGGTGAGGTCCTCCCGCCACGGAATCCGCGCCGCCCTCAGGGCCGCAGTCAGTTCCGCCTTGGAAAGACTCAGCAGCGGACGCACCCGGATCGGGCCCGCGCCGGCCGGCTGCACCGGGCGCGGCGCGGACAGGCCCCCGGCGCCGCTGCCGCGGGCCAGCCGCATAAGGAGCGACTCGGCAATATCGTCCTGCTGGTGCCCGAGCCAAAGGGCGCCCGGCCGCCGGCCGGCCAGGGCGCGGTCAAAAAAGGCAAACCGGGCCCGTCGGGCCTCCGCTTCGCTGGCCGCCGGGGGCGCCTTCCGCCAGGCGGCCGTCCGGAAACGCACTCCCAAAGCCCGGCAGATTTTCCGGCAAAAGCGGGCGTCGGCCCGGGCGTCGGCGCCCCGCAGGCGGTGATCGAAGTGCAGCGCGCACAGCTGCCCGCGCCGCTTTGGCCAATGGGCCCACAGCAGGAGGAGCAAAGCCAGCGAGTCCGGGCCCCCGGAGAAGCCCACGCCCCAGGTCTGGGCCGCCGGGGCCGCCTCGGCCCAGGCGAGCGCCACTGGGTGCAGGCGTCCGCGCGGAATTCGGGCGGCCAGATCGGCCGCCCGCGCCGGCCAAACACTGCGGGAGGGAGCGCCGGACATGGGACCTGGTTCCAGCCGACCGCCTCAGCCCGTAAAGCTGAGGTACTCTTTGCCGAAGTGCGGCACGAGTGCCGCCGGCACTTTGACCCGGCCGTCGGCCTGCAGATTATTTTCCAGAAGGGCGGCCACAACCCGGGGGACCGCCAGACCCGAACCATTGAGGGTGTGCACCAATTCCGGCCGGCCGGTCTCCTTGCTGCGAAAGCGGATCTGCGCCCGGCGGGCCTGGAACGCCTCGAAATTGCTGCAGCTGGAGACTTCCAGCCAGCGCTTCTGCCCAGCCGCCCAGACTTCCAGGTCGAATTTCTTGGCCTGGGCAAACCCCATGTCCCCGCCGCACATCAGGAGCACCCGGTAGGGCAGTTCGAGCTTCCGCAGCAGCCGCTCGGCGTCGTCGCGCAGGTGGTCCAATTCCTCGTAGCTGGACGACGGGTGGACCCACTTGAGCAGTTCCACCTTGTCGAACTGGTGCAGGCGGTTGAGGCCCCGCACATCCTTGCCGTAGCTGCCGGCCTCCCGGCGGAAACACGGCGTGTACGCGCAGCGGCAAATCGGCAGCTGCGCCTCCTCGACGATCTCGTCGCGGAAGAAGTTGGTCAGGGGAACCTCCGCCGTCGGGACGGCATAGAGGTGGTCGGGGGTCGTCTCGTACATCTGCCCCTCTTTGTCGGGCAATTGCCCGGTCGCCACCGCGCTCGCCGCGTTGACGAAGATGGGCGGGCTCACCTCCACATAACCCGCCTTGCCGTCCTCCTCCAAAAAGAAGCTGAGGAGCGCCCGCTGCAGGCGGGCCGCATCGCCCACATAAAAGGGAAAGCCGGCCCCCGTCACCTTGGCGCCGCGGGTGAAATCGAAGAGCCGCTCAAAGCCGGGGATTTCCCAATGGGGCACGGCGTGGGGCGAGAGAGCGGCGATGTCGCCGTGGGTCGCGTGCACCAAATTGCCGTCCGGGCCGCCGCCCTCCGGCACGCTGGCGTGCGGCAGATTGGGGATCGTCAGCATCGCCTGGCGGAAGGCCTCCTCGGTTTCCTTCAGGCGCGCTTCCCGCTCCTTCATCTGCGTGGAAACGGCCTTCATCTCGCCGACCTTGGCGATGAATTCGGGCGTGCCCTTGGGCAGCGCCGCCATCGCAGTGTTGGCCGCCTTCTGCTGGCCGCGCAGGTGTTCCACCTCCTGCAATTGGGTGCGCCAGTTCCGGTCGATCGCGAGCACGGCGTCCAGGTCGACCGACAGGTGCTTTTTGGCGATGGCCGCGCGCACCAGGTCCGGCGATTCGCGAATGAGTTTGGGATCGAGCATGGGAAGGAAGGGACGCGATCAGTGGCGCGCGGCGCGCGCCCGAATTTTGCCGAACTGGGTGTAGGCCTCCCGCACAGTGAGCAGCTTCAAGTCGCCCACCGGGGCCTGGATGACGAAATTGGTCGGCGCCCGCAGCGGATAGGGGCCGAAGAGCTGCGGATCGGTGGGCCCGAAAATCCCCAGCGTGCGCACCCCCAAGGCCGCGGCCAGGTGCATGGGGCCACTGTCGTTGGTGATCACCCAATCCGCCCGCCGGATGAGCGCCGGCAGCGAGACGAGGCTCGTATTGCCCATCAGATTCAAGAACTGCGCCCCTGGAAAGGCGCCCCGGTCCGGCAGGTAGTTGTTGCCCGCCCAGACGACCTTGTGGGCCCGGTGCTCCCGCAGGAGGAGTTCGGTGAGCTGCTTGAAGCCGCCCCACTTCTTCTCCTGCCGCCGGCTGTCCGGAAACATCAGGAAGGGGCGCGCGCCGCCGCGGCCGTCGGCAAATTTGAGGTTCAGGCTCTCCGCCTCCCGGAAGCGCAGGGTTCCGCGCAGTTCGGGCTTGGCGCCGAGCACCGGGCAGAATTGAAGCAGGATATCGAGGGCGTGGCTTTTCCGGCCCGCCGGCGGCAATGGCACCTTCTCGTCGTAGAACAGCCCGGCGCCCTCGCGGGCATCCGACCGGCCGACCTTCCGCTTCGCGTGGACCCGCGAGGTCATGAGGCCCGTCCGGAGCAGCCCCTGAAAATCGAATACGTAGTCGAACTTGGACTTGCGGATGGTTCGCATGAGCTTGAGGAAGCCCTTGGCGCCGGCGCCGCGCTCGAACACGTACACTTGGTCCACGGCCTCCGACACCCGGACCAGGGGAGCGAAAATCTCGCGGACGATCCAGGAAATGCGCAAATCCGGGCGTTGCGACTTCAGCGACGTCGCCACTTGGAGACCGTGCACGATGTCGCCCAAGGACGAGGGCTTGATGATGAGCAGTTCGGTCATGGATGCCGCAGCAGAGAGCGCGAACGGGAACCAGTATCCGAGCGGGGGGCGCCAATCCAACCCATTTTTGCGTAAATCCGCATTTACGGCGAGCGCTGGTTCAGACGTACTTCCGCAACGCTTCGGCCGCATGCTCATTCCGCTCCTCTCCCTCCTCGGTTGGCTGATCGCCCGCGCGCCGGAGCCCTTGCTCCGGGCGCTGTCCGGAGTGCTCGGGGAAACCCTGTGGTGGTTTGCGCCGCGGCGCCGGCAGCTGATGCTCTCCAATTTGGACCACGCCTTTCCGGAGCGTCCGCTCGCCTGGAAAGTGAGCCTCGCGCGCCGGGGCTCGCGGCGCCTGATCGAAACGGGCCTCCTGTCCCTCGCCACGCCCTATTTGTCCGAGCGGCGGATCCGGCGGATTGCGCGGCTCTCTCCCGCCCTGGAGACCTGGGCGCGCGGGCTCGCCGCCGATCCCCATCCGGTGGTCTTCGCGACGCTGCACCTGGCGCTGTGGGAGAGCCAGACCTGGTTTAAACTGCTGAGCCCGGTGCCCCTGCCGGAGTTCGGCATCATCTATCGGCCGCTCGACAACGCCGCCGCCGATGTCCACGTGAAGCGGACACGGGAGCGATTCGGCCTTCGCCTCCTCTCGCGCAAGGACGGCTTTGCCCAAGCGCTCCAGATCCTCCGCGCCCGCGGCTGCGTGGGCGTCCTCTTCGATCAAAACGCCGGCAACCAGGGCAACCTCACGACCCTCTTCGGCCGGGTGTGCTCCACGACCGAACTGCCGGGCCTCCTGACGGCAAAGTTCGGCGCCGAAATTCGCACCTTCTATCCCCGCCGCACCAGATTTTGGCGGGTGCAATTTGAATCCGAGCCGGTCGCGCAGGACGGCACTTCGGTCGGAACCACGCTCGCCCTCAACCGATGGTTGGAATCGGCGCTGCAGGATGAGAATCTCTGCGCCTCGTGGCTGTGGGCGCACAACCGGTGGCGCCACCAGGACGTCCCCACGCATCGTTTCCACTTGGAAAGCCGCCGCAACCTGCTCGCCGCCGATTGCCAGGCCCGGGACTGGGCGGAACTGCCGCGCAAGACGCGCGTCTGGGTGCGGATGCCCAATTGGCTGGGGGATGTCATGATCGCCCTGCCCCTGCTGCGGGCCCTGCGCGCGGGCCGGCCGGACGCGGAGATCACGCTGCTCGCGCAGCCGGCCTTCCTGCCGCTCCTGCGCGAGTGGGGCGGGGCGGACCGGCTGATCCCGCTGCCGCCGCGCGGTTGGGGATATTTCCGGGCGTTCTGGCGGCGGCGGCGCGAATTCCCCGACCTCTACGTCCTCTTCACCCAATCGGCGCGGGGAGACGCCGAAGCGTGGCTGACCCGGGCGCCGCAGCGCTTCGGGATCGTGCGGCCGGGCCGCGCCCGGCCCCTCCTCACCCACGCCTATCGGCCGCAAGGAGATTTCGACGAGACCGCCCACCACCAATTGGAATTGTGGGAAAATTTCTTCCGCCACTTTGGCCTGCAGGGACCCATTGACCGCGCGCCATGGCCGCCCCCGCGCCCGGCCGCCGCGGGCGGCCCCATCGGCCTCATCGCCGGCTCCGAAAACCAGCCGGCCAAACGCTGGCCGGTGGATTATTGGCGGCAGCTGATCGCGGCCTGCCCGGACGAGCGCTTCGTCCTGTTTGGCACCGCGCGGGACCGCGGGGTCACCGCCGCGATTGCCGCGGGCTTTTCGCCCGAGCGCATCGAGGACCTGGCCGGCCGCACCGATCTGCCCGCCTTTGCGGCGCGGCTGCGGGGCTGCCGCCTGCTCGTCGCCAATGACACCGGCGGCATGCACCTGGCCAACGCCGTGGGCGTGCCCCTGATCGGGCTCTTTGGTCCCACCAATCCGGTGCGCACGGGGCCCGTCTACGCGGCCCCGCATATTCTCCTGCAGGCCGCCGACGCCGGCCCGGCCGGCGGCGGCACGCTCGCTGATTTGGCGCCCGAAAAAGTGATCGCGGCCATCCGAACTCTTTCCCCCACCCCGCCGCCGGGCGATTAACGTTGCCGGGGTTTCGCGGCGCCCCCCAACTTGCCGTTTCGAGCGCGTGCCATGCCTCTTCTCGCCGTCACCGACCTTCGCACCCACTTTCACACGCGTAGCGGCGTCTATCGGGCGGTGGATGGCGTCAGTTTCAGCGTCGAGCGGGGGGAGACGCTCGGCCTCGTCGGCGAATCCGGTTCGGGCAAGTCGGTCACCTGCTATTCCCTGATGGGCCTGGTCCCGCAGCCGCCGGGCCGGATCGAAAGCGGCACGGCGATGTTCGACGGGGTCGACCTGCTCCATTGCCGGCCGGCGCAGGCGCGGGCGATCCGCGGCAAGCGGATCGCGATGATTTTCCAGGACCCGATGACCTCGCTCAATCCGTACCTGCGGATTTCCGACCAGCTGATTGAGCCGCTCCTGATTCACGAGCCGATCTCCACGGCGGCCGCGCGGGCGCGGGGCCTGGAAATGCTGGCGGCCGTCGGCATCAACGACGCGCGCCGGCGGGCCCAATCCTATCCCCACGAATTTTCCGGCGGGATGCGCCAGCGGGTCATGATCGCGATGGCTCTGATCACGCGGCCCGAACTCCTCATCGCCGACGAGCCGACCACAGCGCTGGATGTGACCGTGCAGGCGCAGATTCTGGAGCTGATCCGGCGGCTGCAAAAGGAGCTGAACATGGCCGTCATCTTCATCACCCACGACCTGGCGGTGGTCGCCGGCATCTGCGACCGGGTGCAGGTCATGTACGCCGGCCGCATCGTGGAATCGGCGGATGTGCGCACGCTGTTCGCAAACCCGCGGCATCCGTACACCCGCGCCCTCCAGCGCTCGATTCCAGCCATCCAGCCGAAGGGCGCCGAACTTTACACCATTCCCGGCCTGCCGCCCGACGTGTCGAAGGCAATCCCCGGCTGCCCCTTCGCCCCGCGGTGCGAGTTTGCGACCGAGCGGTGCGAACGCACCCCCACGGTCCTGGCGGAAATCGCCCCGGGACATGCCCAGGCCTGCCTGCGGGTGCAGGCGGGAGAAATTTAACCGCCCATGGCCGAGCCCATCCTTCAATTGCGGGACGTCAAAACCCACTTCCCCATTTACCGGGGATTCTTCCGCCGGCGCCAAGTCGCCGCCGTGCGGGCGGTCGACGGCGTCACCCTGAGCCTGGGGCGCGGGGAAGTGCTGGGGCTGGTCGGCGAGTCCGGCTGCGGCAAGTCGACGCTGGCGCGAACCATCCTGCAACTGGTCCCGACGACCGCCGGGGCGGTTATCCTCAACGGCCGCAACCTGGGCGAGGCGAACGCGCGCGAATTGCTCGCCAGCCGGCGCGACCTGCAGATGGTTTTTCAGGACCCGTACGCCTCGCTCAACCCGCGGATGAATGTCTACGCGACCTTGGCCGAGCCCTTGTTCGTGCACCGGGTCTGCCCGCCGGGGGCAGTCGCCGGCCGCGTGGGCGAACTCATGGGCCGGGTCGGGCTCGCCCCGCGCCTCATGCACAAGTACCCGCATGAATTTTCCGGCGGGCAGCGCCAGCGGATCGCGATCGCCCGGGCCCTCGCGCTGGAACCCAAGGTGATCGTCGCCGATGAGCCGGTGTCCGCCCTCGATGTGTCGATCCAGGCGCAGATCCTCAATCTCCTCGCCCAGCTCACCCGGCAGATGAACCTCTCGCTCATCTTCATCGCGCACGATTTGTCGGTCGTGAAGCACATCTCCGACCGGGTCGCGGTGATGTATCTGGGAAAAATCGTCGAATTGGGCGGGGCCGCCGACGTCATCGAGCGGCCGGTCCATCCCTACACCCGCGCCCTGGTCAGCGCGATTCCCCGGCCCGATCCCGACGCCGAGCGGACGCGCCAGCGCATCGTGCTGCCGGGAGATCCGCCCTCCCCGATCAACCCGCCGGGAGGCTGCCCCTTTCACCCGCGCTGCCCTTATGCGGTCGAACGCTGCGCCCAAGTCGTGCCGCCGCTCGCGGCCTTCCAGGGGCGCGAGGTGGCGTGCATCCGCGCGGCAGAAATCTAAGTCGGGGAGCCGCTCGCCATCGAGCCGATCTGCCGCAGCGCCTCGTAGCAGGCGATGCCGGCCGCGGTGGATAGGTTCAGGCTGCGCAGGTCCGGATTGGCTTGGGGGATCGTGACGCGCGAGTCGGCCAGTTCCGCATGCAGCCATTCCGGGGCGCCCGCCCCTTCGTTGCCGAAAACCAAGCCATCCCCGTCGGCGTAGCGAGCCGCCCAAAAGCTGGTGGCCCCCTTCGTCGTGAACAGCCACAGCCGGCGGGGTGCGTGCGCGCTGGCGCGAAACGCGCCCCAGTCGGCGTGATGGTGCACGTCGAGCGAGGCCCAATAGTCCATGCCCGCCCGTTTCAAATGGCGGTCGGTCACTTCAAATCCCAAGGGATGGATCAGGTGGAGCCGGGACTTCGTCACCGCGCACATGCGGCCGATGTTGCCCGTGTTCTGCGGGATTTCCGGTTGGAACAGGACGATGTGGATCATGGCCGGGCCCGGAGGCGCGTCGGCGCCTATTCCACCCGCAGCCCCGAATTGTCCGCCGCCAAAATGCGCGCCTCGGACTTCAGGCCGGCTTGGGTGAAGGCGGCCTGCATGACCGCCTGCACGGCCTCGGCCGCCGGGCGGGCGGCGACGCAGAGGACGCTGGAGCCGCTGCCGCTGAGCCAGCCGGTATAGGCCCCCGCGGCGATTCCCGCCGCGATGGCGGCCTGGCCGCCCGCGATGCGCGGCAGCCGATACGGCTCGTGCATGAAGTCGCCGCCGGCGTGCCGCAGCTTGGCAAAATCCCCGGAGGCGAAAGCGGCCACGACATACGCCGCGCTGTTGACGCTGCGCACCGCGTCAAAATAGGGCAGCACCTCGGGCAACGCCCCGCGGGATTCCTTCGTCAATAGTTCGACCGCGGGCGAGGCGACGACAAAGGCGATCTCCGCCGGCACCGGAAAGCGGATGGTGTCGCGGTAGGCGCCCGTCTCCGGATCGCAGCGGGACACGCAGAAGCCCCCGAGGATGCCGGCGCTCGCATTGTCGGGATGTCCCTCCAATTGGGTCGCCAGGCCGACCAGCTGGTCGCGGGTGCAGCCCGCGCCGTGGCGGGCGTTGAGCCCGGCCAACACGCCGGCGATCACGGTGACGCTGGAGCCCAAGCCCCGGGCCGAGGGCACTTCGCCCTCGATCCGATAGGAAAAACCGCTGGACGCGATTTCCACGGCGGCAAAAAAGG
>Ga0182024_10007952_pt1 | contig 22638 bp, 22 predicted proteins | sample P32metaG_FD_120480 | JGI IMG/M metagenome (GOLD analysis project Ga0182024, IMG submission 120480) | Permafrost microbial communities from Stordalen Mire, Sweden - P3-2 metaG (Illumina Assembly) | ecosystem: Environmental > Terrestrial > Soil > Wetlands > Permafrost | place: Sweden: Stordalen... | reverse complement strand
GCTCGGCATGGAGTTTGTGTAATTCCTTCCCACTGGAATGGTTTGTCCGCTCAGCGTGCGCGGCATTCTGGGGACGGAAGGCGTGCGCGGCTAAGGCGGCGTTCTTCTGAACAACCAGGGCAAGCGATTCATGTTCGACGATATTCCCGCGAACTACAAGAGTTCGACCGCCGACAATCCCGAGGAAGGCTGGCGCTATACGCAGGGCGACAAAAACGCGCGCCGTCCCCCCGAGTTGCTGACGCGCGATCACGTGGCGCGCTGCATCGTGCGTGAAGTGAAGGAAGGGCGGGGCAGTCCACACGGCGGAGTCTTTCTAGATATCGCCTGGATCAAGGAGAAGCTGCCTAACGCGGCCGAGCATATCAAGAAGAAGCTGCCTAGCATGTACCACCAGTTCAAGCAGCTCGGCGACATCGACATCACCAAGGACCCCATGGAGATCGGGCCCACCACGCATTACATGATGGGCGGCGTGCGCGTGGATTCGGATACGCAAATGTCGGACGTCGAGGGCCTGTTCGCCGCCGGAGAGTGCGGCGCGGGGCTGCACGGCGCGAATCGCCTGGGCGGGAATTCGCTCTCCGATCTGGTGGTATTCGGCAAGCGCGCGGGTGAGTATGCCGCGAAGTTCGCGAAAGACCACACCGCGGGCGCGGTCGACACAGCGCAGGTGGATGAAGTGGCGCGCCAGTCGCTCGAACCGTTCGAACGGCAAGGCGAGAGCCCCTATCAAGTTCAGTACGACCTGCAAGACATGATGCAGGATCTGGTGGGTATCGTCCGCCGGGAAGACGAACTGGAGCGGGCGCTGGAAGGGATCGCGAAACTCAAGCAGCGCGCGGCCAAAGTGGGGGTCGGCGGCAATCGCGAATATAATCCGGGCTGGCATACCGCGCTCGATTTGAACAATCTGCTTACGGTCTCAGAAGCCATCGCGCTATCGGCTCTGGATCGCAAGGAAAGCCGCGGCGCGCATTTCCGCGACGACTATCCGGAGAAGGATCCAGCTTTTGGAACATTCAATTTCGTGATCGGCAAGACAACGGATGGGGCGATGAAGATCGATCGCGAGCCGCTTCCGCCGATGACGGAAGAGCAGAAGCAGATTATCGAGGAGTTTAAGTAAGAGTGAGGAAATGAAGTAATCATGGCTAACGCAACTTTTCGAATCTGGCGCGGCGACAAGTCGGGTGGCCAGTTCCGCGATTACAGCACCGAAATCTCCGAAGGCATGGTGGTGCTGGACGCCGTCCACCACATCCAGGCCGACCACGCCAACGACCTGGCGGTGCGCTGGAACTGCAAGGCGGGCAAATGCGGCTCGTGCTCGGCGGAAATCAACGGAATGCCGAAGCTGATGTGCATGACGCGTTTGAATACACTGCCGCTCGATGAGCCGGTCACCATTCAGCCCATGAAGACCTTCCCGCTGATTAAGGATCTGGTGACGGACGTCTCCTGGAATTTCAGGGTGAAGTTGGGCATCAAGAAGCTGAAGCCGCGCAAGCCGGATGCACCCGATGGGTCCTGGCGCATGCAGCAGGCCGATGTCGACCGGCCGCAGGAATTCCGCAAGTGCATCGAGTGTTTTCTATGCCAGGACGTTTGCCACGTGCTGCGCGATCATCAACTGTTCGACGAATTCATCGGGCCGCGATTCTTGATTTACACCGCGCAACTGGAGATGAATCCGATCGATACCGACGACCGGCTGCCGGATCTGCGCAAGCAGCAGGGCATCGGATACTGCAACATCACCAAGTGCTGCACCAAGGTTTGCCCGGAGAACATCACCATCACCGATAATGCGATTATTCCGCTGAAGGAGCGCGTGGTGGACCGGTATTTCGACCCGCTAGGCAAGCTTTTCCGGGCCTTTGGCATGTAGCGCACGCACTCATGCGTGCTGCGTTCACACTCGTGTGAACGGCTCCTTGCAACACCATATTGCACACTGGTCTCCCCTACGGTATCCTCAATACGTCATAGGACCGGCACGCAAAATTACGGTAGACATTCCGGAGGATCTCTTGGAAAAAGCGCAGCAAGCCACCGGCTCGGGCATCACCCAGACCGTCCGTACCGGTCTGCAGTTGGTTGCGGCCTCGCAGACTTACGACCGGCTGCGTGAGCTCCGGGGCAAGGTTCGATTCTCGCTAACGTTAGAGGAGCTGAAGTCGGATCGGTGATCGCCGCCGATACCAGCACCTGGATCGCTTTCCTGCAGGGAGAAGGCGGTGAGGATGCAGAACTGCTCGATAAGGCTTTGGAGGACCGGCAGGTGCTGATGGCGCCTGCGGTTCTCACCGAATTGCTGAGCGACCCCGAACTCCCGCCCGCGGTCGCGGTATCGCTTTCAGAAGTGCCACTGATCGAACTCACGCCGGGCTATTGGGAACGAGCCAGCGCGTTGCGAGCTCAAGTTTTGGGCCAGCGCGTGAATGCGCGTCTGGGCGATGCTCTTATCGCCCAGAGTTGCATCGATCGCGGGGTTCCGCTCATCACGCGCGATCGGGACTTCCGCGCATTCACCCAAGCTGCCAACCTCGACCTCATGATCGCCTCTCATAAAGGATAATGCCTTTATGCAATTTCAGCTCAAGCCAATTTCCAAGGCCGCTGTCGGGGAAGCTCTTGAAAAAGCGAAACGCTACCGCCTCTTGAACGAACCTTCGCTCGCCGAAAGCATCTGCCTGGACGTGCTCGAAGTGGAACCGGAGAACCAGCGCGCCTTGGTGACATTACTGCTGGCGATAACCGATCAGTTCGGTTACGGCGCGGCGGCGGTAAGAGCGCGCGAGTTGTTGCCGCGTCTGAGGAGTGAATACGAGCAGCAGTATTACGCGGGAATCGTTTGGGAGCGGTCTGCCCACGCGCAGCTCCGCAAGGGCGCGCCGAATGCCTCCTTCAGCGCTTACGATTCCTTCGTCCAGGCCATGCAGTGTTTTGAAAAGGCCATCGAACAGCAGCCGCCGGGCAACGACGACGCCATCCTTCGCTGGAATACTTGTGCGCGGATTTTGATGCGCAATCCGAATCTGAAGCCGAAGCGGGACGAAGAGTACGAGCCTGTGGTGGGCGAGTAAATTCGCGCCGTCGTCGCCAGAAGCACTCCTCCGAGCAGGTGACATCCTCTCGGTTTTTTCTTCGCCCTCTTTTTGCTTCACTTACCTTTTCTCACCGCTGGAAACCCCTCGCACGGTTGATATCCTCAAACCGAGTGTCTCTTATTCTCTCGACGCCGATCTTGGCTTCGTTTCTCCAAATGTGAGAATAAATCGCGCCACTACACAAAAACGATCCTGATGCGCCTCCCGACCCACTCAGGTTTGCAAATCCCCAATCCCCAACCCCAAAAAAACTGACGTCACCTGTGCGCTATACATCACCACCCCCCGCTGATACAATGAAGCTATCCGATGAAGTTTGGCGTCGTCGTGTTTCCCGGCAGCAATCGAGATCACGACGCTTGGTACGCTGTCTCGAAGATACTGGGACAAGAAGCCGAAATCGTCTGGCACGACGCCACCAACCTCGGCAACGTCGATGCGCTGATCCTTCCCGGCGGTTTTTCCTACGGCGACTATCTGCGTTGCGGAGCCATCGCCAAGTTTTCGCCCGTGATGCAAAGCATTCGTAAGTTCGCCGCCGACGGCGGGTTGGTGTTGGGCATCTGCAACGGATTTCAGATTCTGGTGGAGAGCGGGCTGTTGCCGGGAGCTCTGGTGCGCAACCGCGGGCTGAAGTTCATCTGCAAGCATGTGCCGCTGCGCGTGGAGACTACCCACTCTCCGTTTACCTCGGAGGCCAAGCAGGGGCAGCGCCTGGTGGTTCCGATTGCGCACGGCGAAGGCTGCTACATCGCAGACGAGCGTACGCTCGATCAACTGGAAGCCGAGGACCGCGTCACGCTGCGCTATATCGAGAATCCCAACGGGTCCATGCGCGATATCGCGGGCATTTTGAATGAAAAGCGCAATGTCATGGGATTGATGCCGCATCCGGAGGACGCCATCGAACCCCTGATGGGATCGAGCGACGGCATCGTGATCTTTCAGTCCATGGTCGCCGCTTTGGTCGCGGCTCATTAGTGTCATGTCTCTGAAGTTCACTACATATTTCACTGTGGGGCGGACGCCCGCGTCCGCGCCGGACCCCTGGTCCGGCTCTTTCCAACGCACTCCAGACGAAGGCCGACAAGGGCGTCGCCCGCGGTCACCGCGCCTGGTTTTCGAAGCACTTCGGAGACCGGATACTAGCGAATGACGCCACAAGTGATCGAGGCTCACCAACTCACCGAGCCGGAATACGGCAAGATTGTCTCCCTGCTGGGACGCGAGCCGACTTACACCGAACTCGGCATCTTCAGCGTGATGTGGAGCGAGCATTGCTCGTATAAGAGCTCGCGGATTCACTTGAAAAAGCTGCCAACGCGCAGCAAGCTGGTGCTGCAAGGGCCGGGCGAGAACGCCGGTATCATCGACATTGGCGACGGCTACGCGATCGCGTTCAAAATCGAATCGCACAATCATCCGAGCTTCATTGAGCCGTTTCAAGGCGCGGCCACGGGCGTGGGCGGCATCCTGCGCGATATTTTCACCATGGGCGCGCGGCCCATCGCGGTGATGGACGCCATCCGATTCGGCCCCCTCGACATCCCGCGCAACCGGCGGATTCTCGAAGGCGTTGTTTCCGGTATTGCGCACTATGGCAACTGCTTCGGCGTCCCCACCGTGGGCGGCGAGTGCATGTTTGAGGAGTGCTACAACGGCAATCCGCTGGTGAACGCGTTCGCGCTGGGCGTCTTTCGCAGGGACGAAGTCTTTTACGGGAAGGCCACGGGCGTGGGCAACCCCGTGATTTATGTTGGTGCGAAAACGGGGCGCGACGGAATCCACGGCGCTTCAATGGCATCGGCTGAGTTCACCGAGGAGTCGAAGCAAAAGCGCCCGAACGTGCAAGTGGGCGATCCGTTTCTGGAAAAACTTCTGCTCGAAGCGTGTCTCGAAGCCATGCGGACCGGGGCCATCGTCGGCATTCAGGACATGGGCGCCGCCGGCCTCACCTGTTCCACCTGCGAGATGGGAAGCCGCGCGGGCACGGGCGTCGAAATCGATCTGCAGTACGTTCCGCAGCGCGAAACTGGCATGACTCCCTACGAGATCATGCTCTCGGAATCGCAGGAGCGCATGCTGCTGGTAGCGGACAAGGGCCGGGAAGCCGAGGTGTTCGCGGTCTTTCACAAATGGGGATTGGACGCAGTGACGGTGGGGCACGTTACGCCCGACGGCATCCTGCGCGTGAAAGATCATGGCAAGGTGGTGGCGGAGATTCCGAACCGCGCGCTCGCCGATGAAGCTCCGGTCTACGATCGGCCGCATACCAAGCCGGCACGGATCGCGCCGCTCGATGCCCCGCCGATTCCGAATCGTTCCACACCATCCGCCATCCGCGCCGATCTCATCGCATTGCTCAGTTCGGGCGATCTATGTTCCAAGCGCTGGATCTGGGAGCAGTACGATTATCTGGTGCGAAGCAGCACGCTCGCCGGCCCCCCCGCCGACGCCGCCATCGTGCGCGTGAAGGAGACCGGCACATCCATCGCGATGTCGCTGGACGGCAATGGCCGGTATTGCGCGCTCGATCCGCGCGAAGGCACGAAGCTGATGGTGGCCGAGTGTTGCCGCAACGTCTCCACGGCCGGCGCACTTCCGGTGGCTGCAACCAACAATTTGAATTTCGGAAATCCCGAGCGGCCTGAGATTATGGCGCAACTCGTGGAAGCCATCGAAGGCATGGCCGAGGCGTGTGAGTTTTTCGAAACGCCGATCACGGGCGGCAATGTCAGCCTGTACAACGAGACTTTGGGTGAAGCGATTTTCCCGACGCCGGTGATGGGGATTGTCGGCTTGATGAAAACCGAACAGCCGACGCCGATTCATTTCGCCGCGCCCGGGCTGGACTTGATTCTGTTGGGAGGCTTCGGAAGCTGCGATGACACGCACTTTGGTGGGACGCAATACGCTAAGGTGATTCTCGAATCGCTGTGGGGTCTGCCTCCTAGTTTGGATATGGCTTACGAGAAGCGCGTCCATCAGGCGATTCGCGAAATTATTTTGGGCCGCCTGGCGGAGGAGGCGCACGATGTCAGCGACGGCGGATTGGCCATTGCGTTGTGCGAAAGCTCTTTCGGGCCGGCCGGCATCGGCGCGCGCATCGAGATTCCGGCCGGACTACGTCCCGAGTTTCTGCTATTTCACGAAGGCCCATCGCGGATTTTGGTGGCAACATCGCAGCCTGAAAACGTTTTGGAAATTGCGCGGAAGAATTCGGTTGAAGCGCAGCGCATCGGTGCTACGATGAAAGGGCGGTTACGGATCGATTGCGGTTCGGAAACTTTGCTGGATTGCGATCTGACGGAGTTGAGGCAACCTTGGGAAACTTCACTCGAACGCCTGCTGCACCAGCAGTAACGGAAATCCCGCCGGCGACGGAGATTCAACCGGTGACTGAAATCCAACCGGAGACGGAGATCCAATTGGACAAGCTTCGCGAGGAGTGTGGTGTGTTCGCCATTCACGGCCATCCCGAAGCTGCCAACCTGGCTTATCTCGGGCTCTACGCGCTGCAACATCGCGGGCAAGAGAGCGCCGGCATCGCAACCAGCGATCATCGCGAAATTCGCTGTTCCAAATCGATGGGCCACGTCGCGGATATTTTTACGCCGGAGCAGATCGCCTGCCTGCCGGGCGATATGGCGATCGGCCACACGCGATATTCTACCGCCGGCGACACCGTACTGCTGAATGCGCAGCCGTTTCTCGTCGCGTGCAACAAGGGGCAGATCGCGGTGGCGCACAACGGCAACATCACGAATGCCGCGGAGCTCAGGCGCGACCTGGAGCGTGAGGGATCCATCTTTCAGGCGACCAGCGATACCGAAGTAATTTTGCATCTGGTGGCGCGCTCGCGGGAACGAACCCTCGCGGGAGCGTTACGGGAAGCGTTGCTGCAATTGGAAGGGGCTTTTTCTCTCGTCTTCCTCGCAAAGGATCGCGTGATTGTGGCGCGCGATCCGCAAGGCTTCCGGCCGCTGGCGTTTGGACGCATGCCCGCGCCCGAAGGCGGCACGGCCTACGTATTCGCATCGGAAACTTGCGCGTTCGACTTGATCACCGCCGACTATGTGAACGATGTGGAGCCTGGCGAAATGGTTTGCGCCGGTCCGGAAGGCTTGACGCGCGAACGTTGGGCGCCGGCCGCCCCGCATGCGCACTGCGTCTTCGAGCATGTATATTTCTCACGGCCCGATTCGATTGTGTTCGGGCGCTCGGTGGGACAGTCTCGCGAGAATCTGGGGCGATTGCTGGCGCGCGAATCGGCGGTGGACGCCGACGTTGTGGTGCCGGTGCCTGACTCGGGAGTGGCGGCCGCCATCGGTTTTGCGTCCGAATCGAACATCCCTTTCCGGCAGGCGCTGATCCGCAATCACTACGTTGGCCGCACGTTCATTGAGCCTTCGCAAGCCATTCGCGACTTCGGCGTTAAGTTGAAGCTGAATCCGGTGCGCCATCAGTTGGAAGGCAAGCGCGTGATCCTGGTGGACGATTCCATCGTGCGCGGGACAACCAGCCGTAAGATTGTGCGAATGGTGCGCAATGCGGGCGCGCGGGAAGTGCATCTGCGCATCTCGTGTCCTCCCACTATTTCGCCGTGCTTCTATGGCGTGGATACACCCTGCGAAAGCGAACTCATCGCCGCCAACAATTCGATCGAGGGGATTCGCAAGTTCGTCGAAGCGGATTCGCTGGCCTATCTTTCGCTCGATTCGCTGCGAAAAGCCGTCTCCGACACAAAAGACGAATATTGCTACGCCTGCTACACGGGCGATTATCCCACCGAGCTCGTGCAGATCGAAGAGTTAGTCGCCGCCAGAACCCGCCGCTAGGCAAAGGATGGGTGCATCCACGATGCTGGTAACAGTCCAAGAGTTTCTCGAAAAACCTGAGACCGAAGGCTTGATCGAGGAGCTTATTGGAGGCGAAGTCATCGGCATGCCAGTCTCCGGTCAGCCGCATGAGGTTACGAAATCCAACGTTAATTGGGTTCTGACGGCTTGGTCGCTTCAGAATCCCGCGTTGCGAGTATTCATCGAAACTGCGTATCAACTCGACGATCACACCTGCTTAATTCCCGACATCAGCCTGCTTGCGTCCGCTTGAATCGTGCCTGGGAGCACCGGAGTGTTTCAGAGGCCTCCGGAACTCGCCATCGAAGTCGTGTCGTCTGAGAAGGCCGCGCACCTGGAAACCAAGATTGAACTCTATCTTGCGCACGGTGCGAAGTCTGTGTGGGTGGCGTATCCGCAGCGACGTGTAGTTCGAGTCTTCGACCCCGTCGGCGGAGCCAAGCGATTCGAGCACGATGAACCCCTGGTTGATCCGAACGTTCTTCCCGGCTTCGCCGTTCCCACATCGGCGATCTTTGAGGGCGTCTAGCCCGCTCACGTCGAAGAGTACAATCAAAGCATGGGTGCAACCACGACGCTGGTAACGGTCCCGGAGTTCCTTGCGATGCCTGAGCCCGAAGGCGAGCGCCTGGAACTGATTGGGGGCGAGATTGTCAGCATGGGATTCGGGCGCATTCCTCACGAGGTCGTCAAGAAGAACCTAAACAAGATTCTGGTGCTCTGGCTGGCGCAGAATCCTCCGGCAGAACTGTTTGCCGAAACCATGTATGGGGTTAACGATCACAACGCTCTCATGCCGGATCTGAGCGTCCTGTTCCCGGGTCGTATCGGCGCAGGAAGCACTGGATGGATTCAAGGCGCCCCCGAGCTCGCCATTGAAGTGGTTTCGTCCGAACCTGCGGCGCGCCTCGAAAAGAAAGTCGGACTCTACCTTGCGCATGGCGGCAAATCTGTTTGGGCTGTATATCCCGAACAACGCGTAGTTCGGGTTTACGACCGTTCACGCGTTTCCAAAATGTTCGGCGATAGCGAGCCCCTTACCGATCCCGCCGTTCTTCCCGGCTTCAGCGTTCCCACATCGGCGATTTTCGAGGGTGTCTAGTCCACTCACAAAATTGGCTCCCGCGGTCGCCGCCTCGGCGCTGGCCGTCCCGCATTCGCGCATTCGCGAATTGGCCGAAATCGCCATGTCCATGGACGGCGTGCTGAAGCTCTATTTCGGGGAATCCAACCTGCCGACACCTGAATTCATCAAGCGCGCTGCGCAGAAAGCGATGGCGGACGGCTACACATTCTACACCGAGAATGCCGGCCTGCCTTCGTTGCGCAAGGGTCTCGCGCGATACTACCAGGAGTTGCACGCGGTGGAAATCGATGCCGCCGGCGAGATTGTCATCACTGCGTCTGGCGTTCAGGCGCTGCACCTCGCCATTCGCTGCGTGCTCGACCCCGGCGATGAAGCGCTGGTTCTGACGCCCGCTTGGCCGAATGGCGCGGCCAACGTAGCCATGGCCAACGCAGTGCCCGTCGAGATTCCGCAACCGCTGGTGGGCGATCGTTATCAGATCGACTTCTCAGCTCTGGAAGCCGCTGTTACCCCGCGTACGCGGATGCTGCTTTACACCTCGCCCTCCAATCCGTTGGGCTGGGTCGCGACGGTGGACGAGCAGCGCCGATTGTTGGATTTTGCCCGCCGGCACGGATTATGGCTGATGGCCGACGAGGTATACGAGCGTCTGAATTACACCGGACCGAAGCCCACCGCGCCTGCGCCGACCATCTTAAAGCTCGCTACTCGCGACGACGCCGTGATTGTTGTGCAGTCGTTTTCAAAGGCCTATTGCATGACGGGCTGGCGTCTTGGATGGCTGGTGACGCGCCGCGATCTGGCTGCGCGAGCCACGCAGCTCAATGAGTTTGTGGTCTCGCATGCGCCTAGTTTTACGCAGCGCGCCGGCGAAACAGCGCTGCTGTGGGGCGAGAACGCACTGGCTGAAATGTTGGTGCGCTTGCGGGAGAATCGCGACTTCTGTCTGGCGGCACTGGCGAAGATGCCGGGCGTCACAGTTCCCAAGCCGGACGGAGCGTTCTATTTATTTCCCAAGATTGCGGGCGCCGACGATTCATTCGACTTTTGCAAGCGGCTGTTGCTCGAGACGCATGTGGGACTAGCGCCGGGCGTTGCCTTCGGCTCCGGCGGCGAAGGTTCGGTGCGAATCTGCTACGCCGCCGATCGTCCGATTGTCGAAGAAGCGATGGCGCGCCTCGGCCTGTTCCTGGGTCAGGCGACGCGGTAACTATTTCGCCTGTTGCGCCGCGTTGTGTTTGTCGCGGTAAATGTTCCTGCTCAGCCTATTCTGTTGACGATTTACTTGCGCCTTCTGTTTGTTCGTCAGGTTGCCGCCGTTTTGCCTGCGATCTTGACGGATCTCATGATTCAGCCCAGCTTCTTTGTGCTCCAGATTGGCCGTTTCATGCGGAGTCAGCGAACCGTTGCCCACCCCGTTCGCAATCCGGTCCTGCTGATTCTCCTTGCGCTGCTGAATCTCCTGCGCGCCCATGGTGGAGGCGGCGCTCATCATCATCCCTGTTACAGCCAGTGCTAAGAATAGGTTCTTCATAGTTTCTCTCCTATTCCTGTAAACGCATTTCGCGGCGCCGACTCTCGCCGATGAAAAGTTAAAATCCTTGCAGAAATCGGCGGACTTCTTGCTCCAGGCCCGGGGCGCAGCCGATTCCATTGCCGGCGTAAATGGTGGAACCGCCATCCGCGTTCAAGAATCGGGCCCCGGCCTCCTCTAAAATAACTTTGAGTGGCGCGAAGTCCCAGGGTGACGCCTTGGGCTCGATCCAAATCTCGGCCTGCCCCGCCGCCACCATCATCGCGTCAGCGGCGCCGCCCATACCGCGCACGGCCCAAAAGCGCGCCATCCAATCCAGCAGTCGGTCGCGGTAAGGCGCGTTCGGGACTTTGTCGTAACCATTCAGACAAAGAACAGATTCCTCGATAGATGTTTTGGAAGAAGCGTGCACGCGAGAGCCGTTGCAATGTGCTCCGCCACCCTGGCTCGCCGTGTACAGCTTTGCGAGAACCGGCAGGTGCACAATCCCGACCACTACATCGCCATCTTTTTCGAGCGCGATGAGATTGGCCCACAGCGGATTGCCGCGCACGTAATCCCGGGTGCCGTCAATAGGATCGACGATCCAGCGCCGTCCGCTGCCCGATTCCACGCTTGCTCCTTCTTCGCCCAGGATGCCGTCGTCCGGGAACGCAGCCGTCAACATGCTCGCAATCATCCGTTCGCATTCGCGATCCGCCTGAGTCACCGGCGACTTATCGGGTTTGGTTTCAGCGACAATATTCGGCTGGTACTGCAGGGCCAACTCGGCCGCTTTCTTCGCGGCTTCCGTCGCCACTTCCAATTCTCTAGACCAAGTAGTCACAATCCCACACCGTAGCACGTCTACAATAGGCGAATGGGTGCTCGCACCATGTATGCGGTCCTTGAAGAAACCGCCCGGGCTCGTGGCCACGCGCCGGCATTGCATCAGCCCACCGGCAAGGGCCATTATCGGACCTACACGTGGCTCGATTACAAGCGCGCGGCCGAAGAGATCGCTTGCGGCCTGCGGCAGTTAGGCATCGGAAAGGGCGACACGGTGGCGCTTCATTCCGAAACCCGCGCCGAATTTTATCTCGCCGATCTTGGCGTTCTCAGCAATGGTTCGATCGCGGCAGCGCTCTACACCACATATCCATTCCCCGATCAAGCCAGGAATGTGAGAGCCAGCCACGCCAAAGCCGTGTTCATGGAAGACCCGAAAAGCATGCAAGCGCTGATGGACGCGGCCGGCCGCGACCCGCTCACGGGATTGCATTGGATTTTGCTGACCGGCGAGTCCGATGCTGCGATCACGATCGAGCAACTGCGAGCGAAGGGGCGTGCCGCGCTGAAGAAAGACCCGCAGGCGTTCGAAAAGATTCGCACGGAAGTGCATGCGGACGATCCTGCGATTCTATATCTCACCTCCGGCGCCACCGGCGAACCGAAAATGGGATTAGTCACGCATGCGGCGCTGAGCACCAACATCGACATGGGCCCGCAGGTGCTGCCGCTCACGCATGACGACTCCACCATCGCATTCCTTCCATCGGCGCATATCGCGCAACGCGTGGTGATCGAGTTACTTCCCATCCGCATGGGCATTCCGGTCTGGTTCTCGGAGAGTCTCGCCAAGCTACCGCACGAAATGAAAACCATCCGGCCTACTTTTCTGCTGGCGCCGCCGCGAGTGTGGGAGCGCATTTTCACCAGCGTCAACACCGAGGTGAAGAAGAAAAACGCGGCTGCTAAAAAACTGTTTCATGGCGCCGTCGGATTGGGCGCCGAAGTCAGCCGGCTTCGCGAAGAGGGCCAACCGGTTCCGAAAACGATGCGGGCCATGCTCAAGATTGCCGACTGGCTGGTGTTCTCGAAGATTCGCGCGCGGTTGGGCGGCCGCATACGGCTGGCAGCGTCGGGCGCGGCGCCGCTGGGAAAAGATCTGGCGCGCTTCTACGCCGCCATCGGTATGCCTCTCATCGAAGGTTACGGACTCACCGAGGGCGGCGTGGTTTGCTTCAATCCAACCGATAGCCCCAAGTCCGGCAGCATCGGCAAGAAAATGCCCGGCGTGGAACTGCGGCTAGCCGATGACGGCGAACTGCTGGTCAAAAGCCCGGCACTGTTCTCCGGTTATTACAACGATCCGGAGGCCACTAAAGCTGTGTTGCGCGATGGCTGGCTGTACACCGGCGACATCGCCGAGTTCGATTCCGACGGCTACGTATACATCACGGGCCGGAAGAAGGAACTGATCGTCTCATCCAACGGAAAGAAGATTTATCCCGCGCAGATCGAACTACTCTTCAAAGCCGAGCCGATCATCAATCAGGTGGTTCTCATCGGCGACCGATTGCCGTACGTGACGGCTCTGGTAACCGTGAATGCCGCCGAGGTGGCAGTTTCCGCGGAGGCGGAAGTGAAAAAGGCCGTCGCGCGCGTGAACCGCCGACTCGCGCCGTTCGAGCAGATACGAAAGTTTCGCATCATCGAACGCGACTTCTCCATCGAAACAGGCGAGATGACGCCCACCATGAAAGTCCGGCGCAATCGCGTGTTGGAGAATCATCGCAAACTGGTAAGCGAATTGTACATGGGGAAAGAGGAGGGTCAATAATCAAGCCTCAATCAGCCAAAATCGTCCCGAAGCAAATCACGTGTCATGGCGACCGGCGTGTCGATAATTACTTCTGGCTGCGCGACCGCTCCAATCCAGAAGTGATTGCCTACCTCGCAGCCGAGAATCGGCATACCGAGGAACTGATGGCGCACACCAAGCCGCTGCGGGAGGAACTGTATCATGAGATCCTCGGCCGTATTCAAGAGACGGACCTCTCGGTACCCGTGAAGCGCGACGACTATTTCTATTACACGCGCACCGAAGAAGGTAAGGCATATTCGATTCAGTGCCGCCAGCGAGGAGGGCCGGACGGCCCCGAAGAAATTCTGCTCGACTCCAACGTCCTGGCCGAAGGGCAGAAGTATTTCCGCTTGGGAAACTTCGCGGTCAGCCCCGATCATCGGCTGCTCGCATATTCCACCGATCTGGAAGGCGACGAAGCCTACACGATTCAGGTGAAGAATCTCGAAACCGGCGATCTGTTGCCGGACCGGATTGCGAACACGTATTACACGCTCGAATGGGCCAACGATAACCGGACGTTTTTCTATACGGTGCTGGACGAAACGAAACGTCCGTATCGCGCGTTTCGGCATGCGCTGGGAGCGGTATCGGACACCCTGGTTTATCAGGAAGACGACGGCCGCTTCGCGCTGGGACTCGGGAAGACGCGCAGCCGGCGATTCGTGTTCATCGAACTTTCGAGCCCGCTCACATCCGAGCTGCGCTATCTGGAAGCTGCCGATCCGCACGGCGATTTTCGCGTGATGCTGCCGCGGCGGCAGGGCGTCGAGTATGACGCCTCGCATCACGGCGAGTACTTTTATATCCGAACAAACGATGGGGCGAAGAACTTTCGCTTGATGCGGACGAGCGTGGCGAACCCGTCGATGGAGAACTGGCATGAGGTGATTCCCGCGCGCGCCGATGTGACCATCGAAGGCGTCGACTCGTTTGAAGACCATCTGGCGGTCTACGAGCGCGAGCGGGGACTCGAGACGATTTGCATCCGGGATGGCTTGGGAGCTTTTTCCCATTACATCGATTTTCCCGAGCCTGTCTACACCGTGAGCGCTTCCGGCAACGCCGAATACACGACTAATCTGCTGCGCTTCAACTACACGTCGCTGGTCACGCCGACGTCCGTATTCGACTACAACGTGCGAACGCGCCAGCGCGAGTTGAAGAAGCAATACGAAGTGCGCGGCGGCTACGATGCTTCGCAGTATCAATCCGAACGCATCTTCGCCAAAGCCCCCGATGGCGTCGAAGTACCGATTTCCTTGGTCTATCGCAGGGGCTTTGAACGTCACGGGACGAGTCCCCTGTTGCTCTATGGTTACGGCGCGTACGGCCACAGCATCGATCCGCGGTTTTCGTCCGATCGGCTTAGCCTGCTCGATCGCGGCTTGGTTTTCGCCATCGCACACATTCGCGGGGGCGCCGAGCTCGGCGAAGTCTGGCACGATCAGGGCAAGCTGCTCCAGAAGCGAAACACGTTTAGCGACTTCATCGCGTGCGCGGAACATCTGATCTCGACGCGATACACGGCCAGCGATCGTCTCGCGATCATGGGCGGCAGCGCTGGGGGCCTGTTGATGGGCGCCGTGCTAAACATGCGGCCGGAATTGTTTCACGCCGTGATCGCCAAAGTGCCATTTGTGGATACGTTGAACACCATGCTCGATCCCACACTGCCGCTGACCATGTCCGAGTACGAGGAGTGGGGCAACCCGGAAGAGAAACAATATTACGATTACATCCGATCCTATTCGCCCTACGATAACGTGGCGGCACGCGAGTACCCGACGATGTTGGTGACGGCCGGCCTCAACGATCCGCGCGTATCGTTTTGGGAACCCGCCAAATGGGTTGCGAAATTGCGGGCGCTGAAAAAAGATTCAAATGTGTTGCTGCTCAAAACCGATATGGGCAGCGGGCACTTCGGTCCGTCGGGCCGCTATGAAGGCATCAAGGAAGTAGCGTTCGACTATGCGTTCCTGCTGGACAGTTTAGGCATTCAAGGACAATAGCGTTCGTTTCACCACTGCCTTCGTTAGCGGCACCTTGTATTTGTTTTTCGCCAGCGGATGAGCGCCTTCCACCGAGGCTTCACCAGCTTTCGCGGCCAGCTCAGGCGTGATACGCTGGCCCACCAGCATCGCCTCTACTTTCGTAAGCCGCCAGGGAATGGGAGCCACGCCGCCCAGCACGATGCGCGCGCTGCGGCAGATCTCGCGATCCATTTCAAGCACGATGGCCGCGCTGACAACCGCGTGCGTCCAAGCCTCGCGATCGAGCACCTTGTGATACGTGCTGCGCGTCCCAGGCCGGGCCGCCGGCAGTTGAATCGCGGACAGCACTTCGTCTTTAGACAGGACATTTTCGCGCGCGGCATCCACGCGCGGCAATTGGAAAAATTCAGAGGCGGGCAGCACACGCTCGCCGGACGGGCCCACAATATGAAACTGCGCATCCAGCGCTACTAATGCCGGAGCGGTATCGGACGGATGCACGATGTAGCTGGGACCGCCCCCGAAAATGGCATGCAACTGGTTCTCGCCCGAGGCCGAAAAACAAATGTTGCCGCCGTTCTTCAGGCACGGAAAGCCATTGCGGAAATACCAGCACCACGGGCGCTGGCAAACATTCCCGGCAAGCGTTCCGGCGTTGCGGATTTGTGGCGTGCCCACCTTCTCGGCGGCTTCCGCCAGCACCGTGTATTCTTTGCGAATGCGTTGATCGCGGCTCAGATTATCCAGAGTGATCAGGCCGCCGATCTTGACGCCGCCGCGCTGCGTGTCAATCTGATCCATCCCTCGGATCGCCTTGAGATTCACCAGCACGTCCGGCGCAACCAGGTGCTCCTTCACCATGCCCAGCAGGTCGCTTCCGCCGCCTACGATGGACGCGCTGCGGCCCTGCTGATGCGCCTGGCTCAGCATCGACACAGCGTCGCGGATGTTCTTCGGATTCGCGTTGCTAAAGGCTCTCATGCCAGCACCTCCAGAAGCTTGTCGCGCGTAATGGGTAGATCTTTGATGCGCTTCCCGGTCGCGTTAAAGATGGCGTTGGCGATCGCCCCCACGGAAGGAACGATGCTCGATTCGCCGATCGACTTGGCGCCAAACGGCCCGTACTGGTCTTCGGTCTCGACAAACAGCACATCGATTTCGGGTGTGTCGAGATGCGTCATCACGCGTGCCCCGTAATATCCAGTGTTCAGCGGCACGCCATGCGTGGGGTCGTACAGCAGTTCTTCGTGCAGCGCCATGCCGATACCCATGGTAGAACCGCCCTTCACCTGGCTGATGCACGTCAGCGGATTGATGATGCGTCCGCTATCGTGCACGGCGAGATATTTCACCACGCGAACGTGGCCGAGTTCGGTGTCCACCTCCACTTCCGCGAAATGGGCGGCGAAGGCGTAGCGCGCGGAGTCCTTGGGCTGAGCGGGATCGGGCGTTGCGCTGCCCGTCCGGATTTCGTCGCCTTGCGGTAAACCCTTGTCGGCGATCTGCTGCTTGAGATCTTTCACTGCCTGAATCACTGCGTAGCCGGTGTGCGTAGTGGTCCGGCTGCCGGATTCGCCCACTGAATATGGACAAACTTCGGTGTCGCCACTGACGACGGCAACTTTTGCGAGCGGCACTCCCAATTCTTCGGCGGCGATCAACGCCATGGTTGTTTTTGCCGCGGTGCCCACATCGGTGACACCGACGTGCAATTCGTATTCATCCTTCGAGTTCAAATGAATCACCGCACTGCTGCGGCCCACTGCCGCGCCGAACGCACCCATCGCCATGCCCACGCCGCGTTTTACGGGACCGTCGCCCGCGCCGGGCGCGTGCCAGCGCTTTTTCCATTCGAAAGCCTCGGCGCCGCGCAGAACGCAATCTTCCAGGCCGAAGCTGGTGTAAGGCAGCTCGTCGTGATATTTCCGCGTCATGTTTTTCAAGCGGAAATCGATTGGATCCATTTTCAACTGATAGGCGATATGGTCCATCAGCGACTCGATGCCAAAGATGCCTTGCGGATAAGCCGGGCCGCGGAAGTTGGCCGAGACCGCCATATTGGTGAGCACCGGAAAGACTACTTTCTCGACATTCGGGCACTGATAAAGCTCCACGCCCGCGATATCGCCCGAGCTTTTCCGATACGGCCCCATCCCGCTGTAACCGCGGAATTGGATGGCAGTCAGCGTTCCGTCGTGCTTCACCCCGACTTTGTAGTATTGCTTGGTCGGCCAGCGGCCGTGCACCGCGACGTAGTCTTCCTTGCGCGTAAATTCCAGCTTCACGGGCGCGCCGGCCTTCTTGGCCAGCATCGCAGCCATCAGATCGAAATCATGGACCTGATTCTTATTGCCGAATCCGCCGCCCATGTATTTGCAGACCACGCGCACGTTCTCGAGCGGCAGCTTCAAATCGTGTGCGATCTCGATGCGGCAATTGGAAATACCCTGCGTGGACGCGTAGACCGTGAGCTTGTCGCCTTCCCATTGGGCGATGCTGACGCGGATTTCAAGCTGCGCGTTGTTGAGATGAACCGAAGTGTAGCGATCCTCGAAAATTTGATCGGCTTCGCCCAGGCCCTTTTCGATGTCGCCGCGGCGATAAGCCTCGGGCGCACGTTCGCCCTTGTTATTGGGCGAAAGGTTGCCACCCGGCTGGACTTCGACAACGCGCGGCTTTAACGCTTCTTCCGGATCCAAGACAAAGGGGTAGACTTCGTAATCGACATCGATCAATCGGATCGCGTCTTCGGCCACGTGGCGGTCCACCGCGGCAACGGCCGCTACCGCATCGCCTGCAAAGCGGACCGGATTGTTGAACAGATAGCGTTTGTTCTTGGTGTCGCCGCTGCCCCAGATGACGTCGCAATTCTCGTGCGTGAGGATTGCCTTCACTCCAGGAAGCGCTAGCGCTTTCGACACATCAATGTGACGGATGTTCGCGTACGGATGCGGGCTACGGAGAACACGCGCGTACAGCATCCCAGTGAGATGGAGATCGCCGGTGTAAGTGGCTTTGCCAGTGACTCGCTGAAGCGCGTCGATGCGCGACGCAGGGTGGCCAACCGTTTTCAGCGCAATCATGCCGTCCTCCCGACTGAGCCGGAAGCCGCTGCCGCGAGCACCGATTCAACGTAGCGATTGTAGTTCGAACAGCGGCAGATGTTGCCGGTCATGGCGGCGCGAACCTCATCCGCCGTAGGATGCGGGTTATGATCGAGCAGCGCTTTGGCGCTCATCAATTGTCCAGACGTGCAGTAACCGCACTGGGGTCCGTCGTGTTCGATGAAAGCTTCCTGCAATGGGTGCAGGTGTTCGTTGCTCGCGAGGCCTTCCACGGTCTGCACCGTGCGGCCGTCGGCCCAAACGGCGAGTTGGCTGCAGGAGTACACTGGCTTGCCATCCAACAGCACCGTGCACGCTCCGCATTCACCGCGATCGCAGCCGATCTTGGTGCCGGTAAGCCCCAGGTGATCGCGCAGCACTTCCACCAGCGTCCAGCGGTCCTCCACTTCGGCGCGATGTTCCGTTCCGTTGACTATCAGCTTGATGGAAGTGCGCGGGGCTGTGGGAGCGAGGGGTGCGGCAGCGGCGGTTTCCTGCGCTGCGAGCGGCACGCTGGTCGCAACCACTAATCCGGCGCCGGTGCTTTCAACAAATGCGCGGCGTGAGATCTTGCTCATAGGACCTCCTGGTGGGATTCCACTCCTTATATATTATGACTTGCGGCGGTTTTCCATGATCTTCTGGAACGACCGACCGCGTAATTCTTCAATTGTAAGCCCGGACGCAGCAGCTTCCCGTTCCGTGAACGCGCCGCAATTCACGCCGCGCAACAGGAAATTGAGCAACCCCTGACCTGTGGCGGCGTCGTCGAAGACATCGCCTACCAGAGTGGCTTGCGCGGCCTTGTCGACGAAGTTCCTCAGACGCGCCGCGGCGGAGTCCAGGCTCTTCAGGAAAAATGCATAGACCGCGGCGTACCGCGTGGGAAGCTGGCCAGGATGCAGATCCCAGCCTTGGTAGTAACCGTGCGAGAGCGAGCGCTGAACCAAGTCGAAATGATGGCGCATGGCGCGATGGACGATCACGCGATTTTCGGCGCGCTGTTGCTCATTATCGGGGGTCCGGTGCCGAGGAATGGGGAGGATCGTGCTCGGGCCATCGGAAAGAAACACGCCGCGATCGGCGGCACTCACCTGCATGACGTGACGCGCAAAGTCGCACGCCGGGTGATCCAGTCGTTGTTCGGCCGCCGCGATGTTGCAGCTCGCGGAGTAATCATAAGGCCCGAAATGCAGGCCCCGGCAGCGGCCTTGCGCGGCTTCGAGCAGTTTCGGGATACCACACGATCCACTGGAATCGATAATGTTCTGGGGCGTTTCGATCATCAACTCGATCTTCAGCGCACCGGATTTGAGACCGTGCCGCGCTTCCGCCTTATCGAGCAATTCCACAAGCTCCGACACTTGGGTCGGCGCTGTGATCTTCGGGAGTGTGACGACGAAATTATTCGGAAGTTCGTTCGACTCTAGAAGCGCAGTTAGGAACAAATCCAGTGTGCGGGCCGAACGGGCGCGAAGGTGTTCGGTGAGGGGCTTTATGCGAATCCCGGCAAATGGCGGTCCTCCGCGCGCCAACAACTGCGCGGTCGACACTGCGTGACCGTCTTCTTCGGCATCGGACCGATAGCCGTAGCCGTCTTCAAAATCGATGCGAAAATCTTCCACTGGCTCGCGTTCGAGCTTCGCGACGGTGCGTTCGAAGACGGAATTCGCAAGTTCGCCCGGCGGCAATCCCAGGCACTCGGCGAACGAAGACGCATCCGGCGTGTAGTTGCGAATCAGTTCGAGCGCGAGGGCGCCCAATCGCGCGGGAGTCTCGGCTTTGAAGAGCTGCGCGCCGCCGTAGACGGTGTGAATTGGTTGGCGATCCGTCGAGATCAGAACCACCGGGTCATGAGCACTTTTTGCTCGGTGTAAAACATGACGGCGTCTTTGCCGTGCGCGTGCAAATCGCCAAAGAACGAGTTCTTCCAGCCAGCGAACGGGAAGAAAGCCATGGGCGCGGCCACGCCGACGTTGATCCCGACCATCCCAGCTTCCACTCGCGACGAATATTCGCGCGCCGCTTTTCCGCTGCCGGTGAAAATGGACGTCGCGTTTCCAAACGGCGACCGGTTCACCAGCTCGATCGCTTCTTCGAGAGTCTGTACGCGCATCACCGCAAGCACCGGCCCGAAGATCTCGTCCTTCGCGATGGTCATTTCCGGCTTGACGCCATCGAATATGGTTGGACCGAGGAAAAAGCCGTCGCCTTTGGGCTTGGAAATTCGGCCATCCAGAAGCGGCTTCGCGCCTTCCGCCACGCCTTTCTCGATATAGCCCGCGACGCGATCCCTGTGCTCCTTTGTCACCAGCGGACCCATGCCGACGCCCTCTTCGATGCCATCGCCGACGCGCATCTGGTTCACCTTTTCAACCAGGAGCTTCAGCAGCGGTTCGGCGGCATCGCCCACTGGCACCAGCACGCTTCCCGCCAGGCAGCGCTCGCCCGCGGCCCCGAACGCCGAGCTGATGATATTTTCGACGGTCTTCGGCAGGTGCGCATCCGGCATCACTACAATATGATTCTTGGCGCCGCCCAGCGCTTGTACGCGCTTTCCTTCCGCGGCCGCCGTCTTGTAGATGTACTTGGCCACGGGCGTGGATCCGACAAACGAAACCGCGCGCACCAGCGGATGATGCAACAGCGCGTCCACGGCAACCTTGTCGCCATGAATCAAATTGAAAACGCCCGCGGGCAGCCCAGCCTCGTGCAGCAACTTGGCCGCTAGCGTTGGCGTCATCGGCACTTTTTCGGACGGCTTCAAGATGAACGCATTGCCCGCGGCGATAGCGAACGGATACATCCACATCGGCACCATGGATGGAAAATTGAACGGCGTGATGCCGGCGCAAACGCCCAGAGGTTGCCGGATGGTGTGGCTGTCGATGCCGGCCGAAACGTCGTTCAGCGAATCGCCCATCATTAGGCTGGGCATGCCGCACGCCACTTCCACCATCTGGATGGAGCGGCGGACTTCGGCGCGCGCATCGTCGATGGTTTTTCCGTTTTCGGTGGTCAGCGTCGACGCCAGATCGTTCTGGTGTTTTTCGAGCAGCATCTTGTAGCGGTACAGCGGCTGCATCCGTTCCACCACCGGTACGTCGCGCCACTTGAGGTAAGCGGCGTGCGCGGCTTGCACGGTTCGATCCACATCGTCCACGGTGGCGTAAGCGACTTGCGCGATTTCAGCGCCGGTAGCAGGGTTGGTGACCGAGGCGAGTTTGCGGTTTCCGGCGCTTTCCCATTGGCCGTTGACATAAAACGACACTGTTTCGACAGAAGGTTGGCTTGCGATCATTTTGTTCTCTCACTAGCTTACCGCCATCCGTTGCTGGGGTTTGGGATTTGGCGCATAGGGGAGGCGCATCAGGGGGTGTTTTGTGTGCGCGGTGGTGCATTGTTTTTAAAACTTTGGCGAACTTATGGCGAAGGTGGCGGGAGCGTTCAGAGGCGTTCGGTTTTAGTTTACGCGGGGTGTCATGGGAATCGGCGTGGCGCGAAGGGGAAATGGAAGATTCCATTCGAGGAATAAGTGCAATCGCGCCGGGATCGGGCCAGGGGGGGACGCAACAGGCCGCGCAGGCGGTCTCTCTTTCCACGAGGACTAACGCCTCAGCAGCTTGGGAGTGCTCCCGAGCTCGTTTTGCACATAAGAGGCGTTCCAGTGATTGGGTGGTTTGGGGTCCCTAGTCAGTGAAAATTGGAACCGGATCGTTGAGTATCTGAACCGGATTGGTACTCTCCGAGACTTGCGCTAACTAACTACCGGTAGGACCGACTTGCTAATGATAGTAATCTAATGCTTCGCACGCGGTGATTTGTTGAGTCTCTCGAACAGTGAGGTCAGCCTGCTTCTTGTCAATTGTTCGCTTGTATAAGGCGTGACATCTGGCCTTAATCCTGAGCATCTCCTCGGCTTCAGCGGCTTCTTTGGCTGCCTGACGGTCAGCTTCCAGAGTATCCTTTTCGGCTTGCACACTCTTTTCTTCAGCCCTAACTTTTGCTTTTGCTTCGTAGATGGAACGTTGGTCGGGCGGCAGCTCTAAAAGAGCACGGACTACCCACCCGGATATAGTGTTTCCGTTTACAAGCACCTTGACGTAGACACAACAATCGGTAAAGGTGTCTGTTTGAACCAAAACAGTCTTATCGTAGAGCCCACCCTGAGCCCGAGAAACAGCAAGCTTGAAGTAGCCCTCCATGCACTAGTGTCCGGCTAGAAGTCGAGCAGATTCAGTTGGTTGGAAAATGGGGCCGATTTTTCTTGGGAGCCCAGATCGTCGAAGGCCCGCAGAATGGGCGTTTTCTCGAAAAGGGT
>Ga0182024_10007951_pt1 | contig 22641 bp, 22 predicted proteins | sample P32metaG_FD_120480 | JGI IMG/M metagenome (GOLD analysis project Ga0182024, IMG submission 120480) | Permafrost microbial communities from Stordalen Mire, Sweden - P3-2 metaG (Illumina Assembly) | ecosystem: Environmental > Terrestrial > Soil > Wetlands > Permafrost | place: Sweden: Stordalen... | reverse complement strand
TCGGGGGTCGGGGTGTTGTAGGCGCGCCGCTCGGCCGCGCTCAGCACCGGGTCGAAGCCCTCGGCGTAGAGGTCGCAATCATCGACCTCGTGGCCGCCGCGGCGCAGCGCCGCGAGCACCGCCTGATGCAGTGCGGCATCAAAGCTGTCAGCGAGCGGATGCGCATAGATGACGAGAACCCGCATCCGCGTGGCGCGCGCAAGTTCTATTTGAGGCTGTCGCGCAGAACGCGCGCGAGGCGTGTCCCGGCCTTGGCGAGCTGCCCTTTGACCGCAGCGAGCGCCTTGGTCTCGTAGTCCGGGCCGACCGGGTAGAGATTGGCCGCGGGGCAGGTCTCCCCTTCCCCGGCGCGCGCCGGGAAGCTGTGCTTCCCGGTCGGCTGCTGCACCGCAAAGCTGTAGGTAACCGTCTTGGCGACCTCATAGGTTTCCCGGGCCCAGGCTTCGGGGTTGCCCTCGGCCCATTTCTGCGACTCGGCCGCCGGCACCGACGCGGCGATGCGGGCCGCGCCGTTGGCTGCGTCCGGACCCACCACCTCGGCGACCAGCACATCCTGCCAATAGCTCGACAGCCGGACTGGCGGCTTCGACCCGATCTGCAGGGCGACGCATTCGCCGCCCTGGTCGCCGCGATCGATGGCCTGGAGCGGGTCGTGCAAATCGCCGACCAGGTTCAACAGGAATTGCAGCGCGACGAGGCGCTCGCCGGGCGAGGTCTCGGGGTCTTTCAATTCGCTCGCGAACTGTTCGATCTTGTCGACGCTGCAATTGTCTCGCGGGCCATGGCTTGCCGGATAGCCGGCGGGCAGCGGAGTGCGCCCAAAGCAGGCGCGCGCGAGGTCGGGACTGTCCGGTTTGAACCGCGCCGAATGCCAGGCTCCGGTGGCGCTGCGCGCCTCCTCGCTTTTCTCGCGCAGCACATCGGCCCACGTGCTTTCGCTGGCGATGTCGCCTTTGGTCAGGCGGTTGCCCTTGTCGGTCGCCAGCACGGCGAGGATCTTGGCGCGCACGCCGGGATCGCTTTGCTGCAGCGCTCGATCGGCGATGAGGGCGATGACGCGGTGGCCCTCCGGCCCCCAGGCGAGGCTCGCCCGCATCGGCAATAGCCAGACGGCAACCGCCGCGGCGACGACGCCTAGAGGCCCAATCCAGCGCCGCATGCTCGCCCTCCGCCTGTCCTCTTGCCGCGATTGCCCGCCCGCCGGCATCTCATGCTAGCATCGCGGCAAGCGTAATGTCAGCCGCAGCCGAGGGAGGATGGAATGCGCGGGGTGGTCTTTACCGGCGATCGCCAGCTTGAGCTGATGGAATTCCCCGACCCTGTTCCGGGCGACGGCGAGGTCGTCATCGAGATGAAGGCCTCTGGCATGTGCGGGAGCGACCTCCACCAATATCGCCGGCCGAAAAGCGGCGGGGCGAGCGGCGGGTTGCCGGCCGCGACGGAGCCGGTGATCGGCGGGCACGAGCCCTGCGGCATCGTCGCCGCGATCGGGCCGGGGGTGAGCCCCGCGCGCGCCAGGATCGGCCAGCGCGTCATGGTGCATCATTACAAGGGCTGCACGGTGTGCAACCAGTGCCGCTCGGGCTGGTCGCAGCTGTGCCAGGAAGAGCCGGTGCTGGTCTATGGCAACAACGCCCATGGCGGCCACGCCAAATATCTGAAGGTGCCGGCCTTCACGCTGGTGCCGTTGCCCGACGAGATGTCCTTCGTGACCGGCGCGGCGGTCGCCTGCGGCACCGGCACGGCCTATGGCGCGCTGCGCCGCCTGCGGATTTCCGGCAACGACACGATCGCGATCTTCGGCCAGGGGCCGGTCGGCCTCTCGGCGACGCAATTGGCGAGCGCAATGGGGGCGCGCGTCATCGCCCTCGACGTCAGCCCCGAGCGCCTCGAACGCGCCAAGGAATTCGGCGCGGCCGAGACCGTCAACCCGCGCTCCAACGACCCGGTCGGCGCGATCAAGGATTTGACGCATGGCTACGGCGCCGAGTTCACGCTCGACACCTCCAGCCAACCCGAAGGGCGCATCGCCGCGGTGCGCGCCACCAAGGTGTGGGGCACGACCTGCTTTGTCGGCGAGCGCAACCAGGTGACGATCGATGTCAGCCCCGACATGCTCCGGAAACAGCTGACGATCGTCGCGTCCTGGACCTTCTCGCAGATGGGCCAGGCCGAATGCGCGCAGTTCATCGTCGACCGTAAGATCGACGTCGAGCACCTGTTCACCCACCGCTGGCAGCTCGACCAGGCCGCCGAGGCCTACACCCTCTTCGACACCCAGACCACCGGAAAGGGCGTCTTCTTGATGTAACCCGCTCCGCGAAGGAGACCGCAATGACCGCAACGACGCCGTTCCTCAACAATGAAGACATGCTCGGGCCGTTGGCCTCGCGCTATGTCGATGTCGGCAGCCTGCCGTGGAAGCCGACCCCGTGCCCCGGGATCGACATGAAGGTGCTGCTCGAAGACAAGGAGACCGGGCTCCTGACCGCCCTCTTCCGCTGGCAGCCCGGCGCGGAATTGGCGCTCCATGAGCATGTCGAGGTCGAGCAGACCTTTGTCCTCGAAGGGAGCCTCGAGGACGACGAGGGCGAGGTCACCGCCGGCAACTACGTCTGGCGCCCCAAGGGCAACCGCCACATCGCGAAATCGCCGAACGGCGCCCTGGTGCTGTCGGTGTTTTTGAAGCCCAACATCTTCCTGCAAGGCCCGGGCGAGGGACAGCAGCTGCGCTAGCTTTGGTTTGTCGTCCCGGCGAAAGCCGGGACCCACACATCGACCGCTCGTGCGGTGGAACCGTGGATACCGGCCTTCGCCGGTATGACAAATTGGTGGGGATCGAGAGGAACCATGCCGAAATCAAAGGCTTTCGCCACATTCGCCGACGCGGTGCGCGATATCCCCGACGGCTCGGTCATCGGCTTTGGCGGGTTCGCCGTCGTCGGCATGCCGATCAACCTCTATGGCGCGCTGACGAAGCAGGGCGCCAAGCGGCTGACCTGCGTGTCGAACGGCACCCGAGGCGGCGCCACGATGCCCGAGGATGCGCCGACCATGGAATGGCTCATCCGCAACGATCAGGTGGTGAAGGCGATCTGCTCTTTCACGGCGCCGACCCGCGCCTCGCAGCGCCTCGCCCTGAGCGAATATGTCGATAAGGGCCTCATCGAGGCAGAGCTGGTGCCGCAGGGCACGCTCGCCGAGCGCATGCGCGCCGCCGGCGCCGGCATCCCGGCCTTCTACACCCCGGCCGCGGTCGGCACCGAGCTCGCCGAAGGTCGCGAGACGCGACGCTTCGGGGACCGCGAATACCTCCTCGAATACGCCCTCCCGCTCGATTACGCCTTCATCCGCGCCTATCAGGCGGACGAATCGGGCAACCTCCGCTTCCGCCGCGCGCAACGCAATTTCAACCCGCTGATGGCGATGGCGGCGAAGGTCACCCTCGTCGAGGTCGAGGAGCCGATCCTGGCGCGGGGCGCGATCGACCCCGATGACGTGCACCTGCCCGGGATCTACGTCCACCGCCTGATCAAGATCCCGCCGGCCCCCGAGGGCTGGTGGCCGCAGCGCCCGGCCGAGGTCGCCAAGCAGGAAGCCGCAAGGAGCGCACGATGAGCGACGCGAAGGGGCTTACCCGCCAGCAGATGTGTGACCGGCTGGCGATGGAGTTCGAGGACGGCTGGATCGTCAATCTCGGCATCGGCATCCCGACCCTGTGCTCGAATTATGATTTCGGCGACAAGGAGATCATCTTCCATGCCGAAAACGGGGTGATCGGCTACGGGCCATTGGCCGGCGCCGGCAACGAGGATCTCCACCTCGTCAACGCCGGCGGCCAGCTTGTGACGTTGCGGCCGGGGGCGGCGATCGTCGATCACGCCGACTCGTTCGGCCTCATTCGCAGCGGGCGCATCGATGTCACGGTGCTCGGCGCCTATGAAGTCGCCGCGAACGGCGATTTCGCCAATTGGAAGATGGCCGGCCAGAAAGGCGGCGGCATCGGCGGCGCGATGGATCTGGCCGCCTGCGCCCGGCATGTCTTCATCGCGATGGAGCAGACGACGCGCAGCGGCCAGCCGCGCCTCGTCGAGCGCTGCGCCATTCCGGCGACGGCGCGCGGTGTCGTCAATCTCGTCATCACCAATTGCGGACTCTTTGAAATCACCCCCGATGGCATGGCGTTGAAGGAGATCGCGCCGGGCATGACCGTCGAGGAAGTGAAGGCGACGACCGGCTGCCCCCTCATGATCCCGCGCGAAATCCCCCCGGTACGCCTGCGCGCCTAGAGCAGTATTCCATCAGACCGAATCACCCTCTCAACCCCTTGGCCGGGCTTGACCCGGCCAAGACAAACGCTGAATAATCAAGCGTAGCCTAGAGCCCAAGGTTTCTGCCCTTGTCGAGCCGCCGCTGGGTGGCAAACTAGGGTGGCAAAGATCATGGCGCTCATCTTTCAGCGTATTAGGATGCCAGAGAACATTGAGTACCCGAAGGGGAAGCACCCGCGCCTCCGGCTCGTCGTTTCCCCCGATCTACAAGAGGCGGTCGGCAGAATTACTGGCAAAAACCGCAGGGTCGCCAACCTCCGCGAGTCCTTCGCGACGGCCGACCCCACCGTGATAAAGCGGCGGCACCCGGAGATCAAGGGTCGGCTGCGGGCGATCATCGACGCCGCCGAGGCGATGGTGAAGCTCGGGCTGCCGGTCACAGTGTTCGATCTGCGAAGCCCGGAGCGCTATGGCTTCGCCGGCAATGCGGCGCTGTCCGGCTCGTTTGCCAGCCACCGCTTCCTCGTGCTACCGGCGAATACCCCCGGCCTGATCCCGGTCGGGGGTGGTGTCCACGTGATTGACGACGATGCAGCGACCTCCGCGCCATCGGCTTTGCCGATTGAAGCGGCGAACGCAGCGCCGATGCAGCGCGCCGATGAACCGACGCCGATCGAACTGGCGCACATCAGCTACGCCGAAATCATTTGCGAATGGGAGAAGGGGCGCGAGGGCCGTACGTCGAAGAAGGCGCGCGAGGCGATGCAGTCGAAGATGAAACGCCTCGCCGGTTTCCTCCATGATCGCGACCACAAGAAGATCACGCTCGAAGAACTCGCCGATTTCGATGGTTCCGGCGTCACGACCACCGATCTGCTTCGCTACCGCAGTCATCTGCTTGATCTGAAACAGCGCGGCAAGATCGAGCCGAAGACGGTCGAGGATCACGTCTCGATGCTGCGGCAACTGTTCAAGGCCGCGTACAACGCTGGCGACAGGCTCCGGTCGAACCCGGCGGACGATGACCGCTTCGCCTATCAGGGCAAGACCCGCGAGCAAAACAAACGGACTGCTGGGTTCACCAAGGACGAGCGCGCCCGAATGTACCGATTAGCGCAGGATGCCGAGCCGGTCGTGAAGTTCATGACTCTGTTCGGCCTGTGGCTGGGGCCGCGCAACGCCGAAATCGCCGAACTAACCACCTACGAAATCGAGGATGCCGGCGACGACGGCCTACCCGTCTGCCGTATCCGGCTTGACCATCGGCCACCGGAGCAGTGCTTGAAGGTAGACGACGTGTCGCCACGCCCGGTGCCGATTCCACAAGCATGGGCTGCTGATCGCGTCATCACCGAACACGGCCACGGCCCGCTGTTCCCCAGTGTCCCACTCGACTCGGATCGCAGGCGCAACGACAACGCGACGAACCGGGTCAACGCATGGCTGCACGATGTCGTAAAGACGCCGAAGACGTACTATTGGCATCGGCACACCTTCAAGACATTGGCGCGCCCGCCGGTTATGGCGACCGAGACGCATGATGCGATCACCGGCCACGGCGGCGGCAATATGGGGCGCGGCTACGGCTACTACGAAATGTGGAAGATGCGGGCGGCGATCGAACAGGACGTGTTCAACGCGGTCGAGGCCGCCTACGCGGAGGCGGCGGAGTGACCTACAAGGTCAGGTTTCCTGACCCGCCCGGGCACTCACCTTCCAACCTCTTGAAACCGTGCATAAAACAGAAAACTTTATGCGAATTTGGCGGCCCGGTTCTGCACGGCGTCGTGTCAATCCCTTGGTGCGGAAAAATTTTGCGATTACCTCTAGCGCACGGCAAATCGCGCGATGGTCACAGGACCCAAGCTCAAAGTGCGGTTGAACAGCGAGATACTTTCGTCACCGAACAGATGCCGGCGGACATGCTCACGAATGCGCCAACGCTGACCGACCTCGCCGCAGAGATCAACGCTGCGCTGCGGCAGGCCGACTCCACCCGGCTTCATGCCGGTCGGCTGCTGTTGCAGGCACGGGAGATTTTCGAGGCTGGCAAAGCGCAAGGCGATACCTGGCGCGCATGGTGCACGACGAACATCCCCAACCGGAGCTACCGCGATATCAAACGGGTCATGGCGCTCGCCCGGTCCGCCGATCCTGCCGCAGCGCTCACCAAAGAACGCGAAAAGGCCCGCCTCGGCGTGGCCGAAAAGCGGGCGCGTGAGGTCGAGGGGACTAACGTTAGTCCCCCGCAGACCGTCCGGCTCGGCAAACAGGCGGTTGATGTGTCGGGATGGGGCGATGCGGCCAAGGCGCAGGTCATGGCAGCCCTCGCGGCACCGGACACGGATAATGACGGCCCCGAGGGGAAAAAGCGCTACTGGCTAATGCCGCCGAAGCTGCGAGAGCAGATCGAGGGCAAATACGGTGATCCCAGCGATGTGTGCCCGCACCCTCGCCCGCGCGACTTCGACGCGCTCAGCCCGGATTTCCGGTGGCCGGAGAATGCATTGTGTCATCCACTCTTTGTGCTCGCGGATTTGTGACGACCGGCAGCATGGACCGAGCGCGTTTGTAAGCCGCGCGATCAAGGAGCACCAACTTTACGGCAAGCAGATCGTGCTCGTGCTGCCGATCCCCCACCCGTTGAACCTGCTCCTGCAAGCGGGTGCGCAAGTGTATCCGATCCCGGCCGATGACGAGGAGGTAAATCCCGCTGGGCGCGTCCCATTGGCTCGATACCGCGACCGGCGAACCGATGCCATCGCCGGGGCCAGCGGCAGTCTTCGTGCTACCGGGCAGCCGACAAGGTGAGCGCGCTGACCAATCCGTATGCGAGGCTGGCGACGCCGATGGTGCAATGCCGGAGTTGACCCCCGCTGCGATACCACCGGCAGAGTGCCGACGCATAACAGCGGAGTGCCAGGAGGATGATGGGCGCAAAGTCCCCGGCATCGCGCTGCCGGCCGACTCTGAGCCCAGTATCGCCATACCATCCGCGCGGGTTCTCAACGATGAACTCAGCATGGCCACCGCAGCGCCGGTCGGCGATGGCAACGCTGCCGCCGCGCTGCCCGCCGACGGCACAATGCCACCCGCCTGCGACGAACCGGGTGTGACCGCCGCAGCATCGCCGATCCACGACGGAGCCACTACGGCGGAGGCCGCCGGCTCAGGTGCCAAATCGCCGGTCAGGGTCGGCCTCGTGAAGCACGATCAGGTCCAGACCCCTAGGATCGCACCGAATTACAGGCCACACCGGTCAAACCGGCAGGTCGAAAACAGCGCGTTGGTGCGATGTCGTCATCGGGGCAGGGATAAATCCGGCTCCCCCAAACTCACCTTTGTAAGGCCGCAGGCAAGTGTTTGGCGGTGATGTCCGAACTCGCCGATGCGCCCCACGCGGCCTGACGCGCTTCAATGTCATCGAGAATGTCATCTGCACTGGCAGGAAGCGGTAGAAAATTGGCGGAAATGCTGGGAAAATTCGCGCACCAGCAGGCAAACGAAAGGGCGGCTACTATGAGCCGCCCTGTCGTTCCAAGATGTTGAGAATAATAGATTAAAAGACATTCGTCCATCAATTCGGACTTTTGCTTCGATGAAGATTCGCTTTCTTACCGTCATTGCAACGCTCGTGGCACGGTCCTGATCCGCCTCCGCTAGCTCACCCGCCGTATTCGAGGATGTCGAGGCCGTTGAGGCGGTCGATCAGGAAAACGAGGCCGCGCGCCTGGTCGACGAAGACGTCGTTCGACTGCACGATCTTCTGCCCGGCGCCGGGGCTGGGCATGAAATGCTCGACCTCCTCGGGGCGGTAGGGGTTGGCGATGTCGACCGCGCGCAAGCCTCCGCCGAACCAGGTCACCAGGATGATGTTGCCGTCGACGGTCTCCTGCGGCTGGTGCGCGCCGAACCAGCAATCGCGGTTGAAGGGCTCCTCGTGCGGCACCCGCCAGGTCGCGACCGGCATCGGGTGCCTCTCGTCGGTGATGTCGACGATCCACATGAAGGCGTTGGGCGACGGCGTCAGGCGATCGGCGACCTCCTCGTCGGTGACGACGGCGATTCTGCGGCCCATCAATTCGTGCGGGATCGGCAAGACGGTATGGGTCGGGCACGGATAGGGCGGGCTCCAGTCGAGGCCGCTGACAAACTTCGGATGGCGGATATCGTCGATGTCGAGGATCACGAAGCCGCCATGCCAGTAGCTGGTATAGAGCCGGTTGCCGCGGCGCAGCGGGTGATGGCAGCGATGGCGGCGGCCCTGCCAGGTCGCCTCTTCGCCGCCTTCCGCCCACTGCCCCGGCATCCACCAGCGCGCGATTGGCTCGGGCCGTGTCGGATCGGCGAGGTCGAGGATGACGACGATGTCGCCGACATAGCCATTTTCCTCCGACGAGATATAGGCGTAGGCGCCGTCCGAATCGAAACGGTGCGAGCCCAGGGATTTGTAGTGCCCGATCGGGCGCGGCTTCGACCGGTCGGCGATGTCGTAAATCTTGATGCCGCCCTCGAAATCGGCGGGGCGCTCGCCGGTCGTGGCGCGGAACAATTCGTTGTTGACCAGCATGATGTCGCCATGCACCCGCACCTTGTGCGAGTGGGTGTGCGCGGGCAGCGACACCTGGGAGACGATCTTCGGCCGGCGCGGGTCGGCGACGTCGATGATCGAGGTGCCCTCGGGCGGGTGCATGTGGCCGACATAGGCGTAATTGCCCTCGGCGACGACCTGGCCGCCACCGGGAATGTCGAGCTTGGCGAGATGGCGGAGCAGCGCGGCCATGGCTAAATCCCGTTGGTGGAGTGCTGGAGAACGCTAGTGTGGTGGTACTGAAGTTCGTTCGATCTGGATCGTTGTTTTCCTTCCTCGTCATACCGGCGAAGGCCGGTACCCATGGCAGAGATGGGTCCCGGCCTTCGCCGGGATGACGAGATTGGAGATATCGCGAATTTCCGAATCGGGACACTAGCATGGCTCCGGCCCGGCACAAACTGGCGGGTCGCCCCGATCATCCTTCGCGGTTGCGCAGCGGACTGATAATGTAACCGGACCCTACCGCGGAGGACCGGTGTCCGACGAACGGGTCGAGCGCAGACTTGCCGCGATCCTCGCGGGCGATGTCGTCGGCTATAGCCGGCTGATGGGCGTCGACGAAGAGGCGACGCTGCGCGACCTCAAGGAGCACCGTGCCGCGTTTCTCCATCCCAAAGTCGCCGAGCATCGTGGCCGCATCGTCAAGACCACCGGCGACGGCGTCCTCATAGAGTTTCCCAGCGTCGTCGACGCGGTGCGCTGCGCGGTCGAAATCCAGCGCGGCATGGGCGAGCGCAACGCCGGCATCCCGGTCGAACGGCGCATCGAGTTGCGGATCGGCATCAATCTCGGCGACATCATCATCGACGACGACGACATCTACGGCGACGGCGTCAATGTCGCCGCGCGCCTAGAGGCGCTAGCCGAGCCGGGCGGCATCTGCGTCAGCCGGGTCGTACGCGACCAGGTCCGCGACAAGCTCGATTTCGCGTTCGCGGATATGGGCGAGCAGAGCGTCAAGAATATCGCCCGGCCGGTGCGGGTCTATCGGGTCGAGCCAAACATCGCAGCGGCCGCGACGCCGCCGGCGGAGACCGCTCCGATACCCAACCTCGCCATGTCGGAACGGCCGTCGATCGCGGTCTTGCCGTTTCAGAACATGAGCAACGATGCCGAGCAGGAGTATTTCGTCGACGGCATCGTCGAGGACATCATCACCGGCTTGTCGCGCATCAAATGGTTGTTCGTCGTCGCCCGCAATTCGAGCTTCGTCTACAAGGGCCGCGCGGTCGACGTGAAGCAGGCGGGCCGCGAGCTTGGCGTGCGCTACATTCTCGAAGGCAGCCTGCGCAAGGCGGGCAATCGCGTTCGCGTCACCGCCCAGTTGATCGAGGCGAGCACCGGCGCCCATGTCTGGGCCGAGCGCTACGACCGCGCGCTCGACGACATCTTCGAATTGCAGGACGAAATCACGTTGAGCGTCGTCGGTGCCATCGAGCCGAGCCTGCGCCAGGCCGAGATCGAGCGCGCCAAGCGCAAGCGCCCCGACAGCCTCGATGCCTACGACCTGTATCTGCGCGCGTTGCCGCATGCCTCCATCGCAATGCCCGGCGAGGCGGACAAGGCGCTGGCGCTGCTCCGGCAAGCGCTGACGCTGGATCCTGATTATCCGCCCGCCCACGGCATCGCCGCATGGTGCTATGAGATCCGCTACCTGCGCGGCGGCATGCACGAAGACGATAAGAAGGCGGCGCTCGAGCATGCCCGCACCGCCATCGAACTCGGCGCTGACGACGCGGCAACGCTGGCCAATGCCGGTTTTGCCATCGGGCTGGTCGCGCACGACTACAAGACCGCGATGGAAGTCATTGATCGGGCGCTGACGTTGACCGGCGCGTCGGCGCTGGCGCTGTGGATGGGTGCCACCGTGCTCGGCCATGCCGGCGATACGGCGAAGGCCATCGATTACGCCGAGCGCAGCCTGCGCTTCACTCCGTTTGGCCGGGATGCCTGTTTTCCGTACCTCGCGCTTTCCTTGGCGCATTGCGTCTCAGGCAATTTCGATGAAGCGGCGGCGGCGGCTTCCAGGGGGACGCAGGCGAACCCGCGCTTCAGCGTCGTGCATGTCCTGCACGCCGCTTCCCTGTACCGACTCGACCAGCTCGCGGAGGCGAAGGCGGCGGCGGCCCGCGTTCTCGAATGCGAACCCGATTTCACCGTCGCCGGCTTTGTCAGGGCGCATACCGGCCGGGCCGAGATCTGGGAGCCGATCGGCGACGCGCTGCGCCGCATTGGGCTCCCGGAATAGTCCGCGAAACTTGCCGCGGCGTCGGCGGCACCTGATATAGTGCGCTGGGAGGTCGGCGGCGGACAGGCTCCTCGCCAACCCGGTCAGGTCCGGAAGGAAGCAGCCGCAACGAGTTCCGGCCTGGGTCGTTCGTTCGGTCTCCCACTTACCCCGCGCCCAGGCCCAGCGGCCAAACAATGACCGATTCCGCGACCTCATATCGCGTCCTCGCCAGGAAGTACCGGCCGCAGACCTTCGCCGAGGTGATCGGCCAGGAGGCGATGGTCCGCACCCTGTCGAACGCGATTGCGACCGGGCGGATCGCGCACGCCTTCATTCTCACCGGGGTGCGCGGGGTCGGCAAGACGACGACGGCGCGGATCATCGCCCGCGCACTCAACTGCATCGGCCCCGACGGCACCGGCGGCCCGACAGTGATGCCGTGCGGCGAGTGCGTGCATTGCCGCTCTATCGCGGAAGACCGCCATGTCGACGTCATCGAGATGGACGCCGCCTCGCGCACCGGGGTCGACGACATCCGCGACCTGACCGAAGGGATGCGCTATCGGCCGGTCTCGGCACGCTACAAGATCTACATCATCGACGAAGTGCACATGCTGTCGAAGAACGCCTTCAACGCCCTCCTAAAGACGCTCGAAGAGCCGCCACCGGACGTCAAATTCGTGTTCGCCACGACCGAGGTGCACCGGGTGCCGGTGACGGTATTGTCGCGCTGCCAGCGTTTTTCGCTGCGCCGGGTGCCGATCGATCAGCTCGTCGAGCACTACCGGCATATCGCCGAAGCGGAGGGGATCACGGTCGCGCCGACCGCGCTCGGGCTCATCGCCCGCGCCGCCGACGGCTCGGTGCGCGACGGCCTCTCGCTGCTCGACCAGGCGATCGCCCTCTCGGGCGAGGAGCCGATCGAGGACGGCGCGGTGCGCGACATGCTCGGCATCGCCGACCGCGCCCTCGTATTCGACCTCTTCGAGACCGTGTTGGAGGGCGATGCCGCCGGCGCGCTCGACCGGATGGACCGGCTCTATGAGGGCGGCGCCGACCCGCTGATGGTGTTGCAGGATTTGCTCGAGCTCAGCCATTTCGTGACCCGCCTCAAGCTCGCCCCCGAGGCCGGCATCGGCGATCCCCTTGAGGAGGGCGAGCGCGAGCGCGCCCGGCCGCTTGCCGCTGCGCTCTCGATGCCGGTCCTGGCGCGCGCCTGGCAGATGCTGTTGAAGGGCCTGGAAGAGGTGCAAGCCGCGCCCTCCCCAGCGCAGGCCGCCCAGATGGTGCTGGTCCGCCTCGCCTATGTCGCCGATCTGCCGGTCCCCGCCGATCTCGTCCGCGCCCTCTCCGCCGGCGAGCCGGCGAGCCAGCCGAGCGTCACCCCGCCAGCGGTCGGACCGCGGCCGTCCCGTGGGCCTTCAGCCCACGGACTTGATCCGTGGGCGCATGCGGGCGAGACGCCCGCGGTCCAAGCCGCTGGGAGCGCGGTCTTGGCGGTCGCACCGCAACCTTCGGCGCAGCAGGCGCCGGAGGCGTCGCCGACCAGCGAGCTCGATCCGGTGCCGCAGAGCTTTGCCGAAACCGTCGCGCTCTTCGACAAACGGCGGGAAGCCGTTATTGCCGCGCATCTGAAGGCGAATGTCCGTCTGGTCAGCTTCGAAGTGGGCCGGATCGAGATGCGGCCGACCGAGGCGGCGCCAGGCAACCTCACAAACCAGCTCGGCCAGCTTTTGGGCGAATGGACCGGTATCCGCTGGATCGTCGCAATCTCCCAGGCGGCGGGCATGCCCAGTCTGGCCGAGGAGGAAGCGCGGCGGGCGAGCGCGCTGCGCCACGAGGTCGCGGCCCATCCGCTGGTGCGAGCGGTGCTGGAGACCTTTCCCGGCGCGACGATCGCGGCGGTGCGGGAGCGCTTTGTCGCGGCCGATGCCGGGATCGAGGCGACGCCAGACGATTTGGGCGACGATATCGGCGATGACGCGGCGAGCGCGGGAGAGGACGGGTCATGAAAAATCTCGGCCAGCTGATGAAACAGGCCCAGGCGATGCAGGCCAAGATGGCCGAGATGCAGGCGCAGCTCGAAGCGGTAGAGATGACCGGGGTCGCCGGCGGCGGCATGGTCCAGCTGGTTCTCAACGGCAAGGGCGATGTGAAGCGAGTGAAAATCGACCGGGCGGTGGTCGATCCCGCCGAAATTGAGGTGCTGGAGGATCTGATCGTCGCGGCGTTCAACGATGCCCGGGCCAAGGTCAATGCCCACGCCGAATCCGAGATGCAGAAGCTGACCGGCGGCCTCCAGTTGCCCGGCGGCATGAAGCTGCCGTTTTGATAGGCTTATTAGGACCGCTTCCGTCTCGGCCGCATGCGGGCGGGATGCCCGCGGTCCCGGACACGGCACCATGTCCGAGCTCGACACGCTGATCCAGCTCCTGGCGCGGCTGCCGGGGCTCGGGCCGCGCTCGGCGCGGCGCGCCGCGCTCTATCTATTGAAGCGGAAGGAACAGGTAATGCAGCCGTTGGCGGCGGCGCTCCGCGCGGCGGCGGCGGCGATCCGGCCGTGCGCGACCTGCGGCAACCTCGACACCGTGGATCCCTGCGCGATCTGCCGCGACCCGGAGCGCGACCCTAGCCTGATCTGCGTCGTCGAAGACCTCGCCGATCTCTGGGCGCTCGAACGCACCGGCGCCTTCCGCGGCCAATACCACGTGCTCGGCGGCACCCTGTCGGCGCTCGACGGGGTGGGCCCCGACGAACTCAACATCGCGCGCCTCATTACCCGGCTCGGCCCCGAGACCGAGCTGATCCTCGCGCTCAACGCGACGGTCGAAGGCCAGACGACGGCACATTACCTCGCCGACCGCGCCGCCCCGACCGGCGCCAAGATCTCGCGCCTGGCGCAAGGCGTGCCGATGGGCGGCGAGCTCGACTACCTCGACGAGGGCACCCTCACCGCCGCCCTCAAGGCAAGGCGGGCGCTCTAGCAGCTTTACGCGGCGCGGTGACGGCTCTTGACGCGGGTGCGGCCGGCGCCCTCTTCCTCGAACAGGTCGGCGAGGCGCTCGAGCATGACGCCGCCCAATTGCTCGGCGTCGACGATCGTCACGGCGCGCCGGTAATAGCGCGTGACGTCGTGGCCGATGCCGATCGCGGTCAATTCGACGACGCCCATCCGCTCGACCTCGTGAATGACCTCACGCAGGTGCTTTTCGAGATAGTTGCCCGGATTGACCGAGAGCGTCGAATCATCGACCGGCGCGCCGTCCGATATCACCATCAGGATGCGGCGCTCCTCGGGCCGGCCGAGGAGGCGGTTATGGGCCCAGGTCAGCGCCTCGCCGTCGATGTTTTCCTTCAAGATGCCCTCGCGCAGCATCAGCCCGAGATTCCTGCGGGCGCGCCGCCACGGCGCATCGGCCGGCTTATAAACGATGTGGCGCAAATCGTTGAGCCGGCCGGGATTGGCGGGCTTCCCGGCGGCGATCCACTTCTCGCGCGCCTGGCCGCCCTTCCACGCCCGCGTCGTAAAGCCGAGGATCTCGACCTTGACGCCGCAGCGCTCCAGGGTGCGCGCCAGGATGTCGGCGCTCATCGCCGCGACGGTGATGGGGCGCCCGCGCATCGAGCCCGAATTGTCGATGAGCAGGCTGACGACGGTGTCGCGGAACTCGGTCTCACGCTCGCGCTTGTAGGACAATGGCAGGATCGGGTTGGTGACGACGCGCGAGAGGCGCGCCGCGTCGAGGATGCCCTCCTCAAGATCGAACTCCCAGGCGCGCGTCTGCTTGGCGAGGAGCCGGCGCTGCAGGCGATTGGCAAGGCGGGCAATGACGCTCTGCAAATGCGACAGCTGCTGATCGAGGAGATGGCGCAGGCGGCCGAGCTCGTCAGAGTCGCACAGCTTGTCGGCGTCGACCACCTCGTCGGCCGTCATGCTGAACGCGCGGTAGATGGCGCTCTCGTCCGGGCGGCCCCGCGGCATCACCCCGGGGCGCCCCGGGCGCCCGGGATCGTCGTCGCTGGCGCCGGGCATCATCTCGCCCTCGGCGTCGGCTTCGCCGTCCTGGTCGGCGTCGGCATCGGCGCTGTCGGCGGGCGAGCCGTCGGGCGAGGGTTGCGCGCCGGCGCTGGCGCTTTCGCCCTCGCTCTGGTTCTCGCCCTCGGCCTCCTCGCCCTCGCTCTGGTTGTCGTCGGAGGATGAATCGTCGATGTCGCCGAGGTCGAGATCGAGATCCTGGATGAGGCGCCGGGTCGCGCGCGCATAGGAATCCTGATCGAGAATGGCGCGGTCGAGCTCGGCGATGTCGCGGCCGATCTTGCCTTCGAGCCAGGGCCGCCAGAGATCGACGACGCCCGCCGCGGCGGGCGGCGGCGGCTCATGGGTCAAGGCTTCGCGGGTCAACAGCCGCACCGCCTCGGCCATCGTGCTCTCGGTGCGCTCGGTGACGCGCTCGAAGCCCTGGCGGCGATATTGCTCGTCGAGCATCGCGGTCAGATTGGCGGCGACCCCGGCCATGCGGCGCGCGCCCAAGGCCTCGACCCGCGCCTGTTCGAGCCCCTCGAACACCGCGCGCGCGAGCGGGCTCCCCGGCACCCGCTTGGCATGCACGCCGTCGTCGTGATAGCGCAGGCGAAGCGCGAGGCTGTCAGCGGCGCCGCGCAGTTGGGCCGCCTCCTCGGGCGGCAGATCGCGCGCCGGGTTGGGTAGCTTGACCCGGGAGCCCGACAGCCCCGCCGGCTCCGGACCGAAACCGACGGTCAGATCGTCGCGCTCGGCGATCGCCCGCAGCGTCGAGGCGGTGGCCCGCTTGAAGATCTCGATGGGCGAGAATTCCTGCGCCATAAGAAGCCGCGCCCTCTACATCAAGGTGGCGTTGACGCCGGTCTCGGGCAATTCGGTGCCAAAGCAGCGCTGGTAGTATTCCGCCACGGTCGGCCGCTCGGTATCGTCGCATTTGTTGAGGAAGGTCAGCCGGAAGGCGAAGGCGAGATCGCCGAAGATCCGGGCGTTTTCGGCCCAGGTCATCACCGTGCGCGGCGACATCACGGTCGAGATGTCGCCGTTGATGAAGCCGTTGCGGGTCAGATCGGCGAGCGCGACCATCGCGCTGATCCGCCGCCTTCCGTCATCGTCGTTGTAGTCCGGCACCTTGGCCAGCACGATCTCCACCTCGGCATCGTGCGGCAGGTAGTTGAGCGTCGCGACGATGTTCCAGCGGTCCATCTGGCCCTGGTTGATCTGCTGGGTGCCATGGTAGAGGCCGGTCGTGTCGCCGAGACCGACAGTGTTCGCGGTCGAGAACAGCCGGAAGCCGGCGTGCGGCCGAATGACCCGGTTCTGGTCGAGGAGGGTGAGCTTCCCTTCGACCTCGAGCACGCGCTGGATCACGAACATCACATCGGGCCGGCCCGCGTCATATTCGTCGAAGCAGAGGGCCACCGGATGCTGCAAGGCCCACGGCAGGATGCCCTCGCGAAACTCGGTGATCTGCTTGTTGTCCCTCAGCACGATCGCGTCCTTGCCGACGAGATCGATGCGGCTGATGTGGCTGTCGAGGTTGATGCGGATCAAGGGCCAGTTGAGCCGCGAGGCGACCTGCTCGACATGGGTCGATTTGCCGGTGCCGTGGTACCCGCAAATCATCACCCGGCGGTTGAAGGCGAAGCCGGCGAGAATGGCGAGCGTGGTGTCGCGATCGAAGCGATAGGCGTCGTCCATATCGGGGACGTGTTCGCTCGGCAGGCTGAACGCCGGCACTTCGAGGTCGCTGTCGATGCCGAAGGTCTGGCGCACCGAAATCTTGATGTCCGGCGCGCCGGCCGGAGTCGGGGTTGATGCCGCTTGTTGAACGGTTGGCATGCGCATGGTGCTTTCTGGTGTGGCGAATGAAGGATGCGGCCGGCGATCCTCGGGCGGCTCAGTTGAAATAGCTGGCTTTGAGGGTCGCGTAGGCCTGATTGATGATCTTCAGCTTCTCCTCGGCGGCCTTGTCGCCGCCATGGGCGTCCGGGTGGTGCTGCTTGACCAGCATCTTGTAGCGCGCCTTCAAACGCAGCGGGGTGAACGGCGCTTCGATATCGAACACCGCGAGGGCCTGAGCGCGCGCCGAGGCGACCCGCGCCACAGCTTCGCTCGCCCGGCCCCCGGCATGACCGCCCGCATGGCCCCCGGCATGGCCATTCGCGCGGCGCGCGTCGCCATTGTGCTCCTTGCCATTATAAAACCCGAACGGGTCGCGGACGCCAGGGACCGGTCCGTGGCGCTCGCCGAGCTTCCAGCTCGGCCGCTGCCACACCGTGTCGCGCCGGATCTCCGCCTCGATCTCGGGTTCGCTCATTCCCCTATAGTAGTTCCAAGCGACATTGTAGGCACGCACATGTTCGAGGCAGAACCAATAGTAGCGGTCGAGTTCGAGCCGCGATCGGGGCGCGCGGAACTCGCCGCCGCCCTCGCAGCCCGGATGATCGCACAGGCGGATCGGCGGCAGGGGCTCGGCCGCGAACACGGGATCTGTCGGTTGACGCCGCATGACCCGCAGTATGGGTGGCCGGCCGCCGCCTGACAAGGCGCGCCACGCCGCACCCCAAGCCCGGCCTTCCACGCAGATCAGGATTGCGCCGGCAGCACGCCGCCCTATGAACGCGGCCGCAGGCGCCAATGGGCCAACCGGCACGAATTGCCCCTTGTCCTTTCATGTGTATTGATACACATGATGAACAGCCGGAAGGTCATCGCGGCGCTGACCCAAGACGGCTGGCGCAGAGTCGCCCAGAAGGGCAGTCATGTCCAATTCAAGCACCCGACCAAATCCGGGCGAGTGACGGTGCCTCATCCCGAGCGCGAGATTCCGGCCGGTACGTTGCGCAGCATCGAGCGGCAATCAGGGCTGCGGCTGAGGTAGAGAACGAGAGCGATGCAGCGGCAATATATCGGACTGATCCACAAGGAGGCGGGCAGCGACTATGGCGTATCGTTCCCGGACTTCCCCGGTGTCATCACCGCAGGAACCACGCTCGATGAGGCACGAGCGCTTGCCGAGGAAGCCCTTTCCTTTCACGTCGAGGGGCTGACCGAAGACGGGAACCCTATCCCCGAGCCGTCATCGCTCGAAAGGGTGATGGCCGAGCCGGAAAACCGCACCGGAGTGGCGATCCTCGTCGCCGTCAAGACCGAGGCGCCCCGCAGCGTCAGGGTTAACGTCACCTTTCCCGAAGACATCCTCGCGCAGATCGACAGTTATGCCGAGCGCCATCGCCTGACCCGCTCCGGATTCCTGGTGCAAGCGGCGAAATACGCAATCGCGCGGCCATTCGAGGACGCGTAGACGAGTTGCCGTCCTTCGAGAAGCGCTCGGCGCCGATGCGCCGATCGACTACTGCGCGGCTTCCTGGGCGCGGGTCTGGATGACCTTCTCGGCCGGCCGGCCGGTCAGCTCCTGCATGTGATCGAACTGGCGGGCGAAGCTGCCGACGCCGAGGGTCAAGGAGCGTAATTCGACGATCAGATCGTGCAACTCGCTGCGCGGCAGCTGGGCCTTGACGACGTCCCAGCCGGGCCAATCGGGCTTGGCGTCGTACCCCAGGATCTGGCCGCGCCGCCCCGAAATGAGGCGCTGCGCACGGGCGGTGAAGGCGTTCGGCACCGAGATGTCGACCGAGTCGATGGGTTCCAGGAGGGTCGGCTCGCATTTCGTCAGCGCTTCCTGGATCGCCTGCCTTCCGGCGGTCTTGAACGCCATGTCCGAACTGTCGACCGCGTGGAACTGCCCGGTCAGCAGGTCGACCGCGAGATCGACGACCGGGAAGCCGAGCGGGCCATGGACCAAGGCCTCGATGATGCCTTCCTCGACCGCCGGGATGTAGTTGCGCGGGATCGACCCGCCGACCACGCGATCGTTAAAGGTAAAGCCCGAGCCGCGGGGCAACGGCTTCACGTCGATCGTGCAGTCGGCGAACTGCCCGTGCCCGCCCGATTGGCGCTTGAAGCGCGAGTGCTGCTGGGTCCCGCGGCGGATCGTCTCCTTGTAGGGCACCGCGGCATGGTGACCGACCACCGTGAGATTGTGGCGGTTGCGCAACCGATCGATCGCGATCTGCAGATGCACGTCGCCCTGGCCCCACAGCACCATCTCGCGCAATTCGGCGTTCTGCTCGAGTTGCAGGGTCGGGTCCTCGTCAATGAGCTTGGCGATCGAGCCGGTGAGCTTGACGTCGTCGCCGCGCTTCTCGGCGTGGACGGCGAGGCCGTAGACCGGCTGCAGGAGTTCCGGTTGCGGCAGCGCGGCAGCCTTGCCGGATGGGGTCAGGACCGCGCCGGTGGCGATTTCCTCCATTCGGGTCAGACCGACGACCTCGCCCGCCTGGGCAGCGGCGACCTTCTCATGCTGTCCGCCCAACAAATGCACCACCCCGGCGACGCGCGAGCCGTTCAGCACCACGCCTTCGGCGATCGGGCCGCGCCAGATGCGCGACAGCGACAATTTTCCGGTATGCGGCAGGTGATAGGTCTTGAAGACCTGGGCGAGCGGCTCGCCGGTGGCGGCGATGCCGAGCCGTGAAGCGGTCTCGGCCGGGCCGGGCGTCTCGTGGCGCAACGCCTTCCACAGCCGGCGGACGCCATGATCCTGCCCCGCCGCGCCGACAAAGACGGGCACGATCAGGTTCTTCTGGAAATCCTGGGTCAGGTGCTTGTAGATCTCCTCCTTGGGGGGCTGCACATCCTCGAGCAGCTGTTCCAAGAGCGCATCGTCGAAATCGGCGAGCTTCTCGACGAGGCTGGTCCGGGTTTCGCCTTCGCGGTCCCAGAAATCCTCGGGCAACGGCACCAGATCGGAGGGTTGCCCCGGCCGGTATTGGTAGGCGCGCTCGCTGACCAGATCGACATACCCGGTGACCTCGCCTTCGGCCCCGCGCAGCGGGACCTGGCGCAGCACCAGCGGGCGGTCCGACACCCCCTGCAATGCCGCCAGCACGTCGCGCACCCGCGCATTGGCGGCATCGAGCTTGTTGATGTAGAGCATGTGCGGGATGTCGTGACGGGAGAGAAAGCGCAGGAGCGCACTCACAGTGATCGCGCGCTCGACCTCGGGCTCGCACACCACGACGACGACGTCGGAGACCAGCATCGCCTGCTGCGCCTCATAGAGCAGCTCGACCGAACCGGGGCAATCGAGGATCGTCCACGGGTCGCCGAGGTAGGTCGCGTTGGCGACGTTGATCTCGGTCGACATGCTCCGGGCGCGCGCCTCGGCGGCGTGATCGCCGACCGAGCTGCCGTCGCGCACGCTGCCGCGGCGGCTGGTCGTGCCGCTGGCGAACAACATGGCTTCGAGCAATGTCGTCTTGCCCGACAGATACGGGCCGACAAGGGCGACACAGCGGGGGGCGCTAGGCATAGAACTCCTCCACTCAGATCCGGGCATGGCCGCCGCGCGGCTCGGGCGGCCGTTCTATATGACAGGATCGTGGCGCGCCGCCCCTATTGAGGCAATCGGAATCTGGTGGGCCGCCCCTCTCCCCGCCGGCGGAGACTAGCCACCGGCGATGCTCCCGCCCTCTCAGCAGCGTCCCCTCTCCCCGCTGGCGGGGAGAGGGACAGGGTGAGGGGCACTTTCGAGCTTGGATTTCAGCATTTGCAGAACGCCCTCGATGTTTTCGATGACCTCGTTGTTCCAGATACGACACACGCGGTAGCCAAGGGTTGTTAGGTAGGCATCGCGAATTCGATCGGCGGGGTTATCGGCATGTTGCCCGCCATCGACCTCGACGATCAGACGCCCCTCCCGGCAGACGAAATCGACGTAAAAGCGTCCGATCGGCTGTTGGCGGGCAAACTTGAACCCGTCGAGCCGGCGATCGCGCAATTCGAGCCACAGCACCCATTCCGCGTGCGTACTGCGGCGCCGCAGCGAGCGGGCGCGGCAGGTCGATCTGGTGTCCGGTCCGCGCATTGCCCCTCACCCCAGCCCTCTCCCCGCCGGCGGGGAGAGGGAGAACTGGCAGCGCTGCCTGAGAGCAACCGTCGACGTGTCGCTGTGCCGTTCCAACCGCGTTCCCTCTCCCCGCCAGCGGGGAGAGGGACAGGGTGAGGGGCTGTCCGCGGCTGACAGGTGAGAGGCAGCCTGGCGCTATTGCAACGCCCGGCAGGCGCGCTCGATGCGGGCGCAGGCTTCGCGCAGCTCGTCGTTCGAGGTCGCGTAGGAGATGCGGAAATGCGGCGCGAGGCCAAAGGCGGCGCCATGCACGACGGCGACGCCCTCGGCCTCCAGGAGATAGCGCACGAAGCCCTCGTCGTCCTCGATCAGTTTGCGGTCCGGGGTGCGCTTGCCGATGAGCCCGGCGCAGGACGGGTAGACGTAGAAGGCGCCTTCGGGGCGCGGGCAATGGAGGCCGGGCACCTTGTTCAACAGGTCGACGACGAGATCGCGGCGCTCCTTGAACAGCTGGTTGTGTTTGGCGATGAAGTCCTGCGGGCCGTTCAATGCCTCGATCGCCGCGGCCTGGCTGATCGAGCATGGGTTGGCGGTCGAGTTCGACTGGACCGCGCCCATCGCCCGGATCAGCTCCCGTGGGCCGCCGGCATAGCCGATGCGCCAGCCGGTCATGCAATACGCTTTCGAGACCCCGTTGACCGTGAGGGTGCGCTCGTAGAGCCGAGGTTCGACCTGGGCGATCGTCTTGAAATCGAAATCGTCGTAGACGACGTGCTCGTACATGTCGTCGGTCATGATCCAGACATGGTCATGTTTGAGCAGCACCTCGGCGAGCGCCCTGAGGTCGGATTCGGTATAGCCCGCTCCCGACGGGTTCGACGGCGAGTTGAGGATCAGCCATTTGGTCCGTGGCGTGATCGCCGCGTCGAGATCCTCGGGGCGCAGTTTGAAGCCGTTGTTCTGCGGGCACGACACCGGCACGGGCTCCCCGTCGCACAACAGCACCATCTCGGGGTAGGAGACCCAGTAGGGCGCCGGGATCACAACTTCGTCCCCCGGGCTCAAGGTGGCGACCAGCGCGTTGTAGAGCACCTGCTTGCCGCCATTGCTGACGGTGATCTGGGAGGGCTCGTAGTGGAGCTCGTTCTCGCGCTTGAACTTGCCGCAGATCGCCTGCTTCAGCTCGATCCGCCCGTCGAACACGGTATAGCGCGTCTCGCCGCGCTGGATCGCAGCGATGCCGGCTTCGCGGATGTTGGGCGGGGTGTCGAAATCGGGTTCGCCCTGGCTGAGCGCGATGATGTTGCGCCCGGCCGCCTTCAATTCGGTGGCGAGCGCGGTGATCGCCATCGTCGGCGAGGGCTTTACCCGGGCGAGTCGGTCGGCGAGAAAGGGCATGGCGGAAATCCAGATGGGAACGCCCTAACGTAATGGCATGGCCGGCGTCTGTGAAGGTGCGACGACCCCCAAGGCAATCGCATTTGGCTTGCTCCCCCCCTCCCCCTTGATGGGGGAGGGCCGGGGAGGGGGAATTGTCCGCTTGGCATCCCGACCGAACTGGCGGCGCAGCACGATCACCCCCACCCAACCCTCCCCCATCAAGGGGGAGGGCCT
>Ga0182024_10007950_pt1 | contig 22642 bp, 22 predicted proteins | sample P32metaG_FD_120480 | JGI IMG/M metagenome (GOLD analysis project Ga0182024, IMG submission 120480) | Permafrost microbial communities from Stordalen Mire, Sweden - P3-2 metaG (Illumina Assembly) | ecosystem: Environmental > Terrestrial > Soil > Wetlands > Permafrost | place: Sweden: Stordalen... | reverse complement strand
CCGCCGATTTGGTGGTCGGCACCTCGGCCGGGGCCACCGCGGCAGCGCAGGTGCGCAGCGGTATACCGGCGGCCGAACTGTTGGCCTCGGTGCTGTCCCCGCCGGTTCAACCGGTCGGACAGAACCGAGGACGGCCGCCGTCCCTGCCGATGGCCACGGTGTACGAGCGGATGAGGACCATCTCCGCCGCCGCCACCTCGGTTTCCGATCTACGACGTGCGATGGGCGCGTTCGGGTTGGAGAGCGACTCCAGACTCGGACCCGCGGCGAGACAGCGGCGCGCAATAGTCGCCGCTCGGTTGCCTCGCCCTGAATGGCCGGACAGGCCGATGATCGTGACGGCCGTCGACGCGCATACCGGCGAGTTGGCTGCGTTCGACCGCGATTCCGGCGTCGACCTGGTGGACGCGGTCACCGCGAGCACCGCGCTGCCTGGTCTGGTCCCCACGGTCAGCATCAACGGCGCTCGCTACATCGACGGTGGCGTGCGCTCCCCCGACAACGCCGACCTTGCCTCGGGCTATGCGCACGTCGTGGTCCTCTCGCCGTTGGGCGGACGGAGCGGGACACCACCGGAAGGCCAGTTCGAGGGCCTGCGCAGACCACCGGAATGGGGCGTGGACCTGGCAAGCCAGGTCGAAGCCCTGCGCAAGCAGGGCAGCCACGTCGAGGTGATCACTCCGGACGCCGATTCCCGAGCCGCAATGGGCACGAACCAGATGGATCCGGCGACCCGCATCCCCGCCGCCCGTGCCGGTTTCGCCCAAGGCAAGCAGGAAGCGACCCGGGTGACGCTCCTCTAACGATTGCAGGCCGACGCCCAGCGCTACATCGTCATCTGTGACGAGCCCGATAACCCCGGCAAGCGAAAGAGAGCGGGACGCTCGATGCGCCCGCTCTCCATGTGGGACGTAACCCCAGCGGTTAGGCCGCCGGTTCCCCGGTTGCGGGGTTGAGAATCAACTTGCTCGAAATCGGGTGCTTGAAGTTGAACATGCCGTCAAGGCTGCCGGCGACGGCATCGAATGAAGCGCCACCGATGCGCGGCAGCGACCAGTTGTCCTCGATGAACCGGAGGATCGATGTCGTGTCGGTGATCGAGCTGTCCACCGAGTTCTCACGCGCGTACGGCGAGATCACAAGCAGCGGCAAACGCTGACCGTAGCCGCAGCGATCCTCGAATCCGCCGATCGGTGTGCCGTTGCCGCACTGGCCGGTGCTCGTCAACGCATCCTCGGATGACGTCGACGAGTTGACGATCGGCGGCATCACCTGGTCATACCAGCCGTCCGAATCGTCGTAGGTGATGATGATCGCGGTCGACTTCCAGAACTTCGAGTGCTCGATCGCATTGATGGTGTTCACCAGGTAGGTTTGCTCGTCGAGCGGATCCGAGTACCCCGCGTGGCCGTCCTGGTACCTCGGCGCCTTGACGAAGCTCACCGCCGGCAGGTTGCCGTGGGGCAGGCTCTCGTAAAAGTAGCTGAGGTCGTACTGGTGGTTCGCCTGTCCGTTGTGCCCGATCTCAGCCTCGCTCGCCGGCGGAAGGTGCGCAGGATTCGATGTGCTGGCGTAGTACTGGAACGGGTCGTGGTGCGCGCTGTAGTCGGTGACGACGGCACCACCGACGTTGGTGTGACTGGCGCCGCAGACGACGGTCCCGTTGCTTTGACCGGTTGGAGCAAAGCCGCCCTGGAACCACCCCCAGGTGACGTGTTTCGCGGTGAGCTCGTTGCCGATGTTGGTACCCGACATGGCGATCGTCGCGCCTGCCGAGCACTCGTCGTACGTCGGGTCGGCGTCGCCGTAGTCCGTGCCGTTATCGGTCACGCCGGCGAGCACTGCGGGCGTTGCACCGTGCGTCTGACCGGACACCAGGTTGAGGGCGCCGGGCGTGGACGGTCCGAATTCGGTGTCAAAGTCGTTATCACTCATGGCGAAACGCTGGGCGTAGTTCCAGAGCGCAGTTACGGTGTTGCCGTCGTAGTAATCCATGACCAGGCCCGGAGGAGCCGTGTCCGGCGCCGAGCAACTCTCGACCTCGGTGTACACGGGAAACTTGTCCATCAGGCCGCCGTCCATGGCCTGCTGCTCGGGCGTGTAGTCGTGATCCTGGTCGCACGTCAGCGCGTCGGCCGGCCCGAGGCGCTGCGGGTTCACGCCGTTCGGATTGGCCGTCAGCAGCTCCGGGGTGAGGCCGTTGACCGCCGGCGTGCCCGGCTTCGCCTTGAACGGTTCTCCGTCCGTGTTGGTCGCCTTGGGGTAGGTGCCGAAATAGTGGTCGAACGACACGTTCTCCTGGAAGAGAACGACGACGTGTTTGATCGGCGACGACGTCTTGGCGCTGTTGTCCACCGTCGACGCCGCGCTCACACCGGTGGTGGCGAGGGATGCGCTGGCGATCGTGGCGGTCGCCAGTGCCACCGTCATCAACGTTCGTCTGGTCATGCTTCCTCCTCAACGAACCCGGACCGCTTGTCTGAGCGACCAAGATGACCGAGCGGCAGTTAACGGCGTCTTGTGCAGTCGATAACGGCTTGCTAAGTGTCGGATAAGGATCGAGGCGGGCCGTCTGAGTCGTGCCGGTTGCATCTGAGTGATGCTTTCGATACGATTGCGCGATGCAGGGGGGAACCGTCAGCTCGGTTGATGTTCGCGTTGCCGGTGGGCCCGTAGGCGCCGCCAAGTACTTCTCGAGGCAAACGACCATCGCTGTGTTCGTCGCTGTGATCGCGCTGGTCTTTCACGTGACCGGATCGACTGGACCAGGGGCTGCGACGGTCAACCAGTCGGTGCTCGTCCTGGCCGTCCTCATCGCCCAGGTCACCATGCCGCGACGGCACCTGAGCCACCTGTTCAGCGCTCCAACGCATGACACTCGTTCGCCCGCCAACGCGCAGCTCGCCGCGAGCTGGCCGCGCCGGAGAGATGACCCTCAGAGGGTTCGCTTCTGCGGATACACCGTCTCGCCGCGGGCGAGCATCGCGACGAACTGGTTGATACGTCGCTCGCGAGTCGCAGGCAGTCTGGCGTCGCTGATACGAAAGAGGATCGCATAGCGGTTCTGGCTGGTCAGGATCTCGAACATCGCCTGCGCCGCCGGTTGTGCGCCGAGCGCTGCTGCAAGGTCAGGGGGTATCTCGCTGGACGCGGAGCCGGCGTACGCCGCGCCCCATCTTCCGTCGCCCTGAGCTCGCTCGACCTCGGCCTCACCGGCGGGATGCATCCGCCCCTCCTCCCGCAGCCGGCCGATACTCCCGACGTTGCGTGCAGACCACCTGCTCCGCGACCTCCGGGGCGTGAACCGCTGGCGGTACGTGAGGTCGTCACGGGTCGCGGTCTGGCCGTCGATCCAGCCGTGACAGAGGGCCTCATCGAGCGCCTGCTCGTGGCTGAGGCTCGTGGGCAGGGTTATGCCCTTTTTGGCGAGCACCAGCCAGACGCCAGTGGGATCGGCATGGTTCTCGCCGAGCCAGCGCCGCCACGCGTCAGCGTCCAGGACGATCAGCTCCGGCATGTGGTCGGCCATGCCGTGCAGCGTCGCAGATGCTGCCCCGGAACAGCGCGTCGGTGAACGCTACGATGGCCGCGCTCATGAACTGGTGTCGGTAGCGATTCCATGTCCAGTGATTGGCTGTTCGTCGACGGGTCCAGCCTCATCTTCCGCGCGTTCTACGGTGTCCCGAAGACTGTCAGGTCGCCCGACGGCCGGTTGATCAACGCCGCGCGCGGCTTCCTCGAGACCCTCACGCGCCTCATCGGCTCCAGACACCCACGGCATCTCGCCGTGGCGAGCGACGCCGACTGGCGCCCGGACTGGCGCGTCGCACTGATCCCCGGATACAAGGCGCAGCGGGTCGCGGAACCCATACCACCCGCCCTCATCCCGCAGATGCCTGTCATCGACGCATTCCTCGCAGCGATCGGGATCGATGCTCTCGGCGTGTCCGATTACGAGGCGGAGGACGTGATCGCCACCTGGACCGCCAAGGCGTCGGGAACAGTGCAGATCGTCAGCGGCGACCGCGATCTCTTTGCCCTCGTCGAGGACTCTCGGGTCACGGTGCTCTACCCGGAGAAGGGCGGGTTGGCCCTGATCGACGAAGCCGAGGTCACTCGTCGATACGGGATTCCCGGGCGCCGGTACGCGGATTTCGCGATGCTGCGGGGTGATCCATCGGATGGGTTGCCGGGGCTGAAGGGTGTCGGGGCGATCGCCGCAGCATCGATGATTCGCCAGCACGGCGGGGTGGCAGCCATCCTCGAGGCGCGCCGGCTCAGTGAGCACGATCAGGAGTACCTGACTCGGGCGCTGCGGGTCGTGCCTCCGGTTGCCGATCTGCCAATCGAGCTTCCGCCCGGGAGCAGGGATCACTACCCCGCCGACCCGGCCGCCCTCAACACGCTCATGGCGGAGCACGGTCTCCAGGCCGCTTCGAGCCGACTCATCGAAGCCTTGAACGAGCACCTGAGCAAGCCCTGAGATGACCCGGCTGCGCACCGACCGCGTGCTCGTCGTCGGAATTGCCGTCGCCCTGGCGAGCCCCCCGTTGTTGACGCTGATACTGGTGCGGCTGCCGTCGGCGGAAGCCCGTGCCTACGTCTTTCTCTACCTCGGGATCGTCGCGTCGCTCGGTCTTCTCACCGGGCTCGTCCCCGCGCTCGTCGCCGCCGCCGTGTCGTCGGTCCTCGCCGACTACTTCTTCCTGCCACCCGTCGACAGCCTCAGCCTCGCCAACCCAAGCGACGTCCTGTATCTCGTCATCTTCTTTGCGACCGGTGCTGCTGTCGGTGGCGTGGCGGCCCTCCGACGCCGATCGATCAACGAGGCGCGGGCGCTTTCGCGAACACTCGCCGCAGCGAATGCCGAGATGGAACGCCTGTATCGCGAGCAGGCGGCCTCTGCACGAACTGCGATCCGGCTCGCGCAGACCCAGCAGCAGGTCTCCGCGTTGCGCGATGCAGACCGCATCCGGCGTGAACTCCTCCAGAACGTGAGCCACGAGCTGCGCACGCCACTGGCCAGCATCCTCACGGGATCAACCGTTCTGCTCGGCCGGTCCGACATCAGCGGGGGGGTCCGCGACGGCCTGACCGGCATTGTCGCCCAGTCGCGCCGGCTCGACCGCCTGGTGGGCGACATGCTCGACCTGGCTCGCATCGAAGGTCATGCGCTCGAACTGCGCCTCGAGCCGATCGATGTCGGCGCGGCGGCCGAGGCGGCGGCAGGCCGGCTGCGACAGACGCGTCCCACCCGCACTGTTCGCGTCGTGACCGAGCCGGGCTCGCTGGAGGCGATCGCCGACTGGGACCGGATCGGCCAGGTCTTCGACAACCTGCTCGTCAACGCGGACCGGTACGCGCCGCCAACCTCACCGATCGAGATCCACGCCGCCCCGGGTGCTCGAGGAACCATCGTGACCCGGGTCGTCGATCACGGCCCGGGTGTCCCCGCTGCCATGAAGGACCGGATCTTCGAGCGGTTCGTCCGCGACGAGGAGACGGGCGCGGAGGGAACCGGCCTCGGTCTCGCGATCGTGCGCGGGATCATCGAGGCACACGCGGGACGCGTCTGGCTCGACGACCCCGAAGGTGGTGGAGGGGCTGTCTTCGCATTCACCCTTCCCGCGGCTCCGGTCGAGCACGAGCAGGCGCAGACCGAGACGGCCATGACCAGCCCGGCAGCAGCGTCCTAGGCAGCCGCCTCCTCGTGCGGGTTGGGGAGCACGTGGACGTCGACGTCGGTGAGGAGTTCGATGAGCTTCCGCAGCGTCCCGCGACGTCCACGACCACGCGTGACCACGATCTCGGTGGCCAGGATCTTTCGCGCGTAATGGGTGAGGGCGCTCGCTGGGTCACGCTCATACAGGGTGACAAAGGCGCCATCGGCCTGGTGGGTGAGGGCGGCGTACGCCCCGAGGAGTTGCATCTCCTGTTCGGATCGCTTCCGATCACGGACGGTGACGGCGGTCATCTTGCCGTCGAGGCGGGCAGCGAGCGCGGCGGTGCTGGCGATGACGTCCTCCATGCCAGGGCGTGGTGGCACGCACAGCATGACCCGCGGCTTGACCTCCCACGGTGCCTCGATGCCCCGGTCCCGCATGTAGTCGACCAGCCGGCGATCGGTGTGCTCCGCGAGTACGCGAAAGGCGAGCTCGCGGAGGGACGCGAGGACCTCCGGTCGAAAGGCGCGAGCGCGAGCCTGCGCGGCTTCGCTTGACGGCACGATCTCGCCGCGCCGGAGCCGTTCATCGAGGAGCGACGGTGTGATGTCGACGATCTCGAGCTCGGTGACCTGGTCGAGGAATGAGTCGTCGACTACGTGGTCCGGGCGGTCGCCGAGCATCGCACCCATTCCTTCCACCGTGCTGCGCAGATCGGTGAGGTGCAGCGTCGCGATCAGCATCATGCCGGCGCGAAGCAGGCGCGGTACCGCCCCGGTGATCGGGCGTCCCTGTGTATCGACACCGGCAAGGTCGTCGAGACACGCGACCTCCGGGTTGCGCCGGAGCAGCGCCTCGACGTCGACGACGCCTTTTCGCGCGGGCGAGTTCGGACCGCCCAGAATCTCCAGGTCGCCGAGCGCGACCTCGCACCGATTGCGTCCGTCCGTCTTGACCGCTGCGATGACCACGTCCGTGCCGCGCTGGCGGCGGCGGCTCGCCTCGTCGAGCATCGCCACGGTGGTGCCGCAACCGCGGGCGTATCCAAGGTAGACGCGCAGCCCGGAGCGGCTCGCGCTCGCGTGGAGCGCGCGAAGCAACATGTCCGAATCGGGCCGATGGTCGCTCGCGAGGGGAACGTCGCGCGTCACCGCGGCAGGACGGGCGACGACGTGCACGCTCACGTCGGGGAGCTCCGTGATCAGGCGGTCGACCAGGCCCCGCCGAAGGCGGCCGCGGACGCCCGGGTGCGCCGCCTCACCGACCACCACATGCTGGACTGCGAGCTCCTGTGCAACGGAGATGACCGTTTCGGTGACTTTGCCCTCGCGCTGGATGAAACCGCACTGCAGCAGCTCGGCGAGCTCCTTCGACTTGGCTCGGCCTCGATCGGTTTCCTCGTCGTGACGGGCTTGCACCACGAGCACGGTGCAGAAGCCGCCGAATCTTCTTGCCAGACGGCTGGCGCGCCTGATCAGCGGGCCGCTGCTCTGCCGCCCGCTGACGGCGACGAGCACCGTTTGCGGGGCGGGCCGCACGGCGCCCCGGGCGCGACCGACGGTCTGCGCCACGAGTCGCAGCGCGATCTCACGCAGCGCCGCAAGGTTTCCGGGCCGGAAGAAGTTGGCGAGCGCCGTGTCGACCTTCTCGGGTGCGTAGATGTTGCCGTGACGCATGCGCTTGCGAAGCGCCTCAGGGGAGATGTCGATGAACTGGATCTCGTCAGCGTTGTCGAGAACGCGGTCGGGAAGGGTCTCGCGAACGGGGATGCCGGTGATGCGCTCGGCGAGATCCTTGACCGATTCGAGATGCTGGACGTTGACCGTGGTGACCACGTCGATTCCGGCTTTGAGGATCTCCTCGACGTCCTCGAAACGCTTGGCGTGGCGGACGCCGGGCACGTTGGTGTGGGCAAGCTCATCCACGAGGACGACCTGGGGGCGGCGTGCCAGGACCGCGTCCAGGTCCATCTCCTCCATGAGCTTCCCGTGGTACTCGGCTTCGAGGCGGGGGATCACCTCGAGGCTGCCGATCGCCTGCTCGGTGAGCTTGCGTCCGTGGGTCTCGACGAACCCGACGACGACGTCCTCTCCCTGAGAGCGCCGGTCGTGCGCCTCACGGAGCATCGCAAACGTCTTACCACTCCCCGGCGTGGCGCCGAGGAAGACGCGCAGGTGGCCGCGCCCTGTCGTGGTCGCAGGCGACGCACTGCCGGTCGCGAGCGTGTCGGTCATACCGCTAATGATGCTCGCCTCCGGAGTGCCCTCAACAGTCACCCGGCGAGGCTGGATTGCTGCACGTCGAGCGCCAGGTTGAGCTGCAGCACGTTGACGACCGGCTCGCCGAACACCCAGAGAATCCGGCCCTGTACCTGGGACTCGACCAGCGCATGGACCTTTGTCGGGTCGAGCCCGCGGGCAGTCGCCACCATGTTCACCTGGGCGAGCGCTGCAGCCTCACTGATGTCCGGATCGAAGCCGGTGAAGTCGGAGGTGACCAGGTCGATCGGTACGGGCGCGGAGACCCCCGCAGCTTCGTAGGCGGCCACCGCGTTCTTGATGGTCTCCTTCAGCAATGGGTTGGAGGGTCCCAGGTTGCTTCCGGCTGAGTTCGCAGCGTTGCACGGTTGCAGCGCGGCGGTGCTCGCGTTGACTGTGTATGAGAGGCGCCCCTGAAAATACTTCTTGTTGATCGTGATGAGCAGGCTTCCATCCGACGCGGCCTTCTCCTGCGGGCAGCTCTGACCGATGAGCATCGACCCGACGACCTTGCCGTTAACCGTGATCAGGCTGCCGTTGGCATTGCTGTTGAAGGCGACCTGCGAGATGCCGGTGATCACGAATGTGTAGACGAGCGCGAGTGCGGCGATGGCGACGGTGATCCGAAGGCCGATCAGCAGTTGTTTGGACAGATTTCCCATTGTTCTCTTGCCGTGCCTAGACCAGGTGCAGCGCGGTGATGATCAGGTCGATGATCTTGATGCCGATGAACGGCGCGATGATGCCGCCGAGGCCGTATATGAGCAGGTTGCGGCGCAGCAGCGCGGCGGCGCCGACGGCCCGAAAGCGCACGCCGCGGAGCGCGAGCGGGACGAGCGCGATGATGATCAGCGCATTGAAGATGACCGCGCTCAGGATCGCGCTGTTCGCCGAGTGCAGATGCATGACGTTGAGCACCGACAAGGGCCTGAGCGCCGCGTAGGCGGTGAACATCGCCGGGATGATCGCGAAGTACTTGGCGACGTCGTTGGCAATGCTGAACGTCGTGAGCGCGCCTCGCGTGATCAGCATCTGCTTGCCGGTCTCCACGATTTCGATCAGCTTGGTCGGGTCGCTGTCGAGGTCGACGAGGTTGCCGGCCTCTTTGGCAGCCTGGGTGCCACTGTTCATCGCGACGCCGACATCGGCCTGCGCGAGTGCGGGTGCGTCATTGGTGCCGTCACCGGTCATCGCGACGAGCTTGCCGCCTGCCTGCTCCTGGCGGATGAGGTCGAGCTTGTTCTCCGGGGTCGCTTGAGCGAGGAAGTCGTCGACACCGGCCTCAGCGGCGATGGCAGCTGCTGTCAGCGGGTTGTCCCCGGTGATCATCACGGTGCGCAGTCCCATCCTGCGCAGTTCCGCGAAGCGCTCGGCGATCCCTGGCTTGACGATGTCCTTGAGGTGGATGGTGCCGAGGACGATGTGGTTCTCCGCCACCAGCAGCGGTGTCCCTCCGCTTCGAGCGATGACCTCGACCTGCGTGTTGACCTCCTGCGGTACCGCGTTGGCGCCGCACCATGCGGCGACCGAATCGCCGGCCCCCTTGCGGATGCTGTCCGCATCGCGATCCACACCGCTCATCCGGGTTTCTGCTGTGAATGGCACGAAGGTCCACGCCGCACCCTCGGCTTCCTCTGGGGCGCCGAACCGTCGTGCGAGCGCAACAATCGACCGACCCTCGGGGGTATCGTCGGCGCGGCTGGCCAGGTCGGCCGCGAGCACAAGCTGTTCCATGGCGATACCGGGTGCGGGGAGGAACTCGGTCGCCTGCCGGTTGCCGAGCGTGATCGTGCCGGTCTTGTCGAGCAGGAGAGTATCGACGTCACCTGCAGCCTCGACGGCGCGGCCGGACATGGCGAGGACGTTCTTCTGAAGGAGGCGATCGATCCCGGCGATCCCGATGGCGCTGAGCAGGCCGCCGATGGTGGTTGGGATGAGGCAGACCAGGAGTGCGATCAGCACGGGTACCGAGATCGAGGCCCCCGAGAAGATCGCGTATGGCTGCAGTGTCACCACGGCGATGAGGAAGATCAGTGTGAGGCTGGCGAGGAGGATGTTGAGCGCAATCTCATTCGGTGTCTTCTGGCGGGATGCGCTCTCGACCAGCGAGATCATCCGGTCGAGAAACGTCTCTCCCGGGTTCTGCGTGATCTCGATGACGATGCGGTCGCTGAGGACTCGTGTGCCTCCGGTGACCGCGCTTCGGTCGCCACCGGCCTCACGGATGACAGGAGCGGACTCACCCGTGATCGCCGATTCGTCGACACTCGCGATGCCTTCGACGATCGTCCCGTCGCTCGGGATCACGTCGCCGGCTTCGCACACGACGATGTCTCCCTTGCGCAGATCGGGCGCCGGCACGGCGACCTCAGTGCCAGCGATGCCGCCCTGCAGCTTGCGAGCGATCGTCTCGGTGCGCGTCCGGCGCAGCGCCTGCGCCTGGGCCTTGCCACGCCCCTCGGCGATGGCCTCCGCGAAGTTGGCGAACAACACGGTGAACCACAGCCAGAGCGCGATCTGGCCGACAAAGCTGTTGTCACTGCTGTTACCGACGATGCCTGCGATGAACGCGTAGGTGGTCATCACGGCACCGATCTCGACGATGAACATGACCGGGTTGCGCACCATTGTGCGCGGGTCGAGCTTGATGAAACTCTGCCCGATCGCCGGTACCAACAGCTCCGGATCGGTGACGCTCGTGCGCCGGCGCGTGGTGTGGCGGGTCGATGCGATTGCCATTCTCAGAATGCCGCGATGAGCTTGAAGTGCTCGAGAATCGGCCCGAGCGAGACTGCGGGGAAGAACGTCAGCGCGGCGACGATGATGATCGTGCCGATGAGCAGCGCGACGAACAGCGGCCCATCGGTGGGGAACGTCCCGGCGCTTGCCGGAACGATCTTCTTCTTCACGAGGTTGCCGGCCATCGCCATCACCGGGATCAGGAACAGATAGCGACCCGCCCACATCGCGCCGGCGAGCATCAGGTTGTAGAAGTTGGTGTTTCCAGTGAGTCCCGCGAACGCGCTCCCGTTGTTGCCGGTCGCGGAGGCGAACGCGTAGAGGATCTCCGTGAGCATATGCGGCGTGCCCTGAGTCGCAAGCGGACCCGCCTGCCCCGCGGTTGTCAGCACGGCGACGGCCGAGAAACCGAGGATCGACGCCGGCAGCACGAGGATCGCGATTGCGGCGTATTTGACGTCGCGCGCCTCGATCTTCTTGCCCAGGTACTCGGGCGTCCTCCCCACCATCAGTCCCGCGATGAACACGGCGACGATCGCGAAGACCACCATGCCGTACAGACCAGAACCGACATCTCCTGGCGTGATCTCACCGAGCTTGATGAGCACCAGCGGGACGAGACCCCCGATCGGCGTGAGGCTGTCCATGGACGCATCGACCGAACCCGTGCTGGTACCGGTTGTTGCGGTGTTGTACAGCGCTGACTGGATCGGCCCGAAGCGAGCTTCCTTGCCTTCCATGTTGCCGCCGGCCGAGTCGCTGGTGGCGACCTGCGACGCGCCCGTGCTGACCAGCGCCGGGTTGCCCTGCTGCTCCTGCCACGCGACGACCCCGAAAGCAGAGATGAGGATGATCCCCATCACCGAAGCGAGCACGATTCCCTGCTTGACGTGGCCGACCCACTTTCCGAAGGTGATGGTGAGCCCGAAGGGAATGAGGAGGCAGATGAAGATTTCGAGTGAGTTGGTGAATCCGTTGGGATTCTCGAACGGATGCGCAGCGTTGGCGTTGAAGAAGCCTCCGCCGTTGGTACCGAGGTCCTTGATCGCCTCCATGGACGCGACCGGGCCCTGCGCGATCGTCTGCAGGCCGTTGGTGAGGGTGTGCACGACCGAGTAGTTGCTGAAATTCTGGATTGCGCCGTTGGCGACAAGCACGACCGCGAGCACGAAGCTGATCGGGAGGAGCACGTAGAGGATGCAGCGCACGATGTCCACCCAGAAGTTCCCGAGGGTGCTCATGGTTCGGCGTGCGATGGCGCGTATGACGACGATTGCGACCGCGATGCCAACGGCGGCGCTGAGGAACTGGTGGAGCACGAGCGCCACGATCTGCGAGAAGTAGCTCATCGTCGTCTCGCCCGAGTAGTTCTGCCAGTTGGTGTTGGTGGCAAAGCTCATCGCCGTGTTGAAGGCGAGCGGTGCGGGCACCCCAGGCAGGTTCTCCGGGTTGAATGGCAGATGATCCTGGAAGCGCAGCACCACGTACGTGAACGCGATGCTCACCACCGTCACCGAGAGGAGCGAGACGAGGTAGGCGAGCCAGCCCTGCTCGTGCTCCTCGTCGACGCCGATGACCTTGTACGCGACGCGCTCGACAGGACGGATGACGCGGCTCAGCCAGACGCGCTCCCCTTTGAACACCTTGACCATGTAGCCGCCGATGAACCATGCGCCGACGCCCACCGCGGCATACGTGATCACCGCCGCGATGATGTCAAGAGCCATCAGAAGCGCTCCGGAGCGACCAGCGCGATGATCAGGTAGATCGCCGCAACGAGCGCGATGATCGCGGAGATGATGTACCCCGTGAGCGAGGACGACACGTCAGATCCTCCGCATGCCGTCGGTGAACAGATATGCAGCGACAATCATCCCCGCGAAGCACAGAACGATGAGCAGATCGAGTGGCATTGGGAACCGAGTATCGCTAGGAATCCGTCAACGTTCGGTCAACAATCTCTTCGCCGCGACCCGCCTGTGCTCAGGCGGGCCTCGACTGGTCGAGTTGGAGTGCCGCGCCCGCCTGATCAGCGAGGGTCACGGCTGCGAGAAGCTGGTCGCGTGTGACGCGGGTCCGGGAATCAGCGAGCATGACGAAGTGCCCCAGCACGCGATGCTGATGTTCGACGACCAGCGCCATCGGCTTGTCCGGCGGCCCAAGGCCCTCGTAGTCCCAGAGATTCGGACCCCACAGGATGTCGCCGTTCCGCTGAATGACCGGCGCAGCCGGATCTGTGCGGGTGGCTTCGAAGCGGCAGCGGCGCAGCTGGAGCAGGCTCTGCAACTCGTATCCGACCGCGAGCACCACCTGGTCGATCCTGGCGCCGGCCGCCACCATCTCCGCCACCGCGTGGATTCGGCTCAGGTCGTAGCTGGTCTGGACTGCGAGTCCCCTGTTGCGGCGGTTCCGCGTCGAGAGCTGTCCTACGATCAGTCCGCTGATGAGCAGCAGCACCGTCGTCTCGATGTCCTGAGCATGCGAGATCGTCAGCGACCCATACGGTTCGGTGAAGCCGACGTCAAAGCACAGTGCAGCTGAAACTGCAGCGATGGCGGCAGTCACGCGCGTGCCCAGAGCAGCGACCAGTGACACCAGCACCGCAAGGGCCAGGGCGACAGTCGCGTCCGGGATGCTGCTGCGAAAAGGCAGGAGCACCAGTGTGAGCGCAATTGGCGCAACGACCGACGCAACAATGACCAGCGCCGGACGGACCGCATCCATCGCCATCGCGTGGCGATGGTCTCAGTCAGACCGTCAACACAGCGTCAACGAGCAGGGCCGAACCGGTATCCCTGACGGCCGACCGTCACTACCACCACGGGATGGGTGGGGTCCTCCTCGAGCTTGAGGCGCAGGCGCTGGGCGAACGTCCGGAGATAGTTGCGCTCGTCTGCGTACTGCGGCCCCCAGACGCGCTGAAGCAGGGTGCGGTGGTCGATCGTGACGCCGGCGTTCCGCGCGAGCTCCGCGAGCAGCAACCACTCCGTGGGGGAGAGCCGCACCTCCGTTCCCTCGCGGATGACGGAGCGCGCGCCGAGGTCGACGCGGACACCGCCCTGCACGACGATGCCCCCGGCTCCGGCGGGCGGCCGGATGCGGCGCAGTACCGCGCGTACCCTCGCCAGCAACTCGTCTGCGCCGAACGGCTTTGCCAGGTAGTCATCCGCTCCGAGGTCGAGGGCGCGCACCTTGTCGGTCTCCTCACCTCGGGCACTGATCACGATGACCGCCGGCCGCCGGCGGTTGTCCATCTGCTCGAGGATCTGCCATCCGTCGACGAAGGGCAGTCCGATGTCGAGCAGGACGATGTCAAACGTGTCGACGTCTCGGAGCATCTGCGAGGCGCTGATCCCATGGGCCGCGACCGCGGTTGTGTAGCCGGCCGAGGTCAGCGCGCCCGCGAGCACCTCGCGGAGCGCCGTATCGTCCTCGACCACGAGGATGTGCGCTCGGCGCTCGTCCGTCAACAGGTGCCCGGACCCGGAGGACTCGCACCGGGCACCACGTTCACCGTCTCGGTGAACGTCGCCGGCGGATTGAATGCCTGGTGGCTTGGAGAGACGAGCTCAACCTCGATGGTGTGCCGGCCGGCGGGAACGTCAACGGGCACGTGCCACACATCGACGGTGGGAGCCTGGACACCGTCGACGATAACGGCGAGGTAGTACTGCGACGACGTCGCCGGCACCAAACCACCGGACGCGGGCACTCCGCACACCGTCAGCGTGAGCGGTGCGCCGACAGCGGCTCCGGCTGCAGGGGACACGATGCGCACAGAGTACGGTGCCGCCACGAGCAGCGCGGGGCTGAACACCCAGCTTGCCACGAGCCCGGCCGCGCCACCGAGTGCCGCGACCCCTCCCGCGATCCGCAGCGCGCTGCGGCGCACGGCGAAGATCATCAGTCCCCCACCGAAGATGAGCAGCGCCAGCGCCCATTGCAGCGGCAGAGGGAGGTTGCTGACGATGTGCGCGATCATCGTCGCCCCCGGTCAGCCCGGGGCGACGGTGAAGAAGATCGTCGGGGTGACATCCCGGGGGTCGAACGGAAAGTGATCCTGGGCCACGAACTCCGCGTACATCGTGTATTCGAGGCCCGGTTTCACGGTGATCTTCTGCTGCAGTGTGTAAGCCATGTAGATGAGCTGGTTATTGAGGTAGAGGTGGACGTGGCCCTTGGTGGGTGAGACGACCGCGCTCAACGTTGGCGTGACGATGCCGCCCGTGACGGACACTTTGACGAGGATCGACGTGCCGTGGACGACCTCGCCGTTCGTGGGAGAGATCACGGTGATCTTCACCGGTGACGAGGGGCGATGCCCGAGACCGCCCGATGGCGTGGGGTACGGCGTTGGCGCGGGCGTTCCCGAGCTGGTCGGGCCTCCCGAGGCCGTCGCCGAGCCGCAGGCGGTAACGCACACCAGCACTGCGGTCAGGAGGACGAGCAATGGACGTCGCATAGTTCAGTTCCCTGCCCACGCCATTATGAGCAGTGGATCCAGCCATACCGGCTGATCTGACGCGCCGGGCTCAGGGTCTCCGGAGCGTCAGCGCAAGCGGTATGTGGCCGGTCGCTCGTCCGTGACCGAGACCTTGGCGGCGTTGCGCTCGAGGATGCGCCGAACCTGCTGTGGCGTGAAGCTGCCGCCGAGACGCTTCCGGATCGCCGCGACCGCGAGGGGCCGGGTGGAATCCTTGAGGACCGCGATCACCTTGTCGTCGGGCGTGCTCCGCGTGGTCGTGTGTTTGCCATTGGAGGCGACGGCCGGCATTCGCTTTGGCTCGGGAGCGCTGTCCGGCACATGCGGGGTCTGCTCGACCGCCGCCGGCGCGGGTGCCGGAGCCGGTGCCTCGCTCCGTCCAGGCAGGTCGATCCGGGCCGGCCTCGTCGATCCTTCGCCGTGCAGGCGTGTCCACATGGCGGGAAGGTCGTCGAGGACCTGGCGGACGAACGCCGCCGATCCGCTCACCTCGATCTCGCGATCACCGTCGCGAAGCCGCAGAGAGTGCGACATCGGCGCGGCAGGGACCTCCACGCGCGGCGCCGGGCGGAAGGGTGGCCGGGGATCGTTGTTGTTGAAGCTGGGTCGCGGGCCCGAGAACTGCCGGGGGCCGGAGAAGGAGGGACGGTCCGATGAAGGGCGTCCCTGATAGGAGCGGTCGTCAGGCATTGGTCTCCTGGTTATCTGTGGGTTCCTCGTGATTGTGACCGTGGCTCCGACCCCCGCGCGGTGCGGGCTCTGCGGCGACCGGGGTGCCGACGACATCGGTTGCGGAGTCTGGCTCAGCCTTCGACCCCTGCGTCAGGTCGGTGATCTGGACATGGCGATCCTCGTCGGGCAGGGTGATCTGCGGAAGGTCGTCACCATCCGATGGCGGCGGACCGAAGAGACGCTCCTGAATCTTGGTGCGAAGCGGTGACTGGATCAGCGCGAAGACTCCGCCGACGACTGCGGCACCGATCAACAGGTTGCGCACGCGATGCGTCTTCTTCTTTGGACGAATGGCTGTGCTCAACTTGCCCGATGCGTCGGCAATCCGCTCGCGCGCAGCGTTGCCCGCCGCTGTGACCCTGCTGTCCGACGCAATCTGCCCGGCAGTGTCCGCCAGCGTACCGGCGGCAGTCTGGAATACCTGGCTCAAACCTTCCGCGCTGCGCTGAACCGTCGGGAGTGCTGCGCTGCCTGCGCCGCGCGCGAGCGTGACCGCTTGATCGGCAAGGTCACTGATCGTATCGGCTGCACGACCCGGGTCAAGCACGGCGGCTCTGGAACGTCGACTCCGCATGCTGCAACAACCTCCGTTCTCACCTGCCATTCATGGCGCCAAACAATTGAAGTGGCGCCAAAAGAATGATTCTACGTTGGTTGTCCGGTTCAACGCTCCGTTTCGTGCCGTGCAAGCGACGATCAGGCGGCGGACGACAGCGGTGGTGCGATGTCTCGAAGACTGATTGGCGATGCCTCGCGGGCGAGCGCTGTGTCCAGGGGCGCATCGAGGAACCATCTGATGCGCGCAGCCGCAACCGGTCCCACGAGCCTGGCGAGCTCGGGCTCCGACGCGCTGTAGATCGCACGCAACGATGGGAACGCCCGGATCAACTTCACGAAGGCGGCAGGCTCGAGCCCGTCGAGTGCCGCGAGATGGCTGACTCGACGCCGGGCGAGGGATCCGGCCTCATCAGCGTCGAGAGGGAGCTGGAGCTCGATCGTGCGGATGGGCATGCGTCGAGTCTAGCGAACGGATGTTCGACTTGTCAAATTGACCACATTCTGAGTACGCTTGCAGCGATGCCTCTCTACGAATACCGCTGCAACGACTGCTCGGCCGTGTTCGAGTTGCTCCGTCCGATGGCGGATCGTGAAGTCGCCGCCGTCTGCCCGAGCTGCGAGAGCCGGGCCAGCATGCCCCTCATCAGCCGCGTCGCGGTCCACGCCGGCTCGGGATCGGATGCCGCCCCCTCCATGGGTGGTGGCGGTGGTGGTGGCGGCTGCTGTGGTGGTGGCAGCTGCGGCTGCGGCGCCAACTGATCGAGCTTCAGCTCGCTCCCAGGGCTGGGGTCACGGCAGCCACCTGAACGACGCTTCCCGTCAGGTCGAGCTCCGTCTGCAGCACTGACGCCAGAAACACCCGCCGGTGCGCCGGGTGCGGACCGTGCTCGCGAATTGCGGCGCGGTGCTCCGGGGCGCCATACCCCTTGTTGCTCGCCCAGTTGTAGTAGGGCGCCTCATCGTGCATGCGCGTCATGAGCGCGTCCCGATGGACTTTGGCGATGATCGATGCGGCTGAGACGGCAGGCACCTTGCGGTCGCCGGCGACGAGTGAGTGAAGCGGACGCGACACCGGGATACGCAAGTTGCCGTCACAGCAGTAACCGTCGGCATCGACGGCGTCCACGAGCCTGCGGAAGATCTCGATGTTTGCCCAGCCGAGCCCGCGCGTGTTGATCTCGTCCACGCTGACCTCGGCCACTGCCCAGGCGACCGCCCGCTTCCGGAGCACCGCCCCCACCAGTTCGCGCTGCTTTGCGCTGAGCAGCTTGCTGTCACGGAGCAAGGGGTGGCGGAAGCGCTGCGGCAGGACCACCGCGGCCGCAACCAGCGGGCCGGCATATGCGCCCCGGCCGACCTCGTCCATGCCGCACAGGCGGAAAGCGCGCCAATCGCTGACCGCGAAGGTGGTTCGGATGTAGTCGGGAACGCGGAACCGCGGCATCGGCTGGCGGAGAGTGTAGCCCTCGGGTTTGCTACGGTGACGGGGCAACGTCCGTCCACCCCTGGGAGGCATATCGCGTGAACGAGGTGCTCTGGACCGACGTCGCTCCTCGCGACGGGCTCCAGAACATCGCCGACACCATCAGCACTGAGGCGAAGATTCGGCTCGTGCGTGGCCTGCTCGACGCAGGCGTGCCGCGCGTCGAGGCGACGTCATTCGTTTCGCCGAGCTGGGTCCCCCAGCTCGCAGATGCGCCTGCGGTGCTCGCGGGGGTGCAGGACGAGCTCGCGCGGCTGCGCGTGCTCATCCCCAATCTCCGTGGCCTCGAGCTCGCGCTGGCGCATGGCCTGCGCAATGTGCTCGTCACCATTGCCGCCACCGACTCGTTCAATCGGCGCAATGTCAATCGCACCGTTGACGAATCGCTCGACGACATCTCGCACATCGTCGAGCTCGCCGGCGAGCGCGGCTGCACTGTCGACGTCGCTGTTTCGGTGAGCTTCGGCTGTCCCTACGAGGGAATTGTGGCTCCGGCGCGCGTCGTCGAATTGTGCGGCGACCTCGTGACACGCGGGGTGTCGGAGGTTGGCGTCGCCGACACGATCGGCGTGGCGACGCCCGTTGATGTCACCGCGATGTGCGCGCTCGTCTCCGCCGTGGTGCCGGTTGATCGTCTGTCGCTGCACGTGCACGACACTCGTGGACTCGGTGTTGCCAACGTGATCGCGGCATTTGGGGCCGGCATCCGTCGCTTCGACGGCTCGGTTGGCGGCGTCGGTGGTTGCCCGTTTGCGCCTCGCTCGACGGGCAATGTCTGCACCGAGGACACGCTGCAAGCGCTGCACGCCCTCGGCGCTGTGACCGGCATTGACGTCGGAGCGATGTGCGTTGTCGCTGAGAAACTCGCGTCCGATCTCCATCACGACCTTCCCGGCAAGCTCTATCGTGCGGGCATCTGGAGCAGGGCTCCGCAGGAAGCAGTCGCGGAGACGAGCTTTGGCTGAAGCCGTTCCCGAGCGCCTGGCAAGGGCGCGTGCCGGTGGCCCGCAGCGCCATCGGGACAAGGTGACCGCCCAGAACAAAATGATGCCGCGCGAAAGGATCGCGCGCCTGTTCGACCCGGACACCTGGTTCGTCGAGGACGGGCTCCTCGCGGGCACCGAGGATCCCGAGCTCGCCGCCGAGGGAGTCGTGACAGGTATCGGCGTGATGCACGGCAGGACGTGCGCGGTGATGGCGAACGACCCCACCGTCAAAGCGGGGTCGTGGGGACCGCGCACGGTTGAAAAGATCGTGCGCATCCAGGAGACCGCGGAGCGGCTGCAGATTCCACTCGTGTATCTCGTGGACTCAGCGGGCGCGCGCATCACCGAACAGGTGGCGATGTTTCCGGGGCGGCGTCATGCGGGCCGCATCTTCCATATGCAGGTGCGGCTTTCCGGTCAGGTGCCGCAGGTGTGCGTGCTCTTCGGGCCGAGCGCCGCGGGTGGCGCCTACATCCCGGCGTTCTGCGACGTCGTGATCATGGTTGAGGGAAATGCATCGATGTACCTGGGCTCGCCGCGCATGGCCGAGGTGGTGGTCGGCGAGAAGGTGACCCTCGAGGAGATGGGCGGCGCCCGCATGCACTGCACCGTGAGTGGCTGCGGCGATGTGCTCGTCCCCGACGAGGATGCCGGCATCGTGGCGGCGCGGCGCTATCTCGAGTACCTGCCCCAGTCATGGCATGACGCACCACCCGTTGCACCGTCAGCCGACGTCGAGGCCGGATGCGAGGACATCAGCAATGTGATTCCCGCAGAAGCGTCCAAGGGCTACGACGTCATGGCGTTCATTCGCGGCATCATCGATGACGGTTCGCTCTTCGAGATCAAGCGGCTCTTCGCCCGGGAGATCGTCTGCGGCTTCGCTCGCATCGACGGTCATGCCGTCGGCATTCTCGCGTCGCAGCCCCGTTTCAAGGGCGGCGTGCTCTTCGTCGATTCGGCCGACAAAGCAACGCGCTTCATCACGTGTTGCGACGCTTTCAACGTACCCCTGCTGTTTCTCGCCGACGTCCCCGGGTTCATGATCGGCACCGCAGTCGAGCGTCAGGGGATCATCCGGCACGGGGCCAAGATGATCGCTGCCCTCGCCCAGGCGCAGGTGCCGCGCATCTCGGTGATCCTTCGCAAGGCGTACGGAGCCGGGCTGTACGCGATGAGCGGGCCTGCGTTTGAGCCCGATTGCACGCTCGCACTCCCCACTGCGCAGATTGCGGTGATGGGCCCCGAGGCTGCAATCAACGCGGTCTACTACAACAAGATCCAGGACACGCCCGAGGACGATCGTGCCGCCTTCGTCAAGGGACTCCAGGACGAGTACCGCGACGACATCGACATCTTCCGGCTCGCGTCGGAGCTCATCGTCGACGCGGTGGTCCCAGCCGACGAGCTGCGCGCGGAGCTGGTCCGCCGTTTCGCCGCGTACCGGTCACGGCGCCGCGCCGACGTCATGCGGCACCATCCCGTAGCGCCCGTCTGAGCGGATCCGCGTAGGGCTGCATCGTTGTCTGGACTCGACGGTTGGCTGTCCACGCTCGGCTATGCCGCCGTCGCCCTCTTTGTCGGTGTTGAGGGGATCGGGGTACCGATTCCCGGCGAGACCATGCTCATCGCCGCGGCGATCTTTGCCGAGAGAGGCAACCTCTCCATCGCCGGGGTGATCCTTGCCGCCGCCGGCGGCGCGGTGGTTGGCAATTGCCTGGGCTTCGGCATCGGCTGGTTTGGCGGCTATCCGCTGTTGCGGCGCTTCGGCAAGTACGTCCGGCTCAACGAGCCGCAGGTCAAGGTTGGTCGCTACATCTTCATGCGCCACGGGACCAAGGTCGTCTTCTTCGGCCGCTTCGTCTCGATCCTGCGGACCTACCTCGCCTTCCTGGCCGGGGTCAACCGCATGCCTGTGATCCGATTCCTCGTGGCCATCGTCGCGGGCGCCGTCGTGTGGGCTGCCTTCTATGGGATTGCCGCATTCGAGCTGGGCAATCAGATCTCACATCTGAGCGGCCCGGTGGGGATCGCGTTCATCGCTCTTGCGGTGGTGGTGGTCATCGCCGCGATCGTTTTCATCAGGATCCAGGGGAAGCGGCTCGAAGCAAGGGCCGAAGAGGCGTTCCCTGGGCCGCTCGAGGGCTATTCGAAGAAGGGGTCAGAAGGACGGATCGGCGACAGACCCACCGGTTGATCCAGGCGAGCTGGGTGCAGGCGTGGAGATCAGCTCGGCGCGCCAGACCAGACGGTCATAGTCCTGCCACCAGGGATCGCACGTGATCATGGTCAGGTCGTGTCCGGACGTCGGGCCGAGCTGCGTCACCTTGCTCGGCGTTAGGTCCCAGCGCTGGGTGACCTTGTAGAAGTACGTCTGGCAGGTGCGGTTCTGAATGGAGATCGTGTCGCCGACATTCAGCTCGTTGATGTACTGGAAGTCCGGCTCCCGGTGGAAGGCGATGATCACGTTGCCCTGCTGCCCGGGGTTCGGCGTCCCCGAGTAATGCACCATCGACCGTGAGTTCAGCAGTGCCCAGGTGCCGTCGCCGGCAACCGCCGCGTAGTGATACTGCACCGGCGCGCCGAAGTCGACGAGCGCGTAGTCGGTGGCAGAGCTCGTCCCGCACGTCGGGGACGGGGACTTGGACGCCACAGGAGCGGGAACGGCCGGGTGCGTGGGGGTGCTCTTCCAGTGCTTGAGCGCAGTCGAATCAGTGGCGCCGCGCTGGAACACACCGATGACCGGGCCGGCGATCAGGGCTGCGCCGGCCAGGATCGAGGCGATGCCAAGCGCGAGCAACACCATCCAGAGACGGAACGGCTTGCGCGCGCGCTTCGGAGCATCAGCCGTGAGATCGGAAGCCATCACTCAAGAATAGCCAGCATTCCGTGGTCACGCGGTCACGCCCCGGCGACGGCCCGTCCGAGCCCCCAGACCGAATCAGCGGTTGCGCGGGTTCCGTGGCCTTTTGCGGCCGTAGGCAACGCCTTCGGCGACCGGATCGAAGGCGGCCCCCGGCCCGGTGGCCGGGGTGATGCCTTCGCCCTGCACAAACACTTTGCGAGAGCCGACGTCGATCAGGTACGCGAGAGACTGGCCGCCCGACTGGTCGGGGATCATCGAGACGTCAGCGACGGTGCCGGTTCGCCGGCTGCCGCCGTACGGGAAGCTGACCCTCGTCCCTACCGCGATTGGGCCGCCGTCACTCACCGAGGCGCGGCGCGGAAGCAGTCGCTGCAGTAGACCGGCTTATCACCGCGAGGCTGGAATGGGACGCGCGCGACGCCGCCACAACCAGCGCATGGCACTTCGTACATCTGGCGAGGGCCGTTGCTGCGGTATCCACCGCCGCCGCCACCACCACCGAAACCGCCGCCACCACCACCGCCGCCACCACTCTGGCGTCGAGCCGCTCTGCAGCTGGGGCAGCGAGAGGGGGGGTTTGTGAGGCCACGAGAGGCAAAAAAGTCCTGCTCGCCCTCAGTCCAAATGAAATCGACGCCGCAATCGCGGCAACGTAGAGTCTGGTCTACCGACACGCGCCTTGTTCCTCCGTCCGGCGCGTTGTGATACGGCGCCCGGGTTGGTGATAGTTACCGGATAACAGTACACGGTCGAGAGGGTCCTCGCAAAGGGACAAATCCGTGACAGCCCAGCCTTTCCATTGCGCTGTTACGATCTTGCGATCCCTGGACAGGAGCAGGCCGGAGACGCACAGGGCGGCTCGGTGGCTGCCGGT
>Ga0182024_10007949_pt1 | contig 22648 bp, 15 predicted proteins | sample P32metaG_FD_120480 | JGI IMG/M metagenome (GOLD analysis project Ga0182024, IMG submission 120480) | Permafrost microbial communities from Stordalen Mire, Sweden - P3-2 metaG (Illumina Assembly) | ecosystem: Environmental > Terrestrial > Soil > Wetlands > Permafrost | place: Sweden: Stordalen... | reverse complement strand
TAATCATAGGTGCCGAAGTGAGCGGCCACGCATCGGCCCCGGGCGGCATCGGCAAGCGGCAAAAGGTTTACCTCACCCCGGTCGTTGAGAATTGACTGCGTCGTTTCAATCATCCGTTCGATGGGGCTCGCGGCGGAGCTTTTCGAGAACGCGGCGATAGACCGTGTACGCGAACCATGCGGGGCGGTTTTCGCGACTCGCGGTTTTCGGGTCCCTTTCGATCGATTGCACGATTGCCGCCATCTCTTCGGTTGACTCCGGCAACTGGCCGGCCCCAGGCAAGCCGATTATCTTCGCGAAAGAGGCGAAGTCCAGCGCATATTCATCAAGCGAATCGAGAGCGAGTTGGCCCAACCGCTGCACCGTATCCGCGCGAAACAGGTGTGCCGCCTCATAGTAGGTGTGGACGGGTTGGCCGGCACTGGGCGCCCCCGGATAGCGTTTTCGAAAGCTCTGGTGTGCAGGCTCGAGCCGCGCCGATAACTCCTGTAACGCTTCCGGCGAAAGAGTTCTGGTCATTGGCCTGTTCCCTTTTGTGAATTCAGAATCAATCTGCCCGAGTTCCACATTATGTCAGCACGTGGAACACAATCCCACGCAAACGCTAGACGGAATTCGCAAGCGCTCTTGTCCTGTGGCTACAGAACGAGCGATTGAAAATATGCGGCGTTCTCTTTCCGCGACGGCACATTATTACTACACAGGTAGCTATCCAGATCACAAATCGAACCCATCGAAAAGCTCTTGAACAAAATACAGCAATTCCTGTATAGATTGAGACGTCAGTCCAAGGCAACTTATCGTTTGCGGTTTTGTTATTGAGGCTCCCTCGAAAAAAGGGGCCTTCCAGATGAATTCTTCGACTCTGAGGGAAGAAGAATGAATGGGCTAGATAGACCTCGGAAGCGCTTTTCCGTAGTATCCGCATTTCCTTCAATTTTCAAGGCTTCCCCCCTCGCTTCCATTTCCTGTTCCTCCGCCGCTGAACCATTGTCGCTTCGGATTCTCGACGATCAATTACGTTCTCTAACGGCTCGCTTGCCATCGGGCGGGCTTTCAACCAGAGACGCTGTGGTTTCCTGCGTATAGCCGGAAACTTCAACAAAGACATCCACCGTTGGCGAGAAATCCGACTGAGGAGGAGCGATGGCCAGCACTCGACTCGTGCAGATAGAGCAGGATCAGGACATTCAGGAACGTTTGGCAGCGGAGAGAATTCGTTTGCGCAAAATCGCGGGACTTGAACCGTCCCGGCATTTCCACAAACCGATCGAGCGAGCTTTCACGGCGGAAGAGCGCAGCCGCGTCACGATCCTGTTCGGCGGTTTCACTTGGAAGCACGAGGATCTGATACGCGCCGTGTTTCAAGGCTGCGGCTATCGCTGCGAAAAGCTGCCCGTGCCGGACGTGCCGGCGTTCCAGATCGGCAAGGAATTCGGCAACAACGGCCAGTGCAATCCGACGTATTTCACGGTGGGCAACCTGGTGCAGTATCTCCAATTCCTCGAAAAGGAAGGGGTTCCGCGCAAGGATATCCTCGATAATTATGTTTTCTTCACGGCGGGTTCCTGCGGTCCGTGCCGGTTTGGCATGTACGAGGCCGAGTACCGGTTCGCGCTGAAAAACGCCGGCTTCGATGGTTTCCGAGTGTTGCTCTTCAAGGACAGCGATGGAATCAGGGCGGCGTCCGGCGAGCCGGGGTTGAAGTTCACGATCGACTTCGGATTCGGCATGCTGAACGCCATGCATCTGGGCGACGTGTTCAACGACATGATCTACCAGATTCGTCCGTTTGAAGTGAACAAGGGCGAAACCGATCGCGTATTTCACGAGACAGTCGATGGACTCTGCACGGACCTGAAGAATCGGGATTCATTCGAAATTGAGGAGCGCGCGCCGGAATGGGCCAAGCCCAAGTTCAAGAGTAACAAGATCCTGCGGAACACATTTAACGTGTTCGGCAAGATGCACGAGAATCTATGGGGGAAAGATTACCTCGAGGCTTTGGCCGCCGCTCGCGAGAAGATGAACAGCATTGAAGTAGACCGCACCAAGGTGAAGCCGGTCGTGAAGATCACGGGAGAATTCTGGGCCCAGACAACCGAAGGCGACGGTAACTTCCACATGTTCGAATTTCTGGAGAGAGAAAGCGCGCAGGTGCTGGTGGAACCAATTGCCACGTGGGTTGCTTATTTGATGTACCAGGCCAAGGCGCATGCGAAGGCCAAGTGGCCCGTTACGCGCCCCTATCGTAGTCCGAAATGGTTTGAGCTGAAAAAGCACCTCGCCAATCAGATGTCGTTGCGCAAGAAGCTGATGGGCATTGCTGCCGGCGAAAAGATGTGGAACTACCTGTATCACCGGACGATCGACAATCTCGGCGGGATCACCCATCACCTCGTGTCGCAGACGGAGTTAGCCGAGATGGCGCATCCTTTCTACAACCAGTTCGCACGCGGAGGCGAAGGGCACCTGGAAGTCGGCAAGAACGTCTACTACACGGTTCATAAGCTCTGCCACATGGTTCTCGCGCTGAAGCCGTTCGGCTGCATGCCCTCCTCGCAATCGGACGGCGTGCAATCCGCGGTGATCAACAAGTTCAAGGACATGATTTTCCTTCCCATCGAAACCTCGGGGGAAGGCGAGGTCAACGCCCACAGCCGCGTGCAGATGGCACTTGGCGAGGCCAAGGTGAAAGCGAAGGCCGAGTTCGAGCAGGCCTTGCAATCCACCGGCAAGCGCCTCGATGAAATAAAGAGCTACATCGCAGACCATCCCGAATTGCGGCGGCCGTTCTATCACGTTCCGCACCGCCCGGGCATTGCCGGCACGGCAGCGCAATTTATTCTCCACGTCAACCATCGCATGAACTCCGGAAGCCGTTTCCGGCGTCGCGCGCGCGCACAAGGAACCGTCGTTTCGAACGCAGCCTAACCAAAAATCCCGCGGACTTCGTCCGAAGCCAGCGGGCTGCAGTCGCGGTATTTGCCAATGTGAGCGACGGAGAATCTCTGAGGAGAAAGCCATGCACGAACATCAGACGCGCTTCATGGTTGGGCTTGATGTCGGTTCCACCACGGTAAAGGCAGTGGTCGTCGATGGGGCGACGGACCAGATACTTTGGCAGGACTATCAGCGGCACGAGACGAAGCAGCCGGAGAAGACGCTCGAGTTTCTGCAACGCATCGAAGCGGAAGCCGGCGTCGATAAGCACAACACCCGTATGTTCATGACGGGCTCCGGCGGAGGTCCGCTCGCTGAACTTATCGGCGCAAAATTCGTGCAGGAGGTGACCGCTGTAGCTCTAGCCGTCGAGAAGATGCACCCGGAAGTGTACTCAGTGATCGAGCTCGGCGGCCAGGACGCCAAAATCATCGTCTTCAAGGACGATGACGAAAGCGGCCGCAAGAAGAAAATTCCTTCGATGAACGACAAGTGCGCCGGTGGCACCGGCGCGGTGATCGATAAGATCAACGGGAAGCTCAAAATACCAACGGAGGAACTCGGCAACCAGGGCTATCACGGCGTCAAGCTGCACAAAGTGGCCGGAAAGTGCGGCGTGTTTGCGGAGACGGACATCAACGGCTTGCAGAAAGTCGGCACGCCGCCCGACGAGCTGATGGCTTCCCTGTTCGATGCGATCGTTTTGCAGAATCTCAGCGTGCTCACGCGCGGGCACACGCTCCGTCCCCATGTTTTGCTCTTGGGAGGCCCCAACAGCTTTATCCGCGGCATGCGCGAGGCTTGGCAGGCGAACATTCCGCGCATGTGGCAGGAACGCAAAGTCGAAATCCCCGAAGGCGCGAAGCCCGAAGACCTCATCAAGGTTCCGCGGAACGCTCAGTATTTCGCGGCGCTTGGTTCCATCGAGTTTGGCAAGGGCGAAGAAGATTGCGTCGGGTGCTACCGGGGATTCGACAAGCTCGTCCATTACATCGAAGTCGGACGCCAGGAGGAGAAGGCCAAATCCGGCGGCACCGGTTTGGTGAAGAGCACGGACGAACTCGCCGGTTTCCGCGAAGAATATCGCCGGAAAAAATTCGTGCCGGCAACTTTTCAGAGCGGCAAGACGGTCGCCGGTTTCATCGGCATCGATGGCGGTTCCACGTCCACGAAAGCCGTCCTTCTCGATGAAAACGGCGACATCCTCTGCAAGGCCTACCAGCTCTCGAACGGAAATCCCATTCAGGACACGATCGAGATGTTTGAAAACCTGCGCGGCCAGGTGGAAAAGCAGAACGCAAAAATGGAAGTGTTAGGCGTGGCCACCACCGGCTACGCGAAAGATGTTCTGAAAGACGTTCTGAAAGCGGACGTTGCTCTGGTCGAAACCGTGGCCCATACCGAATCGGCTTTGAAGTTCTACGAAGATCCTCACGTGATCGTCGACGTGGGTGGCCAGGACATCAAACTCATCGTTCTCAAGGACGGTCGGGTGAAGGATTTCAAGCTCAATACGCAGTGCTCCGCCGGCAACGGCTACTTCCTCCAATCGACGGCCGAAGGATTCGGCCTCAAGGTGGAAGAGTTTGCCGATCTTGCTTTCGCGGCCAAGTCGATGCCGATCTTCGGATACGGCTGCGCGGTGTTCATGCAGTCGGACATCGTGAATTTCCAGCGGCAAGGATGGCAGGCGGAGGAAATTCTCGCCGGACTCGCGGCGGTGCTGCCCAAGAATGTTTTCCTCTACGTTGCGAGCATTCCGAATCTTGCCGCGCTCGGCTCAAGGTTCGTGCTGCAAGGCGGAACGCAGAATAATCTCGCGGTCGTGAAAGCCGAGGTCGACTTCATCCGCAGCAGCTTCCGCGCGGCCGGAAAGAAACCCGAAATCATCGTACACGAGCATTGCGGCGAGTCCGGCGCCATCGGCGCGGGCGTGGAAGCCCTGCGTTTGTGGCGCAACGGAATGCCCACCACGTTTATTGGGCTTGAGGCCGTGCGCAAAATCGAATACCGAACGACGCGCAACGAAGACACGCGCTGCAATTTCTGCAAGAACACCTGCCTTCGTACGTTCATCGATATCAAAACAGATATGCTGCTTCCGTTGCCCGTTACGCCCGCGAAGAAGAAAGCCTCCAAGGTTCCGCTGATGGCGAACGAGCAACGGCTCATCATCGCCACCTGCGAGAAGGGCACCGTGGAAGACGTGAATGACATGAAGGGCATCAAGGCCGGTCTCGATCAAATCAAGGCCGCGAATCCGAACTTCGTCGACATGGCGGCTCATGAAGTCTTCCGCCCGCGCAATGCGAAGCTCGTGGCCGACCCGATTCCCTCGCGCGCGTGGACGAAGTCCGCGAAGCAACGCGTCGAGTTGATGGAAGCCCGCGCCCAATTGCGCATCGGTATTCCGCGCGTGTTGAACGCTTACGTCTACGCCCCGTTGTTCAATGCTTATTTCGAAAGCCTCGGCGTGCAGCCCGAAAATATCGTCTATTCCGATTACACGACTCCAGAGCTGTATCGCGCCGGCGCCAACCGCGGCGCCATCGATCCGTGCTTCCCCGCGAAGATCGGTATCTCGCACGTCTACAACCTGATTCAGGTGAAGCACCGCAAGAAGCAGCTCGACGCGATTTTCTTCCCGATGTACGACGTGCTGCATTCTCCGCTCGTCAAAATTACGGGCTCGAACGCCTGCCCGACCGTCACGGCCACTCCGGAAACCGCGAAAGCCGCGTTTACGAAAGAAAGCAATCTGTTCGCCGAAATCAACGTGAAGTACATCGACCCGATCCTCAATTTTGCGGACCGGAAGCTGTTTGCGTTCCAGATGCTGCAGGCCTGGGAGCCTATCATGGGCCTTTCGGAAGCCGAGAACGACCGGGCCATTGAATCCGGCTTCCAGGCGCTGCAGGACTACGAATCGAGCATTCGGAAGCGCGCGCGTGTGGCGCTGGACCAGCTCGAACGCGAAGACCGCATCGGCATCGTGATGCTGGGGCGTCCCTATCATCACGATCCGGGCTTGAACCATGAAATTCTCGAAGAATTCCAGAAGCTCGGATATCCGATCTTTTCGCAGAACACGCTGCCGATCGATGAAGACATGCTCGAGCGGCTATTCGGCGAGGAGGTTCGCGCGGGCGTGGTCAGCCACGCACTGGATATTTCGGATGCCTGGAAGAATTCCTATTCGTGCAGCACCAATCAGAAGGTATGGGCCGCGAAATTCACGGCACGCCATCCCAATCTCGTTGCCCTCGAAATGTCCAGCTTCAAATGCGGGCACGACGCGCCCATCTACGGAGTGATCGAGGGGATTATCGAAAATTCGGGCACGCCCTACTTCTGCTTTAAGGATCTCGACGAGAACAAGCCGACCGGGTCGATTCGCATTCGCGTCGAAACGATCGACTATTTTCTGCGCCGCTATCGCGAACAGATCATCCAGCGCCGGAAGGCGGAACAGGACATCGAAGCGCAGCTTGCCCAAATGGAAGCGGAACTGCGGCAGCAGAAATCCGTGGCTCAGGCGCAGGAAGTCGCCGCGGACTAACGGAGGCGGCGTAAGAGTTCTGCGCCCCCCCACGGAGAAGCAAAAAAACGCGTCGGAGCGCTGCGTTTCGCTTCCAACTAATTTTGCCGCACGAATTGCAGCGTGTAAGCCACGGCAGGATCGAACGGCTTGTCAATCACCTTCAAGCCCATCAACTGTTTGTACATTGTCGCCCAGCGGTCCGATGTCATCTGTCCTAGTTGTGCGCCGCTTGGATCGTCACCTTCGACGAAACGGCCATCGCGCAATGCAGTCCAACTAAACGTCATCCAGTCGGGGCTGAGCGCGGGATTGAGTTTCGCTATCGTGGCGTGCGCAGCCGCAGGATCCTTCAGGTATTCCCGCCATCCGCGCAGCGACGCCCGCACGAACCTCCCAACCACATCGGGGTGCTGCTGCAAAAAGTCGCGAGTGGTGAACATCACCCCGGTACGGGCTGTATCCGGCATCGCTCGTCAGCAGGCCTCGAGTCTCGACTCCTGCCTTTTGCGCAAAGTACGGCTCGGACGTTGCAAACGCCTGCTGCACGTAGCCGGTATCCGCCACGAAATTTGCCACATTCATCATGGCCGGAACTTCGTGCACGTTATTTAATTGATAGCGCTTCTCGATATATTCCCACCAGGTGGAACCGGTCTTGATCGCGACGGTATGCCCGTTCAAATCCGCGAAAGTCTTTATCGGCGAATCCTTCCGGACCATAACGCCTTGCGGGTCATGTTGCATCGTTGCGGCGACCGCCACGAGGGGTTGGCCGTCGGCAATCGCTTCCAGCGTGCGGTCGGAAGAACCCATGCCAAACTGCGCGGCACCGGAGGAGACCTGCTTTTCCACGCTGAGGTAGGGACCGAGCGGTTGAATCGTTACGTCGAGCCCCTCCTCCTTGTAATAGCGCTTCACCAGCGCCGTATAAAATCCGCCGTGTTCCGGCTGCGGATACCAATCCGCCTGCCCTCGCCGTTTTTGCGGTGCTTCTGGCGCTATGGCAGATGGTACTGTGGACGTTCCACCTGCCCGCGTACATGCTTCCTTCGCCTTGGGCCGTCGCGCAGACTGTCGGCGCGCGTTTTCCATCTCTGATGAACTCGCTGGCAATTACGGCCGAGGAGTCGGCCGGCGGGCTCGTCGCCAGCACCTTGTCGGGAGTCATCCTGGCCCTGCTTTTCGCTCAGTCGCGCTGGGTGCGGCGAATGCTTTCTCCCTATACGGTGCTCTTGCAGACGGTGCCGATCGTGGCCATCGCGCCGCTGATCCTGATGTGGCTCGGTGCCGGCCTGGCGTCGGTGACGTTCATTGCGTTCATCATCTCTCTCGCGCCTGTGATCGCCAACACCACGCAGGGGTTAATCAGCGTCGACGAGAATCTGGTGAACCTGTTTCTGATGCACAATGCTTCGTCCGCTCAACTGCTTTTCAAGCTGCGGCTGCCGCATGCCGTGCCTTCTCTCTTCGTGGGAATTCGCATCGCCAGCGGAATCGCAGTGATCGGCGCCATCACGGGCGAACTGTATGCGGGCTCGAGCCGCGTCGGCGAAGGAGGCCTTGGATACTCGATCCTCTATGCGTCGTCCCAACTGCAGACCAGCTATTTATTTGCGCTGGTGCTCGCGTCCGCAGCGCTGGGCTTCGGCTTTCTCTTTATTGTGATGTTCTTCGAATGGTATTTCCTGCACCGGTGGCATGAATCCGCCCGCGTGCCGGAAACGGAGTGAATTGTTGACGCTTTGAAAGGAGCACGCACGTGCTGCGATTAGAAACCCAAACAGGATGGTGGCTCGTTACGCATCCCGATCACGCCCGCCTGGCTGGAACTTTCGCCGAGCATTGGGGCAACGAGCGTTTTCTCCCGCCCGAGCCGCGCCACCACGTGCTGCGCGGCATTTCGTGCCATGACGACGGCTGGGCCAATCGAGATGCAGCCCCGCAAATCACGCGTCAGGGCAAACCCAGCGCGTTCTCGGCCGAGTTGGTGGGAAAATATTCGGCCTTCGAAGAGATCGATCTATCCGACTATTTGGCCGTGAGGGAGCGTGCCGTTCGCTTGATCGCCGCCGAAGATCCATACGCGGCGTTGCTTGTTTCCATGCATACGTACAACCTGCTCACGGAACACGCCGACCGTTCGACCATCGCGCCCGCGCAATTGCCTCTGCTCGATGAGTTTCTCGTTCAGCAAAAACGCTTCCAGCGATCGCTTCTGGAGGGGATTGCCGGAGATTCAAGATTCCTGCCGAAGCAAACAACCGACTCCGCAATTTTGGACCATTTCCGGCTTCTTCAGGCGACGGACAATCTTTCCCTGCTGGCCTGCGTCGATTTCCGCTGGCCGTCCCATCTGCTGCACCCTCTGCCGCTCCGAAACGGCGGGCACGCTCGGGTTGAAGTGACATCCGCAGGTCCGCGCCACTTCGTGCTCGATCCGTATCCCTTTGCGGAACCGTCACTGATCTTCGAATTCCGCGCCCGCCACGTAGAAGGAAAGAACTTCCAGACCGTCGCGGAACTGCAACAAGAATTCAGCGCGGCACCCGTACAGACATTATCGGTAACAGTGCGAGACCGCTAGAAAACCGCCCGCCCGCTTCGACAAGAATTTGCCAACGCATGCTTCAGCACCCTAAAAGCAGAACGGCGGCTGACGCCGCCGTTCCCTTCAACGAAAGCTGCTGCTCGAAGCTAGAACAGCACGCTCATCGACATCTGGATCTGCCGCGAGCTGCCGATCGTTTTCACAACCTGCCCGAGTCCCGTGGGACAGTTATAAAACCCATGGGTCGGGGAAGCTGTTCCGCAACCTGTGGACACGGCTTGCGTGCCGGCGACCGGGTCCGGGGTGAACGACAGATTTTCATCGACATTGTCAATGGGGACATCAAAGCTCGGGTGGTTAGTCAGATTGTAAATATCAAGGCTGTACTTCAGCCCGACACGTTCCGTAATCTGGGTCAGTTTCACAATCGAAAGATCAGCGCGTTTCTGCCACGACTGTCGGAAAATATTACGTTGGCCTCCATTTTGAAGGAAACCGGTTTCGAAGGTGTCTCCGGGAGGAATCGCCGAACACGGGATGTTTCCATCTTGCGCCTGGGCGCCGGCAACATTGCACGGCAGGAGCTGCGGCACCGCGAAGCACGATGACTTGAGCGCAGGTAAGGCGAAATTGTTGCCGACCGCGCCCGTCACTGCGTTTTGCGGCGTGCAACCCGGAGCGAGCGGAAGGATCGGATTGGTGATTCCGTCGTTGATGCTGTAATAGATACTTCCTACGGCTCCGGAATAATCGATCACGCTATAGGGCTGGCCGCTCTGCAACGTGATGAGACCCTGAATGCTGAAGCCGTTGACAATCTTACCCTCGATCGACGAAGCCTGAAAGAACTTCGGAAGTTCGTAATGGTAGTCGATATTGAAAACGTGCGTGCGGTCGAAATCCGAAGGTCCATAGCCACCCCGCAAATCGAGCGGATTGCTGCCATTGTAGAAGAGGCCAAGAGCGCTCTGTTCATCGAGCGAACGTGAATACGTGTAGGAGAAGCCGGCCTGAAGCCCGTGGCTGATCTTCTTCTCCACGTGTGTTTGCAAAGCGTTATAAGCGGAAATTCCGGCGGCGAGGTATTGCTCAGACTCACCCGCGTAGCCGATATAGGGGACGCGTTCGTCCTGATTGCCACCTTCCGAGTTGAATTGCATCGGCTGCCCGTTTGGCAAATTTATTGTGCAGCCAAGAAATCCACAACTATCGTTGGCCTGGACGGTATAGCCGTAGGTGTAAGACTGCGCGTGAGGGGAACCCGCAGGATTCGCACAGACAGCAGCCGGCCCACAAAGCGGATTCGTTGGACTGGCAACTCTCGCCTGGTTGAATGGAATTGGAACGATCTCGTGCCTGCCCAGAGCGTCTACGGCTCCGATGTCGATGGCTAAATCGTTGCGGGGCTGCCATTGAACGTCCAGCGTCGTGTTCATCGTATAAGGGAGCTTGTTGTTGCGTCCGTAGACGCCCAAATAAAATGGCATCGCCCCCCCCTCAAGTTGACTGGCATTGGGAAGGGCCGCAAATCCGGTAATGGGATTGGGAACAGTAATGACGGTTGGATTGCCGTTGGGAGGAGCCGCAAGCGTGTCCCCCCATGGATTCGAAAGGGTCGTGTTACAAGGTCCGAAAGTGAGAGCGTTGGAGAACAACGGTGGACAGAACTGTGTGCCCACAAACGGCTGCTGCTGGTTGATTCCAAATGGACCACCCGGCGTTATGCTCTGGGCAACGCCCGGCGACAGATAAGAGTAAAGCTCTCCGCGGTCGTAGTACGTTCCCCAGCCGGCACGCACAACCACCTTGTCATTGAACTTCTTCGGGCTCCAGGCCACGCCAATTCGGGGCGCCAAGCCCCATTGCCGCCCGGTTAACGTCGAGTTGCTCACCCCCGGAGTTGCGAACTTGCTATTTCCCGCGACGATCAGGCCAGTCGACGTGATCGTGTCGGTCGAAGGGTCGTAGGAATATTTGCTCGGATCGAAATTGAGAAGTTTGCCGTTCTTTTCCGTAAAACCACCCTCCCAATCGAACCGCAGTCCCGCGGTAATCGAAAGGTTGGAACGCAATTGAAACTTGTCCTGAATATATTCCCCTGTTTCATTGGCTCGGAAATGGCGGTTCGGATCTCCCGTGAGAAACAATGAACCGGAATAGACATAATCGTTGGTAAGCTCTCCCTGAAGGAACTGGTTAATATCCTCGGACTCGATCATTCCCAACTGATTTCTTTGATCCCGCGTGTTGAGCTGCGTATATTCGAAACTGCCCCCAAAGGTAAGGGTATGTCGGCCAATGGTCCATATGGCATTCGCCGAGGGATTGAAGCGATTCTGGAACACGCCGGTGAAGGCTCCCAATGACTCAGCGCCGGCGCCCACATTGAACAAAGGCTGATACGAGGTAAAAGTGGGATCGGCGAGCGTCCCCATGATCGAGGGCCAGTTAATAGTCATACCGGGGAACACGGTTGAACCGAACGTGTTGATCGTGCAGTCGGATGAGGAAAACCCCGTCAGGCTCGTGCAGGCCGCGCCAAACTGTGCTGGTGTAAAAGGCTGAGCGAGCGTGCTGTAAGCCTTTTCGCGAATAAACCCGAATGTTTCAGTGATACTCAAATTGGATTTTACTACCTGCGTATGGTTGAGCGAGATTACCTGGCTTCCCGCGTCAAGGTGCTGTGTGAAACCGGGAATCGACGAATAGCCATAAGGAGCCAGTGTGGGATCGTGCTGATAGTAATACTTCACCGAGAACGAATGGGCAGCATTAGGATTCCAATCGAGGTTGGCAACGCCTTGATCGGCCAGGAAATACGCGGTACCGGGCTCTTCCGCATCCTCGGGAAACGCCTCAATCAGCGCAGGATTCGTCGTATTCAAAACGAGAGCATTCGGATTCGCCGACGGAACAAGGAATTGGCCGTTGGGCAGCTTGTAATTGAAAAGCGTATAAGCGATCGGATTGATTTCGCCCGGGCTGGTACCGATCACCGGACTAATCGTCGAATCAGCCAAGAAGAGCGGGTAAACATCGGAGACATTGTTGACATTTCCAACTGCCGCCAAGGCCGCCGCCGAACGATCACTGGTCAGTCCCCGCGGCACGGTGATACGGTTAATTCCAATTTCTTCGTCGGAAGCGTGCGTGTGTTGGTAGCTTCCGTAGAAGAAGAGCTTGTTCTTGATGATGGGTAAACCCACCCCTCCGCCTGCCGTGTAGCGGTGCAAACCCGGATTTTTTTCATTCTGCGGAATATTCGGGTCCATGTTGAAGAAGTAAGGATCGGCATTCAGCCAGTTCGTTCCGCGGTGGACATAAAGGGTTCCGTGAATGTCATTGGTGCCTGAAGCGGTGCTCATGTCGATGTGCGCGCCGCTGGTCGAGCCCTGCTGCGCGTCGTACATCGAAGTATTGACGCGAACTTCCTGAATGGTCTCTGGAGCCGGCGAAGGAATCGATTCGCCGATCGCGAGATAAACGGAGGCGCTGCTCTGGACAGGAAGCGCGCTCAAAGCGGAAGAGGTGCTCACGCCCGTAGCATTTACAACCCTCGCGGATGCCACTTGGCTCGTTGTCTTGCCGTTGAACAGGCTTTTGCCGTCCACGCCATTCAGAAGGAACGTGTTGCTCGTGTCGCGCTGGCCATTGGCCCACACCGGTTGATTGCCCAATCCCGCATTCGCTCCGGTCCCGGCCGACAGTTCCTCGTTCACCCCGGGAGAAAGCAGGGCCAAACCAGTGAAAGAGCCCGTGGGAAGTGGAACATCATCTATTTCCGCTTTATCCATCACGTAGCCGTTCGTGGTGTCGACCGCATTGACGAGCGGAGTTTCCTCGACGGTAATCGTCTGGCCAACTTGGCCGAGCTTTAACGTGGCGTTGACGGTGGCGGTGCGATTCGCCTGCACCTGTATCGAGGGAATATTGAGCGTCTGAAAACCCGTGTGAGTAATCGTGATCGTGTAGTTCCCGATCGGTAAGTTGACGAAGCTGTAGCTGCCGGTTTCGCTCGTGTCGAGGGACCGCGTGAGTTTCGTTTGGTCGCCGACGACGGCCACCGTCGCGGCCGGAACCACCGCACCAGAATCATCGGTCACGGTTCCGGTGATGCCGCCCAGGGTTTGTTGAGCCTGCGCGCTTGGAATCAGCGCAAAGAGCACCCAGATGCAAGAAGCCCAATAGAAAAACCGGAATATCTTCGGCATAACTGTGATCCTCCAGAAAAGATCCGTAAGTCAAAGGGCTGACCTGAGGCGTTCCGTAATTCACGATTCCTCGTCGAGCAACTACCCAACATGGCTGTTCCGACGAACGTACGCGACAGACCGGCGAAAAGAAAACGCAATCTTTCGATGAGGAGGATCAGTTATTTAAATTTATATTTTTAAAATCGGAGAGATGATTCGGACTCACCGCTAACACGATCAGGCCAGTTCCCCTTTTTAATGTTTACGAACTATTTATGCCTCTAACCCACGCCACCGATTTCCATGCCACCCGAATCGGGTCAGAACGAAAAAAGTCTACGCGACGGCAGCACATTTTTGGGCATGGCGGCGCTCACCGTGAACATCGGTTCATTGACCACCTGGCTGAACTTCAAATGCAGCGCCACGCTGCAAAGCAAATAGGCGTGGACGTCTCGAAAACCCCAAGAGTCCACCAATAAATCGATCATGCGGGACGTGGCGGCGCGGGCGGCTATCGTCGCGTCGGTTCCCGATTCGACGACGATCCATGCGTTCTCAATATCCTGCTTCATGCGTGGAGCGGATTCAACGATGGGACCCGCCAGGGCGCGTTGCTTGTGGAGACGAAAACGCAAACTGGCGCTTACGGGACATTCGATCCCGTTAATGCACACTTCTCCGTCCCCCTGCGCGGCATGCGCATCACCCACCGAGAAAAGAGCGCCGCGATTCAGCACGGGCAGGTAAAGAGTGGCGCCAGCACAAAGTTCGCGCACATCCATGTTGCCGCCGAAGACGCCGGGAGGGCGCGTGCGGAACTCACCGTCTTCGCCGGGCGCGACTCCCATGACGCCGCAGAAGGGCCGGAGCGGAACCGTTGCCGGAGCAAGCGACTTGCTGACCTCATTCTCAAGCTCCCACAAAAAAAGATACGGTTCCGAAAAGCGGTGCTTCAGAAAGCCAAGTCCTTCTACGACGCTCGTCCATCCCCAGCCCTTGTGCGCGACTTTGAGAACGTCGATCTGCAGCACATCGCCCGCTTCGGCACCCCGCACGAAAACCGGACCTGTAAGCGCATGTATCCTGCCGCGATCGATGGCAAGGTACTCGGCCAAGGTCATTTCGGGGTGCACCTGCGCGCCGCTCGAATCGAGGCATTCGAAATGGACGGTGTCTCCGGGTTCAATCGTGAGCCGTGGCGGAAGCGCGCGATTCCAGCGGGAATGCGTTGGCTCGGCCGAGAGCTTGTGTTCGGTCATGACGCTCCTAAATTTCGACAGTCATTTGCAGTTCAACCAGCGCATTGCGAGGCAGAGCGGAAACTCCGATCGCCGCTCTTACGTGCCGGGCCGATTCACCGAGCAGTTCGATGAAAAGGTCCGACGCGCCATTGATGATTTTCGGCGTGTCCGGGAATCCCAGAACGGCATTGACGTAGCCGTTCACACTCACAATTCCTTTGACCTCGTCGAGCGAACCCAGATGGCGCCGCAGCACAGCCAACTGCGTGAGGGCACACGTACGCGCAGCTGCATAGCCTTCGTCAACGGAGCGGTTAAGACCTGCCGTTCCCGTGATCACCCCTTCGGGGCCGGTCGAGATGGCCCCCGCGAGAAAAACAAGTTTGCCGACGGTTTTCGCCGAAAGATAATTGCCTCCGGGCGCCGGCAAGGCCGGAAGCTCGATGCCAAGTTCGCGCAGACGCGCTTCCATTCCCGATGCCATGCCTGCGTGCCTCTCCGTTATGAAAATGGAAAAGTACTTTAGCATAGGCTCACAAAAATCACTGAGGCCGGATTGTAACGATCCGGGACGGCGAAGTCGGGCCTGCATTGGAGAAGTCGAGAGCAATCAAAACGCACTCCAAAGAGGTGCCCTTTTCTAATGCGTTAATTCGGCACTGAAAGAAGTTGTGGGTATAGTGCAGCGAATGTCGATGTCATCTTGATGACACCCCGACACGAATCTCGGGTTGGAGGTGGCGAGAAGGTTCACAATTTCCAGTATGAGAACACCTCTTGTCTTGGGGTTGATTTGGTTGACCGCCGCTCTTATCCCGAGTCAGGCCGCTCAGGAGAGTGATCGACCTCGGCTTTCCGCGACTCAAACGCCGTATCTCAGCTGCACGGTCTGGGATGGACGCGAATGGACGCGGCCGGCCGCCGGTTTGGTCCAGACGCCTGTCATACAATCTCCGAAAGGCTCGCGCGCTTATGCCGAAGTTAAGGTTGTCATCGAAAATGGCGCCTGCGTAAACACGACCACGCTTTACATCGCGAACGCCGTCGTCAAAAAAACTGTCTACATAAAAAGCGGTGGCGGGAACGGAATTCAGATCGTCGGCTGGTCTCCAAATGGAGACGAACTGCTTGCCGAGGTCAACCTATGGAAGTATGAAACGGACACGGGCTACGACCACGTTGCTGTTCTCTATGATGCTTCGTCAGAGTCCACAATAGAAATTCCCGAGTTGAATCATGCATTGTTGGAGCAGTTTGGCTCACATTGTGAGTTTGAGCGCACAATTCAGGGCTGGAAAGATGACGAGCAGATTCTGGTGAAGGTCTCAAAATCTCCCGCCGACGCTTCGTACGAGCAGCACTTTTGCGTCGAACGCCAACGAATATTTGTTTTCAACCTTCAAAGCAAGGCGCTTCGGAAATACTAGCGTCAGGGTTCGAAAACCCGTTGAGATTCGTCGACCCTAGCGCAAGCCGGCGCGTTTATCGGGAGTTATGACCCGAGTGCTCGCCGTAACCTAACCACGCCCGCACGTGTGCAGTAGCCGCTTACGTTTCGCGTGCTAGGATGTGCCATGGTGCGACTTTCTACCGGGCTACTAACTGTTGTTGCGCTTCTACTTGCCGGGAAAATGGCGCCGCACTTGGCAGTACCCGCTGAAGCCGGCGCCGTGATTCCCGATGCGACGTCGGTGGCCACGTTGCACACGGCGCGCGCCTCTTCCTCCGATCTCGAACTTGGCGGTGATCTCGCGGAGCTTCCGCCCGGTTCAACGCGCTACATAACCCGCGATGAATTACTTGCATTGCCGCAAGTCACTTACACCGTGACCGACGACGAGAATTTCGCGGGTGCCACGGTAGTCAGCGGCGTGCCACTTGAAAAGCTAGCGCAGTTGTTTGCCGCGCGGACAGAATCGGATATGGCCGTCGCGATTTGCGACGATCAATACCAATCCCCGTATCCGCGAATCTATCTAGCCGAACATCATCCGGTGCTCGTTCTCACGGTCAACGGGAACGCGCCCGCTCGCTGGCCGAAAGATCCCCAAGGCGGCAACGACATGGGGCCGTACATGATCTCGAACCCATTATTCAAGCCACGCTTCAAAATTCTATCTCACACCGACGAGCCGCAAATTCCGTGGGGAGTCGTGCGGCTGGAGTTCCGCAGCGAGAAAGAAGTGTATGGCGCCATCGCTCCGCGCGGCCCGCATGCCCAGGATACGCTGGTCCAGGCGGGTTATAAGATCGCCGAGCAGAATTGCCTGCGTTGCCACAATATGGATGGCGAAGGCGGACTCAAAGCGGGACGTCCGTGGCACGTCTTATCGGCATGGGCAACGGCGGCGCCGGACTATTTTGCCGCCTACGTTCGAAATCCGCAGGCGAAAAATCCGAGCGCGAAAATGCCGGGCAATTCCGGCTACGACGATATGACTTTGAAAGCGCTTACCGCATATTTCCAGACGTTTTCGGCCCAGGAGAAGCAATGACGCTGCGCGCCGGCAAGGTGCTGCTGGTGATAGCGGTGGCTATTTTCTATACGTTTGTGGTTTTTAACAACATCTCGGACTACAACTCCAACTACCAGTACGTTCGCCATGTTCTGATGATGGACTCGACGTTCCCCGGCAACCGCGGCATGTGGCGAGCCATCAATGGACCCGAGTGGCACACGGCATTCTATCTCTCGATCGTCGCGTGGGAGGCGATAACGATGGCGCTGTGCTGGTGGGGCGCAATAAGCCTTGCGCGAGCGCTGCAATCATCTGCCGCGGAGTTTCATCGAGCGAAGTGGATCGCCATCGTGGCGCTCACGCTGAGCCTTCTGATGTGGCTCGTCGCATTTCTCGGCGTTGGCGGCGAGTGGTTCCTGATGTGGCAATCGAAGACGTGGAACGGACAGGACGAGGCGTTCCGGATGTTCACCATCGAGGGCATCGTGCTGCTGTTGGTTGCGCAACCGGATGCCGAGAACCAGCCTTAAAAAATCACGCGGCCTTTTTCCGGCGTCCACTCAAGACAAACCAGAGCATTCCGGCAGTCAAATAGCCCAGATAAATAAACGGCAGCTTGCCGTACGGTCCTTCCGGCACCGGGTAGAGATTCCCCGCCAGCGCCAGTAACATCGCGCAAAAAGCAAGCCAGGGGATAATTTGCGCCCCCGCGCGGAACGCGTTGTGAGCGCGCAAATAGCGCGGCAAGGCAATCGAGACGAGCCCGTAGGCGACAATGAAACCGTAGGTGGCGAGCGAGCCCAGCCAGCCGTAAACGTCCAGACCGTTGTCGCCGCGAATGGCGAGAATTACGACCGGCAGAACGGCGGCAATCCCGGTAATCACGATCGCGCGATGGGGTGTCTCATGGCGGGAATGCGTAGCGCGCAAAGAATCGTGCGCGAGCCCGTTGTGAGCCATCAGGAGCAGAACGCGCGCGGCGGAGGTGATGCAAGCGAGCGTCCCGGCAGAAAGGCTGACGAGTAAGCCAACATCGATTAGCTGACCAAGGAGCCGCAGGCCGCCCTCCATTGCAAGTACGTGCATCGGGGCTTGACTCGTGCCCAAATCGAGGCCGGCCGCGCGAAAGCCGAGCACCTCCGTGTAGGCGCACACCGTGAAGAAAGCGCCGCCGAGGATCGAGCTTTGGATAACCGCGCGGGGTATCGTTTTCAGCGGATTGCAAGCTTCGGCGCCCAGCGTAGTGGCACTCTCAAAACCGACAAAGCTGAAAAGAGCAAGAACCAAACCGAGGCGCAGGCCGCTGCCCGTCATGCCTCGCAGGTGGAGTTGGTCCGAATCGATATGGAAGCCGTGGCGCACGAGCACCAGCGCGACCAGCGTGATAATCATGAACACGGAACCGGCTTCGATCCAAAGCATCAGGCGGGCTGAAATTTTCACGTCGCGCCATGCGATCCAGATCGAAGCGCCGGTCACGAGCAAGGAGATCAACACGGCGGGCACGGGATGGATTCCGGATCTCCCTACGAAAATTATCGCGTATTGGTAAAGGCCCCCGATCACGCTCGAAGCGGTCGCAACATAGGCGAGAAGCAGGCTCCAAGCCGCAATCGAGGATATCCACGGAGGCAGGATCATCGCAGCATAGCTATAGAGAGAGCCGGGTGACGATGAATAGCGCGCGAATCGGCCAACGCACCAGGCCACGAGCATGATCGCCACGGTTGCCAGGAGATATGCGAGCCAGGTGCCGTTTCCCGCAAGGGCGCAGACCAGAGGAATCATGGCGGCCGGAGTCGCCGTGGGAGCAATCGTCGAAACAGATTGCGCCAGCGTTTCCATTGGGGAAAGAATTTCGCGGCGCAGACCGTAACCGGCGGTCTGCTCGTCTGTTTGCTGCGTCAGCGGCGCCGAAGAGCGATCAGGTGCTTCGTCAGACAGCGTTGGGCCAACCATGGTGTACGATACCGACCTCGTTGAATCGGCGCGAGCGAAGATCCGCAGAGGCCGCTCGATTGCAGGGGTTTTAGCCCGTCCGGCAAGATTGCGGGCGGCGGGTCAGTTTCCGGTCTCCGCGTTTACAGGAGTTGACCAAAGGACTTCGTGCTTACCCGGCTCTGTCGAGAGCTAGCAGAAGAGTGAACGGGCCACTGGCCCATGCTACTGTTTTTGCGATTCTGCTGGCACGGCTTCCAGGTTGGCGAGGGCTCGCTTTAATGTGCCCAGTTCTTGCTCATTGGTGTTCTTGGCGATTAGGTGTTCGAGCGCAGTCTTCTGTGCCATCTTCAAGGCGTCTTCCTGAGGCACTGCAATGTCCGGCTTGACTCCAACGCCTTCCCAGTTGGTTTTAGTGATGGGGTTTATCGCGTGACCTCTGGGCATGAAGACCTGAAAATGATCTCCCAGGCGCATCACATCTCCCGGGTTGGCACCTCCCCATGTTGTTTCCCCGACAATCGTGGCGCGCTTTTGACTTTGCAAGTCGTAGGCGAATCCCTCTGCTGCGGAAAGGGTTCCGTTGCCGGTGAGAACATAAACTTCTTTGTCCACGTATCGCGGGCCGGGCACGTAGGGCAACACCCACCATTGGGTGAGGGCATATTCCTTAGTTCCTTCCTTGCGAAATTCCAGATCATTGAGGTGTACGGGAGGTGCCCCACTGAAAAAATACGAAGCTAATAAAGTCACCATGGCGGGACTGCCGCCACTATTCTCCCTTAGATCGATAATCATCGCATCCGTATTGGCGAGAAACACCATGGCTGCGGTCACAGTGGGACCAGCTAATTCTGGGTCCAAAAACGCATTCATTTTCAAATATCCAATGTTGCCGTCGAGACGTTTCACTTCTTCAAAAGCGTAGTTCGCTTTCTTCAACTGCAGCAGTCTCTGCGGATCAGCTTGTGGTGGCTCCGCTCCAGGTTGAGGCATGGGAGGAATCGCCCGAGAACTGTACATAACGTGCAAATGCTGATCGTGAGCTATGTCGTACATCTGCTTGTTGAGGAGTTCGCTGAGTTCCTTGGCGCCGGTGATCGAGTTGTATGCTCCGCGCGCCTGCCCTTCCGCGAGCATCTTGGCAACCTTGTCGCCCACATCGGGGAAAACGTACATTTCCTTGAGGTCTTTCACGAGCGAATCTATCGCTTCAGCCTTTGCCTTGGCGTCAACTGTCATATCTGGGCCGCTATCGGGCCATTGGGCTGAGACTGTCGTACTGAAAATCGCAAGCAGCCCGATTATGAAGGTTCGAAGACTCAACCGGAAAAACATGGAACTCCTCCCGCTCTTCGAAAGCCCTTCGGGGCTTTTACGGCGGCATTATAGCGGATTCGTTCTGTCAAGAACCCCTTTTGGATGTGTTAGTGCGACAAACTCCCGATATGCCGGATTGCCGGAAACTGACCCGCTATCAGATTGTGCATGGCGTTGACGGACCATTATTGATAGGCTCGATCGCTTCTTGCGATTGACGGTGCTACTGTGCGGGCTTTATAGTTGCGCTCATTTTTTAGGAGCATCGGTTGCTGGAACGCATCTTTCACCTCTCCGAGCATAAGACTACCGTCCGCCGCGAACTCCTTGCCGGACTAACCACGTTCATGACCATGGGATATGTGGTCGTAGTCAACCCGCGAATTCTGGCGGAGGCAGGGATGCCGGTGGAGGGAGTGCTGTTCGCAACCTGTATTTCCGCGGCTATCTCGACTCTTGTGATGGGCCTATGGGCCAATTATCCAATCGCCCTAGCGCCCGGCATGTCACTGAACGCCTATTTCACGTATTCCATCGTCATCGGCCGCGGCGTACCCTGGCAAACAGCTCTGGGAGTCGTGTTTCTCTACGGAGTGCTGTTCCTTGCTCTCACCCTCACGAACGTGCGCGAGCAAATCGTCAACGGCATTCCCGACTGCCTGAAGCACGGCACCGCCGCCGGAATCGGGCTTTTTATTGCGTTCGTGGGCTTTCGGAACGCAAACATAATCGTCGCGAATCCGGCGACCTTCGTGGGTCTGGGCAAAACGTCGGACCCACAAGTGATTCTTGCCGCTGTTGGACTTGTTCTCATCGCCATTCTCATGGTCCACAGGATCGGCAGCGCCATCCTGATCGGCATTGCAGCTATTACACTCGCCGGAATACCCTTCGGCGTGACGCATTGGCCGACGCATCTGTTCTCGCTGCCCCATCCTTCCGGCACGCTTTTCAAACTTGACCTGCGCGCGGCCGCCAAAATCGGATTAGGCGAACTCGTCTTCGTGTTTTTCTTCGTCGATCTATTCGACAATGTCGGCACTCTGGTTGGTGTCTGCGAGCAGGGCGGATTTCTTCGCGACGGGAAGCTTCCTCGGGCCAGCCGGGCCTTGCTTGCCGATGCGATTGGCACAATCGTTGGAGCTCTTACCGGCACGTCCACCGTGACGAGTTACATTGAAAGCGCCGCTGGCGTGGCAGCGGGCGCTCGCACCGGTCTCGGAAACATCGTGATCGCCGGTTTCTTTTTCGCCGCGATGTTTTGCGCGCCGCTGGTCTCCGCGATTCCCTCTTATGCTACGGCGCCCGCGCTCATCCTGGTCGGCGCGCTCATGTGCGGTTCCGTGGCGAAGGTTCGGTGGGACGACTTCAGCGAAGCTTTCCCCGCTTTTCTGACCATTGTGGCGACGCCTCTCACGTTCAGCATCGCAACCGGCTTAAGCCTTGGCATGCTCTCGTTCACCTTTATCAAGATTGGGACGGGCAAGCACCGCGAAATCAGCGCGCTGATCTGGGTTCTATCCATCCTTTTTATTCTTCGATATGCCTTCCTCGGTAGCGAATAAACATCCATTCTTTCAATCGTCGTCGACGTTGGTTTGACGCATCGAACGTCGGGCGCGGCCGCGATATCCAGCGGTTACTAATTCCCGGCACATAACCCGCTTTCGGGCAAAGTCTGGTAAACTTTGTAATGGCTAAAACGCAGATAGCGCGTTTAGTCCCCCCTTCCTGTCAGCTGTGTTCTGCCCCCCGGTTGCTTCGACCTCTAGACGCGTTTTTCTATCGAGGCCGCCATAAAACCTGCAATCAGAATTCTGTGCGGGTGCAGCCAAATGCTTAGCGCGGACTTGCTCGTCAGCGGCGGGACGATCGTCACGATGGACGCGCGATTCCGCGTGATCGAAGACGGTGCGATCGCGGTGCGGGACGAATCCATTTTGGCCATCGGCAAGCAAGCGGATATCGCCTCGCAGTACGATGCCGGGAAAATCATTGACGCGCGCGGCACGCTGGTGCTGCCCGGCCTGATTAACGGCCATGCGCATGCCGCCATGAGCCTTTTCCGCGGATTCGCGGACGATCACTCGCTCAACGACTGGCTGCAGAAATACATCTTCCCTGCCGAAGCTCACAACGTTACCGAAGATTTTGTCGAGTGGGGAACACGCCTGAGCATGCTGGAAATGCTGCGCGGCGGAATCACCACGTACGCCGATATGTACTATTTCGAGGACGCGGTTGCGCGCGTGACCAAGGAAGCCGGAGCGCGCGGGATTCTCGGTGAAACCATCGTCGATTTCCCGGCGCCGGATCATCGGACGCCTGCTGAAGCGCTGGCCTACACGCAGAAGTTCATCGACAAATGGAAAAACGATTCGCTCATCATTCCGGCCGTCGCGCCGCACTCGATTTACACGCTTTCGGAGGCCAATCTGCAAGCGGCCGGGGCGCTCGCACGC
>Ga0182024_10007948_pt1 | contig 22649 bp, 23 predicted proteins | sample P32metaG_FD_120480 | JGI IMG/M metagenome (GOLD analysis project Ga0182024, IMG submission 120480) | Permafrost microbial communities from Stordalen Mire, Sweden - P3-2 metaG (Illumina Assembly) | ecosystem: Environmental > Terrestrial > Soil > Wetlands > Permafrost | place: Sweden: Stordalen... | reverse complement strand
GTTCCACCATCATCTGGTGCACTCCAAGGGATGGACCATGTCGGGCAACGCCAACGAGGAGCTGACCTTCCTCGGCCCGAGTGGCCGGGTCATGACCTCGCGCCCTTCCCCGCTCTGGACCAGCGTCACGGCCGGCCGCAGACCGGGTGCCTCGGGCTGAGGCCTCTGTTCAACAGTCTCTAGTGTCGGCCGGACTCGGCCGGCGTCGCCCATCTCAGCTCGGGGTACAGGGTGTGGGGTTGAAGGAGGGCGGGGCCGGCGTGGGGGTGGCCGTGGACCCGGTCGACGGCGTGCTGGGGCTCGCCGGGGCCACCGTGGTGGGTGTGATGGGCGGTGGAGGGTTCGGTACGCCGTTCGCGTCCGGTGGCGGGTTGGTCGGTGTCGTCAGGTCGGACCCGAACAAGTTCACCAACATCTGTTGCGCCTCTGGCTGCTGCACCGTCAGCACGTCACCGAGGTTGCCGAACCCGTTGGCCGCCTCGGTGGGCAAGGTCTGGGCCTGCAGGTTCGTGGGGTCGAACGAGTGGTAGGTCAGCGCCAGCCCGATGAGCTCGTTGAAGCCGAAGCCGTCGTCGATGGTGACGCCCTCGTGCACGGAGCCGATGAAGGCGTTGACGGTGAGCGGGCTGACCTTCGACTTGGCCGCGGTGATCAAGGACTTGAGGAACACGTCCTGGCGCTGGATCCGGCCGAAGTCACTCGTCCCGTCGTACTGCCAGTACCCGTCGGCGTAGTACTCGTAGTGGCGGGCCCGCGCCACGGCGAGGGCCTGTGACCCGTTGAGCAGCTGGCAACCAGGTGTGGTGATGTTGAGGCCCGAGTAGGCATCCTTGGCCGGGTAGGGGAAATCCAGATAGATGCCACCCAGGGCGTTGACGGCATTTTGAAAGCCGGAGAAGTCGACCTGGACCACGTGGTTGATGGGGATGCCGAAGTTGGCGGTGATCGTCTTGACCAACTGGTTGGCGCCCGAGTTGTACGACGAGTTGATGCGGTTGTAGGTACCGAACTGCGTGGTATCCGGGGGCAACATGGAGACGACCGTGTCGCGCGGAATTGAGAGGATCTGGATCTGCTTGGTGGACGGCGTCACCCGCCACAGCTGGACGACGTCGCTGCGCTGCCCGGTGACCACTGAGGCGGACCCGAACGACTGTGCCGCCTGGCTCGACTCGCCGACCCGAGTGTCCGAGCCGATGACGAGAATGGTGAAGGGCGCCCCGCTCTGGGCCGCCACCTCGGCGTTGATGTGCACCTTGCTGATCTGGTCGTAGCGGTACCACAGGTAGCCGTAGGTGCCGCCGGTGATGGCCGCCACCAGCACAATCAACGCGCACAGTGCCACCACCGTCTTCTTGCCTCTGCTCCACTTGGGCTTCCCGGTGCGCCGTACCTTGGGCTTGCCCCGCTCGGAGTCGATGCGGGACCCCAGCGCACGCAGGCCTGACTCGTTGGCCACACTCTGGGCCTCGGGGCCGGTGCGCATCTGCCGGCCGAGCGCGGCCAGGCCTTCTTGGTTCGCGTGCTTGCCGCGGCCCTTCTCGGGGGAGCGATCCGATTCGTCGCCCGTCGGACGACCGTTCGCCATGGAAAAGAACGGTACCAAGCACCGTTGCGCAGATGACGGCAGGTACTCTGCGCCATGCTCGCGCGCGCCGGGCGCCGTGGCTCAGTGTTTGTCCTGGTACCCGGCGTATCCGGTCTCTTCGAGCTGCAGCGCAAGCGCTGCATCGCCCGTGGCAACAATGCGGCCGTCGACGAGAACATGCACGAGGTCCGCTTCGAGTTGCACCAGGAAGCGGCTGAAGTGGGTGATGGCCAGCAGGCCCACGCCCCACTCGGTGGTGTCGTGCTGCAGGCGCCGCGCCACCTCACCAAGCGCGTCAACGTCGAGACCCGAGTCCACCTCGTCCAGGATGCAGATTGCCGGCCGGATCACGCCCAGCTGGACCATTTCGGTGCGCTTGCGCTCGCCACCCGAGAGGTCGACGTTGAGCGGCCGGCGCAGCAGGCGGGCGTCGAGGCCGATGGCCTTCGCTTCCTCCTCCATACGTTGCTGCAGGGTGGCGGCCGGCTCCGCTCCGACCTCGCTGACACTGCCACCGGCCGCCGCCGCGGCCAGCAGCGAGTGCAGGCTCACACCGGGAACCTCCACCGGATGCTGCAGCGCGAGGAACAACCCGGAGCGGGCCCGCTCCCAGGCCGGCAACTCAGTGAGCTCCTGTCCGTCCATGGTGATGGAGCCCGACGTCACCTCGGTGCCCGGGCGTCCCATGAGCGCATGGGCCAGGGTGCTCTTGCCCGAGCCGTTGGGGCCCATGATCACGTGAACCTCACCACTGCGTACGGTGAGGTCGACCCCGTGCAGGACCTCCTTGCCGCCGGCCGTGGCGTGCAGGCCCCGGACCTCGAACACGTGGTCGACAGTCACGGGAGCACCACGGCGACGGCGACGTCGTCCACCTGGACCTTGTAGGTGGCCACGGGCTGGGTGGCCGGCAGCGAGCAGGGTTCGCCGGTCAACAGGTCGAACGTGCTGCCGTGGCGGGGGCACTCAATCTGGCACTCCTCGGGCCACACCTCGCCCTCGGAGAGCGAGTAGTCCTCATGGCTGCATTCGTCGTCCAGCGCGTAGAAGGCATCGCCGATGCGCACCAGCGCGATGCGGTGACCGGACACGTCGAAGCGCCGCGCCTCACCTGAGGCCAGGTCGTCGGGCGCGCAGAGCGCCACGGTCTCAGACACCGGCGGGCAGCGCCCGGCCGCCCAGCGCGACAGCGAGACGCTCGTGCACCGCACGCTGTAGGAAGGGGATGACCTCAGGGACAGGCGAGCGGTCGATGATGGCGTCGAAGAAGCCGCGCACGATGAGCCCCTCGGCCATCTCCGGCGCGACACCCCGCGACTCGATGTAGTAGCGCTGGTCCTCGTCGACCGGACCCACCGTCGAGGCATGGGAGCAGCGGACATCGTTCTCCAAGATGTCCAGGTTGGGCACCGAGTCGGCGTGGGCCCCCTCGTCGAGGACGAGGTTGTGGTTGGTCTGGCGAGCGTCGCTGCGAACGGCCCCGCGATGGACCCGGATCAGCCCGCTGTAGACCGAGCGTGACGTCCCGGCGACCGCGCCCTGGCACAGCAGCTCGCTCGTGGTGCGCGGGGCGACGTGGTCCTGCAGGGTGCGGATGTCATGCACCTGGGTCCCGTCACCGAGATAGGCGGAGAGGATCTCGCTGCGGGCGTCCTTCCCCTCGACCGAGACGTCGGCGCGGATCCGGTCGTAGGAGGCGCCGAGGCCCACGGTAAAGGTGCGCAGTGACGACTTGGCCGTGCCACGGGCCGCGAGGCGGGCAATCGACCAGGCGGCGCCGCCCAGGATCTGCAGGGAGACATAGCCCAGCGACGCGCCGTCCGCGGCGGCCAGCTCGGTGACCGGCACGACGAGGCTGCGGTCGCCTCCCTCGGCTCCGGCGAAGACCTCGACAACGGACACGCTCGATCCCTCGCGGGCACGCACGCTCGTGCGGGGGAAGGCGGACGAGCCGTCGCACCAGTGCACGATGAGCACGGGCGCGCCCACCTGCACGCCCTCGGGGACGTCGACGAAGACCGGGTCGGGAGCAAAGGCGTCGTTGAGCCGCACGAGGGCATCCCCGCCTTGTTGCACGGATCCCAACATTTCGGCCGAGCCGGGCACGTCGTCGGCCCGCCCGATGGCGAACGCCGCTGCTCCCGCCCCGGCCGGGAGTGGGGTGTTGAAGGTGCTGGCCCGCCCGTTGTGCACGAGCACGCTGCTGGTCACCGAGCCCAGCGCCGTGGTCACGGCGGCCAGAAGCTGGTCGCCCGCCGGGGCCGGACCGTCGTGGGTCGGGGGCGCGAAATCGTCGAGGACCAGGTTGTTGATGGGCGTGTAGCGCCAGACCTCTTCGCTCTCGGAAGGCAGCGCACATGAGGCCAGGGCCTCGTAGCCGGCGGCCCGTCGCTCGCGGAGCCATTCCGGCCCGTCCAGGGCCGCGGAAGCCTCAGCGGTGAAGGTGTGCAGGGTCACGTCCTCTTTCGGCATCGCCAATGTGGCCCATGCACTCTAGTGGCCCCCCGCTGGCTCCCCCACCAGGCCGATTACCCTTTGTGCCATGGGAGAGATCGCGGATTTCGAGTCACCGGTGCTGCGCATTGCGCACGACGAGACCGACGCTGGAGGTGTGGCCACCTTGTGGCTGGACCGGGCCGAGGCGCGCAACGCCATGGGGGTCGACCTGTGGCGGGACCTGCCCCGGGCCATGGCATTGCTGTCCGCCGACACCACGGTGCGGGCCGTGGTCGTAGCCGCCGAGGGCCCGCACTTCTCCGTCGGCCTCGACCTCAAGGCGCTGGGCGGCATGCTCACCGGCGGAACCGGCGGAGGCGGCGGTGGTGGAGGCGGCAGCGGTGGAGGCGGTACGGGCGGTACGGGCGTCTCCTCCATGGCGGCCCGGGCTCGCAACGGGCGCGTCGAGGTGCTCCGGCTGCAGGACGCCATCACTGCGGTGGCGCGCTGTCCCAAGCCCGTGATCGCCGCCGTGCACGGCTACTGCATCGGTGGTGGCGTGGATCTCATTGCCGCCTGCGACATCCGGCTGGCCTCAGCGGATGCCGTCTTCTCGGTGCGCGAGGCGAAGATGGCCATCGTGGCCGACCTCGGCAGCCTGCAACGCCTGCCGGCCATCATCAACGCAGGGCATCTGGCCGAACTGGCCTACACCGGCAAGGACATCAGCGCAGAGCGGGCCAAGGAGATCGGGCTGGTGAACGACCTCGCCCCCGACGCCGAAGGCGTCCACAAGGCGGCCCACACATTGGCACTGGAGATCGCGTCCAACTCCCCCCTCGCCGTCCAGGGCACCAAGGCCGTCCTGCTCGCCAACGAGGGTCGGACCGTGGCCGAGGGCCTGGACTACGTGGCCACATGGAACGCCGGGATGCTGGCCTCGGATGATCTCACCGAGGCGGTGACCGCCTTCATAGAGAAGCGCCCACCCGAGTTCACCGGTCGCTGACGGGGCGCACCGCCGAAGTTCACGAGCCTGGTCACAAGGCCCGGGTCCGGGCCCGGCCCACGCCTCAGCGCTTGCGGCGCCACCAGCGATTGGCCGAGCGGTCCCGACGGGCGTCCTCGGCCCGCACGGACTCGAGCACATCCGGAGCCACTTCGTTCACGATGTCCTCAGCCGAGACGAGCAATTCCGCCACGTCCTCGCCGCCAGCGCCGGGCTCGTCCTCGATGGCCGGCTCCACCAGGCTCCCGTGCACCCAGCCCACGTCGGCCATCCGGCGATGGTACGAAGGGCAGTTCTCGGGGCAGCGCCAAGGCGCCTCGGGGGCCAGATCGAGCACGCAGAAGCGGGCGACCTCGCCCGACGCGTAGGTGCGACTCTGGAAGTGCGTGCATTCCTCGCGCATGGGCACGGTTCTATGCTGCCGTGCCGCTGGTGGGGTGGCGGAGGCTCAGCCGACCGAGCCTTCCATCTGCAGCTCAATGAGGCGGCTCCACTCCACCGCGTATTCCATCGGCAGCGTACGGGTCACCGGCTCAATGAAGCCGTTGACGATCATGCCCATGGCCTGTTGCTCGGAGAGACCCCGGCTCATGAGGTAGAAGAGCTGGTCGTCGCCGACCTTCGAGACTGTCGCCTCGTGGCCGATGCGGGCACTGCGCTCGCCGACCTCCATGTAGGGCTTGGTCTCCGAGATCGACTCGTCGTCGAGCAGCAGGGCATCGCACCGCACGAAGGACTTGGCACCGTATGCCTCCGGGTCGACATGCACCTTGCCGCGGTAGGTGGTGATGCCGCCGTCCTTGGAGATGGATTTCGACACGATGGTCGAGGTGGTCTCCGGGGCGATGTGGTACATCTTGGCGCCGGCGTCCTGGTGCTGGCCCGCCCCGGCGTAGGCCACCGAGAGAACCTCGCCGCTGGCCTTGGGACCCATCAGGTAGACCGACGGGTACTTCATGGTCAGGCGCGAGCCGATGTTGCCGTCAATCCACTCGACGTGCGCCTCGGCCTCGGCCCGGGCCCGCTTCGTCACCAGGTTGTAGACGTTGGTCGACCAGTTCTGGATGGTCGTGTAGGTGATGCGCGACCCCGGCAGGGCGACGAGCTCGACGACGGCGGAGTGCAGCGAGTCCGTCGAGTACACGGGAGCGGAGCAGCCCTCGATGTAGTGCACCTGGGAGCCTTCGTCGGCGATGATCAGTGTGCGCTCGAACTGGCCCATGTTCTCGGCGTTGATCCGGAAGTACGCCTGCAGCGGCATGTCCACCTTCACGCCCGGCGGGACGTAAATGAAGGAGCCTCCCGACCACACGGCCGAGTTGAGGGCGGCGAACTTGTTGTCGTTGGGCGGGATGATCTTGCCGAACCACTTCCGCACGATCTCGGGGTATTCGCGCACGGCCGTATCCATGTCGCAGAAGAGGACGCCCTGCTCCTCGAGATCCTCGCGGTTGCGGTGGAACACGACCTCGGACTCGTACTGCGCGGTGACACCGGAGAGGTACTTGCGCTCAGCTTCCGGGATCCCGAGCTTCTCGTACGTGTTCTTGATGGCGTCGGGGAGGTCTTCCCACTTGTCCACCTGTCCGCCGGTCGGCTTGATGTAATAGAAGATGTCGTCGAAGTCGAGGTTCGGCATCTGCGTGGCGAACCACGGCGCCATCGGCTTGCGTTCGAAGTTCTTGAGGGCGCGGAGCCGGAAGTCCCGCATCCACTGGGGCTCCTTCTTCATCTCCGACATCTCGCGCACGATCGACTCGTTCAGGCCCTTCTTGGGCTTGAAGACGTAGTCCTCGGCGTCGCTCCACCCCAGCTGGTACCGCCCGAGGTCGAGATCCGTGGTGGCCATGTGGCTCCTGAAGTCGGATGAAGGGGGGAATTTCCCCTATGGAGATAGTAACAACTACCCGGGCCAGCTGAAACGCCTTCCGGGGCTCACTGGTATGTCGCCAGCCGTGGCAGGCTCTCAATCCTATGGCCAACCCCCCCAGCGCACCCCGGCGCCCGCACGTCATTTCTGCCCACGGCGACGACCGCGAGGATCCCTGGTTCTGGCTCCGGGAGCGCGAGGATCCCGAGGTCCTCGCCTACCTGGAAGCCGAGAACGCGTACACCGAAGCGGCGACGGCCCCGCTCGCCGACCTCCGCGGCGGCCTCTTCGAGGAGATGAAGGCCCGGATCAAAGAGACCGACATGTCGGTGCCGACGCGGCGGGGGCCATGGTGGTACTACTCGCGCACCGAGGAGGGGAAGGACTACGGCATCCACTGCCGGCGCCCCGCCCGCACCCTGCAGGAGCTGCCACCGGCCGGAGAGCCCGGCGAGGAGGAGCAGATACTGCTCGACGAGAACGTGCTGGCCGAGGGCACGGACTACTTCGCCGTCGGGAGCGCCGCGGTGAGCCACGACCATCGCTGGCTCGCCTTTTCGACCGATCACCGCGGCAACGAGAAGTACGAGCTGCAGTTCCGGCCGCTCAATGCCGGCATCCCGGCGGTCACCGAGTCGGTTCCTGACACCGGGTACGGCCTGGCCTGGTCCGCGGAAGCCGACTACGTCTTCTACGTCCGCATGGACGAGGCCCAGCGGCCTTTCCAGCTCTGGCGCCACCAGCTGGGCAGCGACCCCGGGGGCGATGTGCTCGTGTTCGAGGAGCCCGACCGGCGCTTCTCGCTCGGGACCGGCTCGACCCGGGACACGGCGTGGGTGCTCGTCGGCCTGCACAGCACCAACACCGCCGAGTGGCTCGCCATCCCCTCGGCCGACCCGCTGGCCGAGCCCCGTGTCGTCCTGCCGCGCCGGGAGGGCGTGGAGTACTCGGTCGAGCACCTCACGCCCGCCGACGGCGGCGGCTGGTTCCTCGTCCTGACCAACGAAGAGGCCCAGGACTTCCGGGTGCTGGCCGCTCCCGACGACGCGCTGGGCGAGGCGGATGGCTGGCGCGAGGTGATCCCGCATCGCCCCGGGACGCGGATTGAGGACGTCGACGCCTTCAGCCGCGCCCTGGTGCTGAGCGAGCGCGCCGAGGCCCAGACCCAGGTGCACGTCCTCCCCCTCCGCCCCCTCAGTGGCCAGGACGACCCCTTCGCCGGCGACCTGCTCCAGGCGGGCTGGATCATCCCGTCCATCGAGAGCCCGTCCTCCACCTGGCTCGGGGCCAACCCCGAGCCCGACGCACCCGCGCTGCGCTTCGGGCGCACGTCGCTGGTGACGCCCTCGAGCGTCCTGCAGATCACGCTGGACGAGCGCGAGGAGACGCTGCTCAAGCAGGAGCCCGTGCTGGGCGACTTCGACCCGAGCCGGTACACCACCTACCGGGAATGGGCCGTCGCCCCCGACGGGACGAGGGTCCCGCTCTCGGTGGTCCACCGCAAGGACCTGGAGCTGCCGGCACCGATGGTCCTCTACGGCTACGGCGCCTACGAAATGAGCATTGACCCGTCCTTCTCGCCCCACCGCCTGTCGCTCTACGACCGCGGCGTCGCCTTCGCCATCGCCCACGTGCGCGGCGGCGGGGAGATGGGGCGCGCCTGGTACGAGGACGGGCGTATGGAGCACAAGGCCAACACCTTCTCGGACTTCATCGCGTGTGGGCACCACCTCGTCGCGGCCGGGATCGCCCGCCCGGGCCGCCTCGTCGGGCGGGGCGCCTCGGCCGGCGGCCTCCTCATCGGCGCCGTGGCCAACCGGGCGCCCGAGCTCTTCCGTGCCCTGGTGGCGGAGGTGCCCTTCGTCGACTGCGTGACCACCATGCTCGACGACGAGCTCCCCCTGACCGTCGGCGAGTGGGAGGAATGGGGGAATCCACTGGCGGACGAGTCGGCCTACCGCCGCATGCTGACCTACTCGCCCTATGACAACGTGACCGGGCACAACGCGGACGGCTCGCCGCGCCCCTACCCCGACCTCTTCGTCACGGCGGGCCTCAACGATCCCCGGGTGGCCTACTGGGAGCCTGCCAAGTGGGTGGCGAAGCTGCGGGCCGAATCGCCCTCGACCAGGGTGCTGCTCAAGACCGAGTTGGGCGCCGGCCACGGCGGGCCTTCGGGCCGCTACGAAGCCTGGAAGGAAGAGGCCCTGGTCTACGCCTTCCTCCTCGACGTGCTCGGCCTGCTCGGCGTGGCCGGCGTGCTCGGCGTGGCCGGCGTGGCCGGCGTGGCCGAAAAAGGGCTGACCGCCTGACGCCTACGAGGTCGCCTGGAAATTCAGCGTGAACGGCGCCTGATTGCCCGGTGGCAATGTCACCGGTGAGCCGTTGACGGTCGCCGCGAACACCGCGGGGGCGCCCGCGATCACCGTGACCGGCCCGGTCGCCGCAATGGCGTGGGACTGACCGGACTGCAGCGTCGTCGTGAAGAGCACCGCACCCGTCGTCGGATTGGTGACGTCGACCCAGCACTGCCCCGTCGTGGCGGCGACGGTCAGTGAGTAGGCGGACCCGGAAACCACGTAGGTCGCTGCGTGCGCCGTCGGCGCCGTCGGCGCCGAGACGGAGGGTGGCACGGTCGTGCTGGTGGTGGTCGTCGTCTCGTGGCGGGGCCTGGTCGTCGGGTGGGTGATGGCGGTCGTCGTGGCGCCGGCCGCCCTCCCGTGATGCTTCGGGGTGTCGGAGTGCAGTCCGGTGAGGATGAGCACGACGATCAGGACGAGGACGGCGGCGACCGCGGCGATCGGGCCGCCCAGGCGGCGGGGACGATGGTTGATGGAGTGGATGACCCGGTCCTCGTTCCCGGTCATGAAGGTGGCCGGGACCGGATCGGGGCTGGCGTCGTCGTCGAACGTCAGGGGCTTGGACGGATTGGCCACCGGCGGGGGCGGGACCGGCGGGACGACCGGCTGGTCCGACTCGGTCAGGCGCACCGTCGACGACCCCGAGACGCGGGACGCGCTGGCGGGCAACGCGCCGACATCGCTGTCCCGACCGTTCGCGTTGTCTCCGGTGGGGTGCGTCCGTATCTCTTCGAGCGTGTGCAGCTGGCGGTGGTAGTGCTCGACGGAGTGCACGTCATCGTGGGAGCGCCGGAGCAGGAGCACGGCCGCGGTCACCCCCAGGACGATGACGACGACGACGAGCCCACCGATCAGCACCGTCCCCTATTCAACAGGATCAGGGGGGCGCGCCACACCGCGGCCGATGAGCCCGCCGGGAGGGCTGGGAGCAGAACGCCGAGGCGACCGCCGAAGGCGGCCCTAGCGGGGCCGGATCTCCTCGGGAATGTCGTCGCGCCGGGGGTTGCTCTGGTCCCGCTTCGAGAGGATCGGGTCGATGACGCCCCAGTCGGCCCCGACGGCGGGGTCGTCCCAGGCCAGCCCGTGCTCGTCGGAGTCGTCGTAGTAGTTGTCGACGAGATACGTGAGGAGGATGTTCGTCAGGGCCGCGAACCCGTGCGCGACCCCGGGTGGGATGTACACGCCCTGATCGACGTCGCCGTCGAGCTCAATGACCTCGGTGGCGCCGTCCGTGCGGGAGCCGGCGCGCAGGTCGTGCAGGACGACACGGACCTTGCCCCGGAGCGCGTACCAGTAGTCGGCCTGGTGCAGGTGGAAGTGCAGGCCGACCAGCGCACCGGCCTGCTTCTCCGAGCGGTTGCCCTGAATCATCTCGGGGCGGTCGGGGAACCAGCTGCGGCGATAGGTCTCCACGAAGCGGCCACGCTCGTCGCCGTGCACGTCGGGGCGCACCAGCACGACGTCATCTATGAGGGAGGAGGGGATCAGCTCTGGCATCGGCGCGAACGTATCAGGAGGCGTAGCGGCCGAAGCCGCCCCGGTAGAAGAGCAACGGGCTGCCCTCGCCGATCTGCATCGCCACGACGTGGCCGGTGACCAGCTCGTGGTCGCCGCCGTCGAAGATGTCACCCAGCCGGCACTCGACGACCGCCAGCGAGTTGTCGATGACCGGCGCGCCCGTGATCCCGTGCGACCAGCCGACGCCCTCGAACTTGTCGCCCCCCGAAATGGCGAAGGAACGGCAGAGGGCCTCTTGGTGCTCGCCGAGGATGTTCACGCAGAAGTTGCCCGCCTTGGCGATGCGGGGCCAGCTTGTGGAGCTGCGGGCCGGGCACAAAATGACCATCGGCGGATTGAGGGAGAGGGCGGCGAACGACTGGCAGCTGAAGCCGACCGGCAGACCCTCCTCGAGCGCGGTGACAATCGTGACCCCGGTGGCAAAGTGCCCGAGCACTTCGCGGAACCGGGCCTGGTCGAGGCCCGACATGATTACGCCTTGCCGAGGTCGATCGACTGGGACTCGTGCGCCGAGGAGATGTCTTCGACGAGCTTGGCCTCGGGGAGGCGGCGGGCCTGGTTCAGAATGCGGTCGAGCTCGCGGTCGGTGTGCGAGGGGTCGTGGTGCGAGAGCAGCAGGCGCTTCGACCCGGTCTCGGCCGCCACGTGCACGGCATAGGCGGCGGTCGAGTGGCCCCAGTCGGCCTTGGCCGAGAACTCGTCGTCGGTGTACTGGCCGTCGTGGATCAACAGGTCGACGCCCTGGCAGAGCTCGAGCACGGCTTCGGGGATGGCCCGCCGGTCGAGCGGGGCCTGATGATCGGACATGTAGGCGATGGAACGGCCCTCGGCCTCGATGCGGAAGCCGAGCGTCACACCGGAGTGCGGGACGGGCCGGGCCATCACCTTGGCCGACCCGATGGAGAAGTCCTCGGAGCCGACGTCGACGGTGATGAACTCGCCGCGGAACTGTTCCATGTGGATGGGGAACACGGGCGGCTGCACGGCGGCGTGGAGCGCGTCCTTGAGGGTGCCCTTGGGCTGCCCGGGCCCGTACACGGTCAAGCGCGCGCCAGGGTCGTGCAGCGGGCCGAAGAACGGGATCCCCAGAATGTGGTCGAAGTGGAGGTGGGTCAGCAGCGCCGTGGCGTGCATGGGCGTGCCCAGGGCCCGCACCTCCCGATGCAAGACGTCGCCGTACGCGCGCAGCCCGGTGCCCAGATCGACGATCAGCGGCTCGTCCCCCTCGATGTCGATCACGAGGCACGAGGTGTTGCCCCCGTAGCGCCGGTAGCGATCCCCCGAGCATGGGCACGAGCCCCGCACGCCGTAGAACGTGACGTTCACCCACGCGACGTTACCCTGCCCCGGCGCTGTACGTTCTGCGCTCATGGAGCAAATAACTGCGAACGGGCTGGAATTCGGCTGTTTGACCGACGGGCCGCACGATGGGCCCTTGGCGCTGTGCCTGCACGGCTTTCCCGATTCGGCCCACACCTGGCGCTTCCTGCTGCCCGAGCTGGCTGCCGCCGGCTTCCACGCCGTCGCGCCCTTCCTGCGCGGGTACGCCCCGACGGCCATTCCGGCCGACGGGCGCTACCAGGTGGGGGCGCTGGTGCGGGACGCCAACGCGCTGCACGAGGTGCTCGGCGGCGGTGACGACGCCGTGATCATCGGCCATGACTGGGGCGCGCTGACCGCGTACGGCGCGGTGGCGCACCAACCAACACGGTGGCGCCGGGCCGTGACCGCAGCCGTGCCCCCGACGGCCTCCATCGGCATGTCACTGCTCACCTACGCGCAGCTACAGAAGAGCTGGTACATGTTCTTCTTCCTGTCCCCGCTGGCCGAGGCGGCGCTCCCCCTCGATGACTCTTCCTTCATCGACCACCTCTGGCACGACTGGTCCCCCGGGTACGACGGCACGTGGGACGTTGCCAAGGTGAAGGAGTCCATCGGCGCGCCCGAACGCATGGTGGCGGCGATCAGCTACTACCGCGCCATGTGGGATCCGTCCCTGCAGGTGCCGGAACTGGCCGACGAGCAGACGGCCGCGTTGCTCCCGACGCCGAAGCCGACGCTCTATCTCCACGGTCGCGACGACGGCTGCATGCTGCTCTCGTCTATGGGGTCACCGCTCGACTTCATGGCGGAGGGCTCCGCAGTCGAGATCGTCGACGATGCCGGCCACTTCCTGCACGTCGAGCGGCCCGAGGTGGTCAACCGGCACATCATGGACTTCCTCACCGCAGACTGACGCTCGCCTCGCCGGCCCGCCGCTCGCGCAGCCGGAGGACGGGATCCTTCCCGCCGGACCATGCGGCGAAGCCCTCCGTCACCATGGCGGTCGCCACCCGCTCGGCGCGTGCGGGGTCCTCGGGCCAACCGCAGGCGGCGGCGAGCCCGCCGCGTCGTACGCCACCGTGGCGCAGCGCCTGCAGCAGTCGTCCCCTGCCCTGGCGGTCCGATCCCGCGAAGCTGCTCTGCGGTCGTGCCGTGGGGCTCAGCCGCCACGGATCGGTGTCCTCGCCCTCGGGGCCCTGACGTCGCCAGGCACATTGGCGGCGTAGCGGGCAGCGCGCGCAGTCGGGTCGCGCCGCCGTGCACACGGTGGCCCCCAGGTCGAACATCGCCTGGTTGAACTCCCACGACTCCCCGGCCGGCACGAGCTGGTCCCCGAGAGCCGTCGCCTTCCGCAGCGCCAGAGGGGTTCCGGCGACGGCCCGGGCCAGGACCCGCACGCCGTTGGTGTCGACGGCGGCCACATCGTCGCCGAAAGCGAAGGCGCGGACCGCCCGCGCCGTATACGGCCCGACGCCGGGCAGCGCACGGAGCGCGGCGTCCTCGTGCGGCACCACCCCACCGTGCTCGGCCACCATGACGGCTGCCGCGCGGTGCAGGTTCAGCGCCCGCCGGTTGTAACCCAGCCCTGACCACTGGCGGACCACGGCGGCCGGTCCCGCCGCCGCGCAGGCCGCCGGTGTGGGAAAGGCAGCCAGGAAGCGCTCGTAATGAGGTCTGACGCGGTCGACCTGGGTCTGCTGCAGCATGACCTCGGAGACGAGGATCGACCAGGCGTCACGGGTACGCCGCCAGGGCAGGTCGCGGCGGTGCTCCTCCCCCCACTCCAGCAGGCGGCGCCGGAAGCGCCGGACCCGATCGGCCCGGAGCGGCTGAGCCTCAGTCCCAGACGTCGTCGCCGTAGGGACGCTGCCGCGCCGGCGCGGCCGCGGCCTTCCAGACCATCAGCTTGCGCCGGAAGTAGCAGACCTCCTCGCCGCGCTGGTTGAAGGCCTTGGTCTCGACGGTCACGATGCCGCGGTCGTCCTTGGACTTCGACGGCGTGGCAGCGAGGACCCGGGTCTCGGCGTAGATGGTGTCACCGTGGAACGTGGGCGAGCGGTGCAACAGCGACTCGACTTCCAGGTTGGCGATGCACGAGCCACTGACGTCGGGGACGCTCATGCCGAGGGCCAAGGAGTAGACGAGGTTGCCCACCACGACGTTCTTGCCCTGCACGGTCTCGTGCTCGGCGAACCACGCGTCGGTGTGCAGCGGGTGGTGATTCATCGTCATCATGCAGAACAGGTGGTCGTCGTACTCGGTGATGGTCTTGCCCGGCCAGTGCCGGTAGATGTCGCCGGGAACGAAGTCCTCGAGGTAGCGCCCGAACGGGCGGTCGTAGACAGTCACTCCGCTGCTGGCTGGGGACGGGGACGAGTGGTGAAGCCGAGCGAGGCGTTGGGCAACGACTCCCCGTCGATCATCAGCCGCCAGGCGAAGCGGGTGCCCGGGGCCAACGGGAGGGGGCCCAAATTGACGGCGAGCGCCACGTCGATCGGCGAGCCCTCGGGGATCCCCTGCGGCTGGCTCACGGTGAACTCCCCGCGTACCTCGACCGGCTGGGTCCCTTCCGTCGTCTCCATCAGCACGGGCTGGCCGTCGGCGTCCTCCAGGAAGAGCTCCCAGTGGTGCGACGTCTCCGCCTCGTGCCAATCGACGTCGATCTTCAGCGCCACGGCGGAGGGCACGGGATCGGGGCCGGTCATGCTCCAGCCGCCGCCCAGAATGAAGAGCTTGCCGTCGGACACCTGGGCTGCGTCGCACAGCAGCATGGTTACTTTCACGAAGGGGGAGGTTACCGGTCGCCGGCTTCGACGCCGGGCGGGACGGGGTCGGAGCCGGGCTCGCTTGCGCCGTAGAGTGCAAAACCATGGTGGAGCAGGTGGGCCGGGGCGAAGTCGGCGAGATGATCGGGCTCCGGGACGACGTCTACCGCCGCCCTCTGGCCACGGCGCTCTTGCGGTTGGGCCTCGGAGCCGGTTGGCGCTGCGTCGATGTGGGTGCCGGCGGAGGCGATGTCTCGGTGGCGCTGGCCGAGATGGTCGGCCGGGACGGCAGGGTCTACGCCGTCGACAGCGACCCGGCCGCCAGGGACGAAGTGGCGCATGCCGCCGCCGCGCACGCCCAGGTGATTGCGCTGACCCAGGCCGGCGAGGATCTCTCGTTGCCCGAAGAGGTCGACCTCGCCTTCTGCCGATTCCTCCTCCTGCACGTGATCGACCCCGCCGCCGTCGTCCGGATGATGGCCGCGGCCGTCAAGCTCGGCGGTTGGGTGGTGGCACAGGAGCCCATCACGTCGGCCGGCCGCATCGCGGGGATGCCCCTGTCCATGCCCGAGGCGCTCCACCCTGACGTCGGCGCGTTGCTCCCCGCGCTGGTGCGCCATGCCGGGCTCGACGTGGTCGACGCCTGGGCCGAGGCTCCGGCTGGTGTCGGGCCCGGTCCCGTCACGCGCTACCTGGAATCGCTCACCGGCGTCGATCCCGGCGACGACCCGGTGGTCCTGCCGCCGCTCGTGACGGTCATCGGCCGCCGTACCTGACCGGCCCCCCACCGCCCGACGCCCCCCCATCCCACCTCACCTCGGCAGAAAAAGGTGCACTTTGGTGAGCTATTAGGGTCGCTCCACGTGACGACGCCCACCGCTCCGGACCTCGCCCGCGCCGCTGACGCGGTTGATCTGGCCCAACGCCTGGTCGATCAGGCTTGCGCCGCGGTGCGCGAGGGCGGGGGCATTGATGCCAACCAGGTGGTTGCCTACGACGTGGCGCACGCCGCGGCGGCGGTGGGCACGGCGCGGGCCACGCTCGAGTACGGCGCCCTGGGTGACGTGGAGGCCCGCATCGCCGGGGCCTTCGTGGCCGACGTCCTGGCGGATCTCATCGGACGCGTGGCCGGCCGTGAAACGCTCTGGGGCGTCGAGCCCGATTGGCATGCGTCGGCGGGCGCGTTCCTGGCGGAGCAGCGCGATCCGGCAGTGCTGGCGGGCCTGGCCACCACCGAGGGCCCGCGTCACTTGGGCGAGGATTTCGAGCTCGTCCGCGAGACGTTCCACCGCTTCGCCGAGGACAAGGTGCGGCCCCACGCCGAGCACGTGCACCGCGAGAACCTCGATATCCCCGAGGAGGTCATTGAGGGTCTCGCCGAGCTCGGCGGCTTCGGGCTGTCCGTTCCCGAGGAGTACGACGGCTTCGCGTCCGGCGGCGAGAGCGACTACATGGGCATGGTTGTCGCCACCGAGGAGTTGAGCTGGGGCTCGCTCGGCGTCGGCGGCTCGCTCATCACCCGGCCCGAGATCCTGACCCGAGCCCTCGTCTACGGCGGGACCGAGGAGCAGAAGAAGCAGTGGCTCCCCAAGCTGGCCTCCGCCGACATTTTGGCGGCCGTCGCCGTGACGGAGCCCGACTTCGGGTCCGACGTGGCCGGCATCGTCACGGCCGCCACGCCGATCGACGGAGGGTGGGTCATCAACGGCGTGAAGACCTGGTGCACGTTCGCGGCGCGGGCGGACGTGCTCATGCTGTTGGCCCGCACCGACCCCGACCGCTCCCTCGCCCACCGCGGCATCTCCATGTTCGTCGTCGAGAAGCCGCGGGGAGACGGCCACGGCTTCCTATTCACCCAGGAGGACGGGCCCGAACGCCCGGCCGACCTGCAGCCGGGCCGGCTCGAGGGGCGACCGATCGACACCCTCGGCTACCGCGGGATGCACTCCTACGAGCTGGCGTTCGAGAACTGGTTCGTCCCGGAGGCCAACCTGGTCGGTGGCGCCGATGGGCTGGGCAAGGGCTTCTATCTCCAGATGCAGGGGTTCGAGAACGGCCGGCTGCAGACGGCGGCGCGCGCACTCGGCGTGATGCAGGCCGCCTACGAGGCCGCCCTCGCCTATGCGGCCGAACGCAAGGTGTTCGGATCGCCGATCGGCGACTACCAGCTGACCCAGGCCAAGCTCGGCCGGATGGCGGTGATCATCCAGGCCACGCGCCAGAGCTCGTACCACGTGGCACGGCTGATGGCACAGGGCGACGGCGCGCTCGAGGCGTCCATGGTCAAGGCCTACGTCTGCCGAGCCGCAGAGTGGGTGACCCGCGAAGCCATGCAGATCCACGGCGGCATGGGCTACGCGGAGGAGTTCCCCGTCAGCCGCTACTTCGTCGACGCCCGGGTCCTCTCCATATTCGAGGGAGCCGATGAGACCTTGGCCCTCAAGGTGATCGCCCGCCGCCTGATCGGCTGAGACGACCGACGCAGAACGGCCCTAGCCCGGGCTGCGGGTGAGCCCGGCCCGCTCTCCCCTGCTCACGAACTTGATGGCCATTTTGCGGCTGGCCTCGTCGATCATCTCGTCTCCGAACATGACCGCTCCCTTGCGGTCGTCCTCGGTGGCCTTCTGATAGGCGTCGAGGATGTCGAAGGCGTGGTCGAACTGCTCCTGGGTGGGCGAGAAGACCTCGTTGAGCGTCGCCGCCTGGTCGGGCGTGAGGGCCCACTTCCCGTCGTAGCCGAGCATGCGGGAGCGCATGGAGTAGTCGCGCAGGGCGTCGAGCTCGCGCACCTTGAGGAACGGCCCGTCGATCACCTGCAGCCCGTTGGCCCGGCCAGCCATGAGGATGCGGCTGAAGACATAATTGAAGTGGTCGCCGGGGTACTCGGGGATCTCGATCCCGCCGGTGAGCACCGGCATCTCGATGCTGGCGGCAAAGTCGGCCGGGCCGAAGATGATCGTTTCCAGGCGAGGGGACGCCGCGCAGATGTCGTCCACGTTGATGAGCCCGCGCGCCGTCTCGATTTGCGCCTCGATGCCGATGTGGCCGACCGGCAGTCCCGACTTCTTCTCGACCTGGGTCAGCAGGAGGTCAAGGGCGACCACGTCGGAGGCGTACTGCACCTTGGGCAACATGACCTCGTCCAGGCGCTCGCCGGCGTTGCCCACGACCTCGATCACGTCGCCGTAGGTCCACTCGGTGTCCCAGGCGTTGACCCGCACGCAGAGCACGCGGTCGTCCCAGGCCAGGTTCTTGATGGCGTCGACCACCTTGGGGCGGGCGGCCTCTTTTTCCAGGGGCGCCACGGCGTCCTCGAGGTCGAGGAAGGTCATATCGGCCGGGACGGTCGGGGCCTTGGCCAGGAACTTCTCGTTGGAACCGGGGGTCGAGAGGCAGGAGCGCCGGGGCAGGTCGCGGGAGCGTGCAGACATAGAGCGATGGTAACAAACGGGTCCCAAGGCGCTTCTCGGGCGGCGTGGACCCGCCTCTCGCTGACGTTGGGACGGCGGACGGCGGACGGCGGACTGTTGGTGGCTACTCGGCGTGTCGGTCGATGCGTGGACCGGGAGAAGTCCCCACGGGTCCTGTGATCACGCGCCGGCGGGCGCTCGACTCAGCCGAGGTGTTCGGTGAAGAACTCCAACGTGCGGTCCCACAGCGCGCTCGACGCTTCGGCGTCGTACACCTCCGGACGCGTGTCGTTGAAGAACGCGTGGTCGGTGCCGGCGTAGATGATCATCTCGGCAGACTTGCCGAGGCCGCGCAGTTGCTCCTCCAACGCCTTGGCGGCCTCCGGCGTGAAGAAGCTGTCCTTCTCCGCGTAGTGCCCCAAGACGGCCGCCGACATGTTGGCGTAGTCGGGCTGCGCGTCCGGCCACGGGATGATGCCGTAACACGGGACGACCGCGGCCACTGCGTCCGGTCGCTGCGTCGCGAGGACGAGCGCCAGCCCGCCGCCCATGCAGAACCCGATGACGCCGACCTTGGCGCCCGAGCTCCGGCGCAGCACTTCGTCGACAGCCCCACTCATGTCGCGCCCGGCCTGTTCCATTTGCATGGCCATCATCGCCTTGCCCGCTTCGTCGGGCTCACCGGGTCGCACCTTCTTGCCGTGATAGAGGTCCGGGGCCAGTGCCACGAAACCCGCCGCGGCAAAGCGGTCGCACACGTCCTCGATGTGGTCCACCAGGCCCCACCACTCCTGGATCACGACCACTCCCGGCCCGCTCCCGCTCTCGGGAGTGGCCAGATAGCCCCCCGCCGTCGACCCGTTGCTTGCGAATTCGATCATTTCACCCATGCGTTCGACCGTAGTTCCCAGCCGCTGCCTCCGTTATCTCCTCGGTGTTCACCAAAAGTTCGAATTTCTTGCTTCCCGGTAATGACCTGCATATTCGCACCTTCGGTACTACCACACATAGCTGTTTCCCACCGAGGGTGGTTGTATCGACGGAGGGCGTCCGATAAGAATGTTGGCCATCGTGACTGACGTAGAGCGGGTTCACTACCACTCCGCGCCGCGGTCTCCCAGGAGTTCTCGCATGCTCCAGCGGGTCGGGATCCCCGCGTTGACCGTAGTCTCAGTGCTGGCAAGCACTGCGTTCATGGCGGCGCGCCCAGCCGCAGGTGACGCCATCTCCGACGCCAAGGCGAAGGCCGCGGCCATCGAGGCGCAACTGAGCCAGGCGCAGGACCAGATGTCGGCGCTGAGCCAGCAGTACGACGCCGCCCAGTACCACCTCTCTCAGATCAACTCGAACATTGCGACGACCAAGGCGAACGTGGCGGCGGACCAATCGCAGGTCTCGAAGGACAAGTCCACCCTCTCCAAGGCAGCCGTGGCCAACTACATCTCGGACGGCACCGCGGCCGCGCAAAACCCGATCTTCAGCGGCAACGAGCAGACCCTCGGTGCGACCACTGAGTACAACAAGGTCGCCGAAGGCGACATCTCCCTTGCCGTCGCCAACCTCCACACGGCTGAGAACTCGTTGAACACACAGGTGGGCCAACTCCAGGGCGAGCAGGGGCAGGCCCAGACGCAGGTGACCGCCGAGCAGAACGCCGTGGCGCAGAACGCGCAAGCCATCCAGTCGCAAAAGAGCGCGCTGTCCCAGGAACAGGGTCAGATCGCCCAACTGGTTCAAGAGCAGCAGGCAGCAGAGATCGCTGCCGCCGCCAAGGCCGCGCAGGAACGCCAGGCGGCTGCGGCAGCGTCCGCCGCCGCAGCCGCTGCGACGCCCACAGCCGCACCGGCGCAGGCAGCGGGCAGCGCCACGACGGCCGCTCTGAGCCAGGCCGCACCCCCGCCCTCCTCTCCCGGTGGTACCGGTGCCCTCCAGGCCGCCGAGAGCCAGATCGGCGTCCCCTATGTCTGGGGCGGTGAGTCTCCCAAGGGCTCGGCCAGCCCCGGCTTCGACTGCTCCGGCTTGACCGCCTGGTCGTGGGGCCAGGTCGGCGTCGGCCTGCCTCACTACTCGGGGGCCCAGATGGCCGACTCGACACCGGTGCCGGTCAGTGACCTACAGCCGGGCGATCTCCTCTTCTACGGCGCGGGAGGCTCCGAGCACGTGGCCATGTACGTGGGCGGCGGCTCGATGATCGAGGCGCCCTATACCGGAGCCTCGGTCTGGATCACCGGACTGCGGCTCAGCGGCGGCTTCGTGGGCGCCGGCCGGCCGTAGCCAGCTCCGCCCCTCCAGTCACCACTCGTACCTCCGCCTCCCCACCCCCCGGACCCAGCTGCGCGCCTGCGGGTCCTAACCTGGCCCGAACCGAGCCATGAGACCGATCCCCGTCGAGTTCCACATCGGACCGTTGCAGGTCCACACCTACGGCATCGGGCTCGCGCTCACATTCTGGTTCGGCTTCGTCTACTTCGAGCGGCGGCTGCGCAAGAACGGCTACCCCACCGACTGGCTCGTCCCCGTCTTCCTGTGGATCGTCCTCGCTGCCGTCGTGGGCGCACGCGCCATGCACGTGCTCTCGAATCTCAGCTACTACACCCAGAACCCGGGCGACATTCTCGCCGTCTGGCACGGCGGGCTCTCGTCGTTCGGCGGCCTGTTGCTGGCGGTCCCGGTCGGCATCATCCTCACGCGACGGCGCTGCCCGGAACTCCCCATGGGTCGGGCCCTCGACCTCGTGGTGCCCGTCCTCCTGGCTTGCTGGGCCCTCGGCCGCCTCCTGGGGCCCCAGCTGATGGTGGCGGGCGGCGGCCACCCGACGCACCAATGGTTCGGCATGTACTACGCCGGCCAGGCGGGGCGGCGGCTGCCGGTCCCGATCTTCCAGGCCCTCGAGGACTTCACCGTCTATGTGATCCTGATCGCCATCGAACGACACCTTGACCGGTGGCCGAACGGGACACGCCGGACGGGCTACCCCTCGGGAATCGTGCTCGGCACGGCCATGGTGCTGTGGGGCGTTGAGCGCTCCCTCGACGAGCACCTCTGGTTGGGCGAGGACGGCCGTCTCGGCTCCGACCTCGTGCAACTGGCCGGCGTCATCCTGGTCGTCGGCGGCGTGATCATTCTGTTGCGGACGCGCGCGCATTGGAAGCAATGGCTCCTCACGCACGACGAGGTCGACACGCCGCTCGAGAGCGCGGAACAACCAGCCTGATTGCACGGGGCGGTGCGCACACTCGTTGCGGAGTACGGATCCGTCCCCCGGAATTGGTTGGTCCGGCCAGGCGGGGCGACCCCGCCATTTCCTCCACCGCTGCCGCGTCCTCGCGGCATCCAACAGGCTGCCTCGCGTCGAATACGGGGCGCAATCGTCGGCTCTCACGAAAGGCCGGGCATTCTCAAGGCTTCTCCTGATGAAACCGATATGGCTGAGAGAGGGAGGTGCGAGCACATGGCCACCGTCCAGCCGTGGATTCTGATGACAGAGAAAATCTGGACCGACGAGGAGAAAGAGGCATGGCTCGCGGCGCACGGCGACGGAGCGACCCACGTGGTCACCTTCGAGCCGATGTATCAGATCGAGCTGTGCATTCCGCCCTGGGAGCATCCCGAGCGGCATATCGCGCGGTCGGCCGTTACCTGGGGTCAGAACATGAGCCGGGTGTTCGCCGACGACCACGACGGCGCGTCAGCCGTTGTGGCGGCGCACCACGAGGGGAACTCGATGGAGATCTACAGCGCGGTGAAGCCCCGGCCCCGCCTGCACCGCGTCATCTGATCAGGCGTTGGGCTTCCCGCCCGAGGCCGCCTCCGCCCGCATCTGCTCGAGGCGGTCGATCATCGCCATGCGCTCCTGGCCGATGTTGTCGTCGAGCCGTTCCGCGATCTGCTCGGGTGTCCAGCGGCCGTCGGCCCACATGGCACGGACTTCGGTGGGCTGGTTCCAGACGGCGATTTTGGAGCCGACAACCGTGTAGACCTGTCCGGTCACGTGCTTCGCCTTGTCGCTGAGCAGGTACACGACCATGGGCGCGATGTCCTCGGCGTCACCCATTTCGGCGAGCTCGGACGGCACGTTGGCCGACATGCGCGTGCGGGCCACCGGCGCGATGGCATTGGCCGTCACGCCATATCGGTGCAGACCGACCGCGGCCGACCGGACGAGCGACACGATGCCGCCCTTGGCCGCGGCGTAGTTGGCCTGAGCCACGCTGCCCTGGAAGGCACCGGACGTGAAGCCGATCAGCGCGCCGCCGCCTTCCTGCTTGCGCATGACCGCGGCCGCGGCCCGGAACACGGTGAAGTGCCCCTTCAGGTGGGTCTTGATGACGGCGTCCCACTCGTCCTCGGACATGTTGAAGAGCATGCGC
>Ga0182024_10007947_pt1 | contig 22653 bp, 12 predicted proteins | sample P32metaG_FD_120480 | JGI IMG/M metagenome (GOLD analysis project Ga0182024, IMG submission 120480) | Permafrost microbial communities from Stordalen Mire, Sweden - P3-2 metaG (Illumina Assembly) | ecosystem: Environmental > Terrestrial > Soil > Wetlands > Permafrost | place: Sweden: Stordalen... | reverse complement strand
GGAAGAAGAAGGCCTAATCGGCTCCACGGAATGGGGGGAGCAGCACGAAGCCGAACTCGGCAGCGCCGCCGCATACTTCAACATGGACGTCGCAGTTTCCGGCCCGAAGTTCGGCGCGTCTTCCATTCCCAGCCTGAAGCAATTTATACGGGATGTGACCAAGAGCGTGCCCAGCCCCAAAGGCGGCACGGTTCATGACGCCTGGGTCAGCGCCAATAAGCCGGGGAGCGAACCCATCAATACGGAGGAAACCAGCACCAGTACGTTTCGAGCACCCGCGGCTCAAATCAAACAGGACGCTCCGGTCGGAGACCTCGGCAGTGGTTCGGATTACACCGTTTTCCAGCAGCACCTTGGCGTTCCGTCCAGCGACATTGGTTCAACCGGTGATTACGGCGTTTACCATTCTGCCTTCGACAATTTCAATTGGTTCACAAAATTCGGCGATCCCGATTTCGTTTACGAGCAGCAAATGGCACGCGTGTTCGGATTGCTGGTAGTCCGGATGGCAGACACCGACGTGCTTCCCTACGATTATGCGGAATACGGAAAAGAGATCACTGCTTATATCAACGCCGCCAAGAAAAAATCAGAGGCGGCGTTTGGAAATCAATCGCCTAGTTTTGCCGAGGTTGCCGCCTCGGCCCACCACCTCGAAGAAGCGGGAGCAAAAATTCTCTCCCGGCAGCGCAAGCCGCCGAGCGACCCAGAAAGGCTAAATCAGGCACTGCTCGCCGCAGAACGGGCGTTGCTGATCCCCGAAGGGTTGCCGCACCGTCCGTGGTACCGGCACGCCATTTACGCTCCGGGCGAATACACGGGCTATGCGGCCGTAGTAATACCGGGAGTCAACGAGGCCATCGACCGGCACGATTCGACTCTCGCCCGGCAGCAAATCGCGGTCTTGGCACTGGCATTGGATCGTGCAACGAAGGTGCTGGAGAGCTACCGCTAAACGCCGGAGTGGTTCATCAGGTTGCAACTTTTTGCACTCCGTTTTGCAAGAAAACTCTATTCTCAACCGCAATTAACCTAGTAGCGCAGCAAAAGTCGAGGTAGAATGCATACATTGAAATAAGTAATTCACGGCTGTCCCCCCGGCCGCGCGAATAGCCCGTAGGGCGTGCCGTTTCAGGGATTCCTTCATGCCACTCGCTCGCATCATCACCACCAGTGCAAAATATTCTGACGGACTCGCGGACGACTTACGTTCCCGAGGATTCCAAGTCCTGACTTCCGCTCCCGGCGACAGCGTTTCCGAATCCGCTGATTTGGAGATCACGCTTAACGAATGCCTGCCCGAAGAAGCAAGGGCGGCGGCGGCGGACGCTCCGGGTACGAAGGACATGCGCGTCTTTGTGACTCCGCAGGCGTTTGCCGGTAACATCCGGTCGATCGAAATGTTTGTTCTGACTCCGAAGCGCGGCGCTGTCCAGAAGCCGGAGATTGAAGAGCCAGTCGAATCACCGATCAGTGCAACACCAGTTTCTATTGGAAATCTGTTGGAGTTCGCCTCGCCCGCGGAGGTCCTAGCCCATGATGTCAGCGATTCTACTGACGCCAGCTCTCGTGACACGAGCTCTGTTGATATAAGCAGAGATATCGATGCCACAGAGGTTACAGTTCCATCGGGCAGCCTTGAAGAGCCCGTCCAGCCAGCTATTGGCTCGGTCCAGGCAATCCCTCCTGTACTCAGGACTCCTCATTCCAATTCACAGAGCGTGATTGGCCACGCCGTCCTGACTTCAAGGCAACCTGCAGTCCCGACGTGGCCGAACATAGCTGAGATGAAGCTGTTTCCCGCAGGGCTCTCTCCGTGGCCGGTCAGACCAGCAGAAGTGCCGTTTCAAGCTGCGATTCTGCCAAGAGAGATTCCAGCCTCAGGTTCGGTTTCGACCCAGGCACTTCAGGAAAAACGGTCGTGGAGAGTGGCATGGTGGAAAGTGGCATGGTGGAAAGTGGCATGGTGGAAAGTAGCATGGTGGAAAGTAGGGAGGAGGGCAGCGATCGCAACTATCCTCGTATTGTCAGCGGGTTGGTTGGCGAACCACTTTTCGGCATCGCACCGCGCCGGAACGACGTCCCAGAACGACTCCCCATCCCCGGTCGAGGCGCGAATGCCAGCCAACGCAACTCCCGGGAGCAGTCAGAAACCTGCAGAGACGGCTCATTCCTCGCCGTCAGTTAGGCAGCCGAACCCAACAGAAAAGCTTGCGCCTACTTTGGCCACAAGTGCGCCACACCCTGGGGCGAGACCAAGAAAGCGCCATCTTGACGCTGACTACGTGGCCAAAGACACCACAGTCTATTTCTATCACCGGCCAGCAGGCCTTCCGGGCAACCAGAAACCTCAAGCGGCCCTAAGAAATCGCTAAGCTGTTGTCATCTGCCGGAACCAGCGACGCAGCTCAACCTTCATTTTCGATCCCCACGATCACGGGCAACAGTGCCCGCGCCACCCTACGGCCGCTACTTCAGGGTGACCAGCTTCTCCACCAGATCCGAGTAATCTTTCTTTTCCAAGCCGTGGACTTCCTTGTTGTAGTCGTCCACTTTCGACGAGTAGTTCATCGAGCAGAATTTCGGACCGCACATGGAGCAGAACTTCGCTTCTTTATAGGATTCATCCGGCAGGGTTTCATCATGCATTGACCGCGCCGTCTCGGGATCGAGCGAGAGCGCAAACTGCTTCTCCCAGTCGAACTTGTAGCGCGCGTAGCTGAGGGCATTGTCGCGGTCCTGAGCGCCGGGACGATGCCGTGCAATGTCGGCAGCGTGGGCGGCGATCTTGTAGGCAATGATGCCATCTTTCACGTCTTTTTCGTTGGGCAGTCCGAGATGCTCTTTGGGCGTGACATAGCAAAGCATGGCCGCCCCATGCCAGCCGATCATGGCCGCGCCGATCGCTGACGTGATGTGGTCATAGCCGGGTGCAATATCGGTCACGAGCGGGCCGAGCGTGTAGAACGGCGCTTCGTAGCAGAGTTCTTTTTCTTTGTCCACTTGCTCTTTGATTTTGTCGAGCGGCACGTGCCCCGGCCCCTCGATCATGACCTGCACGTCGTATTCCCACGCTTTTTTCGTGAGTTCGCCCAGAGTCTTCAATTCCGCGAATTGCGCTTCGTCGCTGGCATCGGCAATACAACCGGGACGCAGTCCGTCGCCCAGCGAAAAGCTCACATCATGCTTGGCGAAAATCTTGCAGATGTCGTCGAAGCACTCGTATAGAAAGTTTTGCTGGCGATTGTGCGCCATCCATTGCGCCAGGATTGCCCCGCCACGGCTCACAATGCCGGTGATGCGCTTCGAAACCATCGGCAAATATTGGATCAGTACGCCGGCGTGGATGGTCATGTAGTCCACGCCCTGCTCGGCTTGCTCCTCGATGACTTCGAGCATGACTTTGGCGTTAAGGTCTTCCACGCGCTTCACCCGCGCAATCGCCTCGTAGATCGGAACCGTACCAATCGGCACGGGGGAGTGGCGCAATATGGCTTCGCGGATCTCATGAATATTTCCGCCGGTCGAAAGATCCATGACGGTGTCAGCGCCGAAGTGTACTGACGTGTGCAGCTTCTTCAGCTCTTCATCAATGTCCGAGGTGACCGCCGAGTTGCCAATGTTGGAATTGATCTTGCACAGCGAAGCCACACCGATGCACATCGGTTCCAGCTCAGGATGATTAATGTTCGCGGGAACAATCATCCGGCCGCGTGCCACTTCTTCACGAATCAATTCCGGCGCCAGCTTTTCACGTAGTGCGACATACTCCATTTCTTCTGTGATGAGGCCCTGGCGGGCAAAGTGCATCTGCGAAAAATTGCCGTTGGTGTTCCTGGCCTTGCGGCGTGCAATCCATTCGGAGCGGGACTGGGGAACTTTGTGCCCGTTATTTTCGTGCCCGTTGTTGCCGTTGCTGGAAGTTTCGTTCGTGGGGGTCATTGACTTGCGTCCTCGCTGAAATTCAGTTAAGGGTTGATTATACGCTGCGCGATGATCTCCATTCGCGTCCGCAGAAAGAGCTATTCGCGGAAGATCGCCTCGGGATTTTGCAAAACAATCAAAGCACGAATCTTCCTGGGTGCATCCAGCCGGAGGTTGCAACCGCATGGTGTGCACCGCGAGCTTGAAGTCTATCGCCGCCGCCGCTACAGGATACAACCACCAGAATTTTCTGATGACCTTGTCTCCCGCGAGCCAGTAGTGGCGCTTTTTGATCTCGTAGGCCACAAGCATTTCCGCCGCGTAGATGGGCGCATGTCTTGCAATCAGATTTGCAGGGGAGGGAACGCTGGTGGCCCATGGGGCCCCTCCGCTTTTTCGTGTTTCCTGATCAGATGTCTGGTGGTGGAGCGCAGGGCCTCGGCGACTCCCAGTGTCCCCATGACGATCATGAACTTCTTGTCGATGACCCTTTGCGGCTGTGGCGTGGCAGCGAGAGCTGTAGATTGAGTCAAGTTCGGGGCGTATTCGGCTGTCGCCATCCCTTCGTCATACGGCCATCTTGTGCCTTGACGAAGTTTCCGATCAGCAACGTAAAAACAATATTCTGAATTGCTCGCAATGGAATCCCTCCGTTGGTTTGTGCTTCGTGCCCTGTTTCCCGCAAAAGGAACCTCGCCGCAAGGTCGCATCACGGCCGGGCATTCGCTGAGTATTCAACGAAGGAGCAAGCCCTCATCCAATCGGTGTCGATGTACTTTTCAATGAGATAGGAAATGCTTTCCCGATACGGGACAAGTTGGCAGCCCAGCCCGCGCAAAAGTTTGGATCGGCAAACCACTATTTCCCCGATTCAGATTCTTTTGGAAGTCGTCAAATCGAAGACCGAGTCGCACTCGCGGGTCATCAGATTGATTCCTCTATCCTTAATTCCGCTCTTAATTCCGCTCTTGCCCGTCCAAGTTATTCAGGCTTAAAATCGCCAGTTCCTTCAAATGAGGTCACTCATGCGCTTCTGCCGATTCCTGCCAGTCGTCCTTCTGTTGATCGCACTTTTACCGATCGTTCCCAGCTTCTCTCAAAGTGCTCCCCGCAAGCCGGGGTCGGGTTTCAGCGTTGACAACATTGATAAGTCCGTCGACCCCTGCGTGGACTTCTACCAATACGCCTGCGGCAATTGGCTGAAGACCGCCGAGATCCCGCCAGACCAGAGTTCATGGGCCAGCTTCGTCGAGTTGGATGAGCGCAATCTGATAATCCTGCGCGATATCCTGGAGAAAGCTTCAGTGGATAACCCCGGTCGCAATGCAATCGACCAGAGGATTGGGGACTTCTACGGTTCCTGCATGGACGAAAAGACGGCCGACGCGAAAGGTCTCGATCCGCTCAAACCCGAGTTGGACCAGATCGCAGCAGTCAAGGACAAATCCGCGTTGTTCGAAGCGATTGCACGGGTCCAGCTGATCGGGCCTGCCAACCCCTTGTTCAATTTTGGTTCCGCTCCTGACCTGCATAACGCCAATCAGGTCATTGCCTACATTGACCAGGGCGGCCTGTCGCTGCCCGACCGCGACTACTACATCAAGGATGACGCGCATATGGCGGACCTGCGCAAGCATCTGGTGGAGTACGTGACCGAGGTGTTTACGCTGGCAGGCCAATCTCCCCGACAGGCAGCCGACTCCGCGCAAACCGTGCTCCGCATCGAGACGGCTCTGGCCAAGGCCTCGATGGACCGCACCGAACGCCGCGATCCGAGGAAACGCGATCACAAAATGACTCGCGACCAAGCTACATCTCTGGCGTCAAACTTTGATTTGAACCGCTTCTTCTCCGCATCCGGCACGCCCAGCTTCACGGAGCTGAACGTTGGCAATCCCGACTTCTTCAAGCAGGTAAACGGGGTGGTCGATTCCGAATCGCTCGACTCCCTGAAGACTTACGTGAGCTGGCAGCTAATGCGGGGCGCCGCTCCGTGGCTATCCAAGCCATTTGTGGACGCCAATTTCAAAATGCGGCAAGCCCTGACGGGGCAGAAGGAAATCCAGGCGAGATGGAAACGATGCGTTGATCTCACCGACGTCGAGTTAGGCGAGGCGCTGGGACAGCGCTATGTTGAACTGACGTTCGGCGCCGATGGGAAGCAGCGCATGTTGAAAATGGTGGATGCCCTGGAAAAGTCGCTAGACGAAGACATCCACAACCTTCCCTGGATGACCGACGACACGAAAAAACAGGCCAAGACTAAGCTCGATGCCATTCGCAACAAGATTGGATATCCCGACGTATGGCGGGATTACAGCACGGTTAAGATTATGCGCGGTGATTTCGTGGGAAATTTCCAGCGCGCCACCGAATTTGAATCGAAACGCCGGATCGCCAAGATTGGCAAGCCCGTCGACCGCAAGGAATGGGGCATGACTCCGCCCACGGTGAACGCCTACTACAACCCCCCGCAAAATGAGATCGTGTTCCCCGCAGGAATTCTGCAACCGCCGTTTTTCGACAAAGCCATGGACGATGCGGTGAATTTCGGCGGAATCGGCCTGGTGATCGGGCATGAGCTCACGCACGGCTTCGATGATCAGGGCCGCAAATACGATCCGGACGGCAACTTGCGCAACTGGTGGACCGACGACGACGGCAAGGAATTCGAAAAGCGCGTTAGTTGCGTCGCTGACGAATACAGCAATTTTGTTGCTGTGGACGATCTAAAGCTCAATGGCAGGCTGACGTTGGGAGAGAATACTGCCGACAACGGTGGAGCGCGCATCGCTCTAATGGCCCTGGAGCACATGATTGCTGACGACAAGACCGGGAAAGAGGCCGAGAAGATTGATGGTTACACTCCAGAACAACGGTACTTCCTGGGATTCGGCCGGGTGTGGTGTGAAAAAAGGCGTCCGGAATATGAACGCATGCAAGTAACCACCAATAACCACTCGCCGGGCAAATGGCGGGTCGCGGGCGTCGTGCAGAATATGCCCGAATTCCAGAAAGCTTGGGGATGCAAGACTGGGCAGCCCATGGTCAGCGAGAATGCCTGCCGGGTCTGGTAGAACGGTTCGGGACACATCGAGTTTTACCGCCGAGTTCGCAGAGATCGCGGAGAAGATCAATCCTAATTCTTTGCGGTCTCGGCGGTGAAACCTCTGCATTCCCGGTAGTGGTGCAGTTTGAAATTTAGGTGCTATCTGGAATGACGCGCGAATTGCCCTGTTTATCAAAGGCGAGGATCGTCCAGCGCACGCCTGCGACCAGAGCCCCATCCACGCCAAGCGATTTGATCGTTGCTGTCCTGGTCGCTGGCTGAATATCGATCACGAAGAACACTCCACGATGCGAAGTACTTCCTACATGACCACCTTCCTTGGGAACGCGGCCAGACATGCTCTTAAGTTTCCCATAGGCCGTACAGCTTGGCTACCCGCATTGATTTAAACTGCATCACCGTCGCACTCCCCTCTGATTAACATCTCCTCTCTACATTTGCTAACATCCTTTCTTCCGGTTTGCGTCAGCTGGCTCGTATGAACTGGGTTTCCATGATATGAAACACGTTGGCGAAAACGTTGTCCGCATTGAGGCCGAGGCGTTGCGCGCGCTTGCCGATCGCATCGCCGGCCCGATGGCTGCGTCTTTCGATCGTGCCGTCAAGCTGCTCTATGCCTGCAAAGGCCGCGCTGTGGTGACCGGCATGGGAAAGAGCGGCATCATCGCCCGCAAGATAGCGGCCACGCTGAGTTCAACGGGAACGCCGGCACTGTTTATGCATCCAGTCGAAGCGGTACACGGAGATCTCGGCATGGTGGTGCGAGGCGACGTCGTGCTGGCACTCTCATCCAGTGGAGAAACCGAAGAAATCCTGCGCCTGCTGGCCACGATTAAGCGGCTGCAAGTGCCGTTGATCAGCATGAGTTGTGATGAGGTTTATGCCGCAGTCGCGGGCGAGGGCGCCCGCGCCACACAACCAAAGCTTTCTACGCTGGCCGCGGCGGCGGATGTCGCACTCGACTGCTCAGTTGATCAGGAAGCGTGCACACTCGGCCTCGCGCCGACAGCTTCCACCACATCCATGCTCGCTCTCGGCGACGCGCTGGCGGTGGCGCTCTCGGAAAAGCGGGGCTTCAAGGAAGAAGACTTCGCCAACCTGCATCCGGGAGGCAAATTGGGCAAACGTCTGGCGCGGGTGGAGTCGCTGATGCACACCGATGACGCCGTCCCACGAGTGACGCCGCAAACCAACATGCCCGACGTGATCTACGAAATGTCCCGCAAGAAGCTCGGCGTCACTGCCGTGGTGGAAGGCGAAAAGCTCGTCGGAGTAATCAGCGACGGAGACCTGCGCCGCCTGCTGGAAAAGCGCGGCAAAGATGTGCTGGATCTGACCGCAGGCGATTGCATGACGAAAAATCCGCGCACGATCTCCGGCACCGAGTTCGCTGCCTCGGCTATCGCTCTCATGGAAGAGAAGAAGATCACATCCCTGATGGTTGTGGACACTAACGGCAAACTCCGAGGCATCGTCCACCTGCATGACCTGTGGGGCACGGAAATGATTTAAGAATCGTGAGAGCTGGCGGTTTGAATGCGGAGGAACGCTGCGGAATTTCGAAATAGCTTTTAAACTCTTGTCATTCCGAATGGCCTTGGCCATGAGGGATATGCTTTCTGCCTGACGTAAGGAGACTCCTATGTACCACTACGATCCCGCCACCGCGCTCGAAGAGCTGACTGAAGAAGCTGCGCTTCCCAACCCCGTCCACATGCGCGACATGCTGCTGCGGAAGCATCTCACGGCTGATAAATCGCTAGAGCTGAACAGGCTATTCGTCGAATATCAAAAGTTTTTCGGCGAAACCCAGAAGCTAGGGAAGGAAATCCTGAAGCAGTTGGCAGTTTAGTGATGCCGTTAGTGATTTCATCTTGTCAGAGTTCGCGGCCATCCGTGGCTTGGGTTTGGCGTTCGCCTTGAAGGTTCAAGAATAAATCCGCGATCTGGCGTGAGGCTTGCCAGAAACTCGGCAAAGCTTGCGGCGCACACACAACGTTATGCCGATAAACAAGTAGCCATCCCCGCTTTTTCCACAGATCAGACGCCATTGTGGTCTGGTCGCTGCCCCCTGGAAAACAAATTGAACCCCTGAGTTCTTCGGTACTGAAGGGTTTCGGGCCGTTAAAACTGCTGAGACCCAAGCGCGCAGAGATCGCCTTTAGCGCTGTCTCTCTGGATCGGCTCGAGTAAATCCTGACGCGGATCAACAAAGCGAGACCTGCAAACAGAAAAGCCAGCCACCATTCCCCAGACCAATCCATACCTAGGGATGCAACGATAACTCTCAACAAGATTTCCGCCAACGCTGGCTAAGGCCTCGCGTGATTTACAATGACAGATTCTCCGATACTCAGGACACCAAACTATGCATCGCTGGTCTCAACTCTTCATCCCTACTCTGCGCGAAGCTCCGGCGGACGCCGAAGTTGCCAGCCACAAATTTCTCGTCCGGGCGGGCTACATTCGCCAGCTGGCCGCCGGGATTTACTCGTATCTGTTCATGGGGCAGCGCTCGTTCAACAAGATTATCGCCATCGTCCGCGAAGAGATGGACACGATCGGGCAGGAATTCTACCTGCCCGCGCTGAATCCGCGCGAGATCTGGGAGGCCAGCGGCCGCTGGTCGATGATGGGCGACAACATGTTTCGCCTGAAAGACCGCAAGGGTGCCGATCTCGCCCTGGGCATGACTCATGAAGAAGTCATGACTGAGATCGCGCGCAAAGAGCTACGCAGTTATAAGCAGCTGCCGCAAATCTGGTACCAGATTCAGACCAAATTCCGCGACGAACCGCGCCCCAAGTCAGGACTGCTTCGGGTGCGGCAGTTCATCATGAAAGACGCGTATTCGTTCGACATCGACGCCGCCGGCCTCGACGTCTCCTATCTGAAGCATCGTGAAACTTATTGCCGCATTTTTGACCGATGTGGCTTGAAATATATGGTCATCGACGCGCATTCCGGCACCATGGGTGGTTCGCAATCCGAAGAATTCATGGTGCGCACGCCAGCTGGCGAAGACCAGGTCGTGAGTTGCGAAAACTGCAACTACGCAGCCAACATGGAAAAGGCGACTTCGAAGCTCGCGCCGGTGGAGGACCTTGCGCCCCAAGGCGATGGCAATCCGCTCGAAGTGCACACGCCTGGGCAGAAGACCATTGAAGATGTAGCGCGATTCCTGGGGGTTTCACCGAAGAACAAGATCAAGACTCTAGCCTTGATAACCGAAGAGACGGATCCCAAAACTGGGAAGGCCAAACTCCGCGCGGTCGTCCTGCTCATGCGGGGCGATCACCAGATGAACGAGACCAAGCTATCTTCCGCAGTGGCGGGAAAGGAAACCCGGTCAATGCAGGAAGACGAAATCCAGCAGCTTTTCCGTTCTCCCGCCGGATTTCTAGGGCCGATCGGGCTTGAATGGGCAAAAGACTTGAAGGACGTAGACCGTCCGGTTCTGCTCGTGGACAAAGCTCTGGAGGGCCGCAAGAACCTGATTTCGGGAGCTAACAAAGAAGACCACCACCTCAAGAATGTCACTCCCGGACAAAACTTCCAGCCCACTGCCTACTTCGATCTTCGCAGCGTAACTGCTGGCGAGCCCTGCCCGAACTGCGGTGCGCCTCTCCGTATCGACACCGCGGTCGAAATCGGTCACATCTTCAAGCTCGGTTATAAGTATTCCGAGTCCATGGGCGCGAGAGTGCTCGACAAAAACGGTAAAGAAGTGACGCCCATCATGGGAAGCTATGGCATCGGGATTGAGCGCATCCTGACCGCCGCCGTCGAGCAGAGTAATGACGAAAACGGTTTCTGGCTGCCGGCTTCGATTGCTCCGTTTGAAATCGTAGTCAGTCCTACCAACGTGAAGGACGAAAGCCTGTTGAACACCGCCATTGACATTGCAACTCGTCTGGAATCAGCAGGTTTCGACGTCTTGCTCGACGACCGGGACGAACGCCCCGGAGTCAAATTCAAGGATGCCGACCTGGTGGGTATCCCCTTCAGAATCACCGTGGGGAAGAAGGTTACCGAAGGTACCGTGGAAGTCGTTATGCGCTCGACTCGCCAAATTCAGGATGCTAGCATCGCCGCTATAACCGAATATTTTCAGAATATTTTGCAGCCAGCGCGCTGATCGATGGACTTAAGCGCGTAGCCGGAGGCCGAGCACGCTATGAAACTTGTTTTTGGTATCATCGTCATCGTCGCGGCCGTGTATTTAGGGGCGGAATTGGTTCCTGCTTACTACGGAAATTACGAATTCGCGGATTACGTCAAGACCACCGCCACCATGGAAACCTACACCACCAAGCCGGAATCGGATATCCGCGACATGATCTTCAGAAAAGCGCAGCAGATGGATATTCCCATCAGCAAGGATGCCATCAAGGTCCAGCGCCAGGGCGCGCAGAATGTTGGATCACTCTCCATCGTTGCCCCCTACACCGTGCATGTGGATTTAGTTCTCTATCCGGTTGACCTGCACTTCCAAGCCTCCAGCGAAAACAAGAGTCCCTTCTAGTCAACGTCGCGAGCGCGGTCATGATTTAGAATGGTATTTGGCGATTCGCAATCCCGGCGGCTTACCTGGGCGCCTCTGGCAGCAGCAATCCCGAGGATTCAAGTTTCGGCCTGGCGATTCCTGCCCTGGATAACGCGATCTCCCCATCGCATCATCATAACCACCAATCAGCCGTGACCATTAAGCTCAAGATTCCGAAAAGCAAGAGCTCCGAGACCGGTGGGAGGAGATTTCTCTCCCGCGATCCCGTAATCAGGACAGCCCTCATTGTCTTTGTGATTCTGGCAGTCACCGTTGGTGGCGTCTTTTCCTACTACTACGTCAAGTATGACCGCATTATTGACCAGCGCTTCAAAGGACAGGTCTTCAGTAATTCCGCAAAGATTTATGCCATACCGCGTGTCGTTCGCGTGGGCGAGAAAATCGAACCCAGGGAAATCGCGGCCCAACTCCGGCAAGCAAGTTATTCTGACAGGGATGGCCAATCAGTCATGGGCAGCTATCGGCTGCTGAAAGACGGAATCGAAGTCGATCCTGGGCCACAGTCCTACCACAGCCCGGAGCCGGCAACCATCCATATGACCGATGGGCAAGTCGACAGCATAACCGCTCATTCCGGTCAGCTGGATGCCTACGAACTCGAACCACAATTGATAACTTCGCTCTTCGACGCCGAGCAACGATCCAAGCGGAAGGTCGTGAAGTATAACGAAATGCCGAAAATCTTGGTGGATGCGGTACTGGCCATCGAAGACCGGCGCTTCTTCCAGCATAATGGCGTGAACTTTCTCCGCATGGCGGAAGCGACCTGGATCGACCTGACTCACCAGCGCCACGAGCAGGGCGGCTCCACGCTCACCATGCAACTCTCACGCGGTTTTTTCCTCTCGCCTGAAAAAACGGTCAAGCGCAAGCTCATCGAGATGTTGATTGCCTTGGAACTTGAACAGAAGTTCAGCAAGCAGCAGATTTTCGAGTTCTATGGCGACTGGGTGGATTTGGGCCAGCGCGGTTCGTTTTCCATCAGCGGCTTCGCCGAAGCCTCTCGGGACTATTTCAACAAAGATTTAAAAGACATCACGCTGCCGGAAGCAGCATTGCTCGCGGGGATCATCCAGCGTCCGAGCTACTTATCGCCCTACCGTCATCCTGAGCGCGCGCTCGAACGCCGCAACCTGGTGCTCGATAGCATGGTTGAGACCCATGCCATTTCTCCATCCGATGCTGAAAAAGCAAAGGCCGTGCCATTGAAACTCGCGCCGCCGAATGTAGAGGCCAGCGACGCACCGTATTTCGTGGACCTCGTCCGCGATACGTTGATCAGCAAGCTGGACGAGCGCCAGATGAACGATCAGACCTACCGCATCTACACCACGCTCGATCCCGATCTGCAGAAGGCTGCGGCGCAAGCTGTCGAGATCGGCATGAAGCTGGTGGACGATCAAGTTACCAAGCAACGCAGCAAGCGTGTCAAAGTCGGGAACAAATACGAAACTAAAGTAGCGCCGGGCCCGCAGGCGCAGGTTGCGCTTGTCGTCCTCGATCCTCATACGGGAGAGGTGCTCGCGTTGGTCGGGGGCAGGAATTACGCCGTCAGCCAACTTGACCATGCCATGGCAAAGCGTCCCACGGGATCGATCTTCAAGCCCTTCGTTTACGCCGCGGCAGTAAACACAGCGCTCGACGGAAGCAATCCGGTATTCACTCCGGCATCCATCGTTCAGGACCAGCCGAGCACGTTCGCCTACGGCGACCAGATCTACGAGCCGCGTAACTACAAAGAGGAATATCACGGGGATGTAACAGCGCGGTACGCGCTGGCGATGTCGCTGAACAATGCGACCGTCAAGCTGGCCGAAGAAGTGGGTTACGACAAAGTGGCGGACCTTGCGAAGGCTGCCGGGATCACGTCAGTGAAAGCTACGCCTGCGATGGCGCTGGGCGCCTACGACGCCACGCCACTCGATATGGCCGCCGCTTACACCGTGTTTGCCGATTCGGGTGTTCGTATTTCGCCTACCATGATCAACTCGGTGCGCAGCGCCAATGGCGACATCATCATGGATTTGAAGCCCGAAAAACGCCAGGTTCTCGACCCCCGCATCTCCTACATCATGACTGACATGATGGAAGGTGTGCTGAATTTCGGCACGGCTTACGAGGTCCGCCAGCGGGGCTTCAACGCGCCGGCAGCCGGTAAAACAGGCACCTCGCACGATGGCTGGTTCGCCGGCTATACCAGTAATCTGCTTTGTATTGTGTGGGTTGGCTATGACGACTATAGCGACATCCGCTTGAGCGGCGCGCAAACTGCTGCACCGATTTGGGCCGAGTTCATGAAGAAAGCGGTCGCCCTTGCGCAATACTCGAATGTCAAGGATTTCACTCAGCCGCCCGGCGTGGTAGACGTTCAGTTGGACAAGACCACCAACCTTCTCGCAACGCCGGCATGTCCGGAAACCTACAATGCCGCCTTTATTGTTGGTACCGAACCTGCCACCACCTGCGAGCAAGGGACCGGGGCAAAAGGGTTCTTCTCCCGCATTTTTGGGCTGGGAAGCGATAAGGCTCTGCCACCGCCTCCAGCGGCCCAGCCAGCGGTGGCAACCGCTGGCCAGGGTTCCGAACAGGACCCCAAAAAGAAAAAAGGTTTATTAGGCAAAATTGCGGGTATCTTTAAAGAGGACAAAACAGCGGACCCTCCGCCAAAGCCGCCGGACAGCAACGGGAACGCCCCTCATTGAGCAACCGCTAATTGTCCTAAGGCGGCACGGAGCCGAGAGTTTCGCCTGCCGGAGGTGAGTTTATGCGTCGGCAATCTCTCCTTTGCTTCTTGGTTTGTACTTTCATCTACGCTCCTTGCTTCGCTCTTCCCATCCCAACTACGCTGCAGACCCAGGGTCCCCCGACGGATCGGGTGCAGATCGCTCCGCCGATGCGTCGCACGGACCCGCCCTCGCCTACTGCCTCCGCCGAGGAGTTGGAGATTCGCGCGGACGAGCTGCGGGCCGAAAAATCCTATCTCGACGCCCTCGATTACTACCGGGCGGCATTGGCCAAGAAACCCAACAGCCCCGAGATTTACAACAAAGCTGGGATTGCGGAGTTAATGACGCAACACTATAAAGAAGCTGGCAAGGACTTTGTGCGTGCTATCCGGGGCGATCACGGAAATGCAAACGCCTACAACAATCTGGGCGTCATTGAGTACGAGACGAAAAAATACGGTCAAGCCATTAAGCTTTACAAGCATGCAATCGAAATCCAGGCTGATTCAGCTTCGTTCTTCACCAATCTGGGAGCAGCCTACTTTGCCAAAAAGGATTTCGTAGGAGCCAGCACCGCCTATGCTCAGGCGTTGCAGCTCGATCCAAATGTCTTCGATCGGACTTCGCACAGTGGAGTTTCGGCGCAGCTGGCGTCCCCGGCGGACAGAGCCCACTACGACTATGTCCTGGCCAAGCTCTACGCCAAAATAGGCAGCGCCGAGCGCTCCCTGGAGTACTTGAAGAAAGCCATGGAGGAGGGTTACAAAAACGTAAACGATGTGTACACAGACCCCGAATTCGCGATGCTGCGCAAGGACACTCGCTTCACCCAGCTAATGGCGGCCAAGCCGCAAGCGATTCCGGAGTAAGCTTGTCCACAGGGCATTTCCGCGGAATTACAAAACTTTACATTAGCACACGCAACTTCTATTCCCGAATTGGGTTCCAATTGGGCACATGCTCCTGAAAACACAGGGTGAGTAAGGAGAAACGGTAGCCCATCGGATGTCGACCCGAGCACGCCCCAAGCAGACATCCGGTGGGTTTTTTATTTGTGGGATTTGGCAATTAGCACTTAGCAATTAGCCCCGGTCACTTGACCAAAGTTCTGAGAGTCACGCGCGATTTCGCGACCATGAATGGCTAAATGCCAATTGCTAAGTGCCGCTCTTTCTGCTCCTCTCCCCGATGTACTTTTCGGTAACTTGCTACCACTCCTATTGCGCCTTCAAAGATGTACTCGTTCCGTGCCCACTTGCGGACAGCAGATTCTGCGTTCGGACAACTCAACGCCTCTCGTGATTGAGTCGCACCGTTCTATCGATAAGTGCGGCGGCACGTTTTGTTCGAAGAGAGATCTGGCACCTGAAGTGCCTCAGAGATGTCAGGCTAACGGTGGGGCAAGATTCGCGCCCAACCCAAAACGCGAAAAGTACCGCCATCCAACAACGTGGATGGCACTTGTCACCAGAACCGCGTGACGATTGCTACTGGCCGCTCATTTGGGCTTGGTCGAAGATAGATTCAGTTTGTTGCAGTTTGCTGATCGCACAATCATAGGCGGCACCCAACTGAAAGCTGGCGAATATAAGGTGCAATGGGAGGGTGATGGCCCAAATGTCGAACTAACCATCCTCAAAGGCAAATCTGTGGTCGCAAAAACCCCGGCGAGGCGGATTGGCGTAAATCACGCTGCGGTAACCAACACGACCGTGACGAAGGCGAACTCCGACGGCAGCGTGTCGCTTTCTCAGATCCAGTTCAGTGGGAAAAAATACGCTTTTGAAATTGGCGCGGAGCCTGCCCAGGCCCAGACTGAAACAGCCGGCAGCACAAAGTAGTTTTCCCCGCTTCGTCGCCCATGGGGGGCTGTGACGCGCTCCCCTTTTTTCTGCCACGTCCGCGGTTCGCTCCACGCCGGGCCATAGCGAACATTTTGCGAAACTCTCACCTTCCAGCTAGAATACTTCCGATGTCCCTCCCAGCCTCACCTCTCGGTATTCCCTCTCTCGATTGGGCCCATCCGCTCGTTCGCGAGTGGTTCGTTCAGCGCTTTGGCACACCTACCGAGCCCCAGGAGCAGGGATGGCCACACATTCTCGCCGGACACACGACGCTCATCTCAGCGCCGACTGGTTCCGGCAAGACGCTCGCTGCGTTTCTCGCCTGCATCGATTGCCTGGTGCGAAAAGCCCTAGCGGGTGATCTGCAAGACCGCACCGAAGTCCTCTACATCTCACCTCTGAAGGCCCTCGGCAACGACATCCAGAAGAACCTCGAAGTGCCGCTGGGAGAAATTTTGCAGATGGCCGGCCAACGTGGCCTGCTGATGCCGCAGATTCGCACCGCCGTCCGCACTGGCGACACGCTCATGTCCGAGCGCCGTGCCATGCTGAAATGTCCACCGCATATTCTGGTTACCACTCCCGAATCGCTCTACATCCTGCTGACGGCTGAAAAGAGCCGGGCAATCCTGCGCGACATCGAAACCGTGATCGTGGACGAAATCCACGCCGTCGCCGACGACAAACGCGGCGCCCATCTGACGCTGTCTCTGGAGCGACTGGAAGCACTAACACATCGTCAGCCCGTTCGCATCGGGCTTTCGGCCACACAAAAACCCATCGAAGAAGTCTCACACTTTCTCACCGGCAATTGCCGCCCGGATCCAGGCATCGTCAACATCGGCCACAAGCGCACCCTCGACCTCGCTGTCGAAGTTCCGGCCAGCCCGCTCGGCGCCATCGCAACCAACGAAATGTGGGATGAGATTTACAACCGCCTCGTCGAACTGGTCGAGCAACATCGTTCGACGCTGGTTTTTGTCAATACACGCCGCTTGTCGGAACGCATCTCGCATCACCTGGGTGAACGCCTTGGCGAAGACAATGTGGCCGCCCACCACGGCAGTCTTTCCCGCAAGCTGCGACTGTCCGCCGAAAACAAATTGAAAGATGGCAAAGTTAAAGTCCTGGTCGCGACCGCATCTCTCGAACTTGGAATCGACATCGGCACAGTCGATCTCGTCGTCCAGATCAGTTCCCCGCGAGCGATTGCCGTCGCCCTTCAACGTGTAGGCCGTTCCGGTCACTGGCGTGGCGCGATCCCAAAGGGACGCTTCTTCGCCACCACCCGCGATGAACTTCTGGAATGCGCGGCGCTGGTGCAATCGATCAAGCATGGCGAACTCGACCGCCTCATCATTCCCGAGTCTCCGCTCGACATCCTGGCGCAGCAGATCGTGGCCGCGTGCGCCGTCGAAGAATGGGACGAAGATGAGTTATTCGCGCTAGTCCGCAGGGCCTATCCATATCGCAATCTTTCGCGCGATACTTACGAATCCATTCTCGAAATGCTCTCCGAGGGAATTGTCGCACGTCGTGGCCGCTACGGCGCATACATTCATCGCGATCGCGTCAACCGCAAACTGCGCGCCCGGCGGGGAAGCCGTCTGACAGCCATTACCAGCGGTGGCGCCATCCCGGAAACAGCACTGTTCACTGTGGTGACCCAGCCGGAAGGAATCGTCGTCGGCACACTCGACGAAGATTTCGCCGTCGAGAGCAATGCCGGTGACATCATGCTCCTTGGCAATACTTCCTGGCGAATCCGCCGCGTAGAGGGGAAGTCAGGACGTGTGCTGGTCGAGGACGCCCACGGCGCAGCGCCCACGGTTCCCTTCTGGCGCGGTGAAGCTCCAGCTCGCACGCAAGAACTGTCCGCCAACGTAGCCAATCTTCGTCAGCAAATCAGCGACCGGTTACTCAACATTTCGCCCATCGGCGTCTCGCAAGATCAACTCGAAGTTGCAGCAACGGTAGCCTGGCTCAAAGAAGAATGTGGCATGTATGACGCCGGGGCCGAACAAGCCATTGAATACATTCTGCAGGGCCGCGCGGTGCTGGGCGCGGTGCCAACGCAGGACGTAATCATCGCCGAGCGCTTCTTCGATGAAGCTGGCGGCATGCAACTGGTTATTCACGCGCCTTTCGGTGGACGCATCAATAAGGGGTGGGGCCTGGCTCTGCGCAAGCGCTTCTGTCGCAGCTTCAACTTTGAACTGCAGGCTGCCGCCACCGAGAATGGTTTGAACATCGCCCTCGCCGAGCAACATAGCTTCCCTCTCGCAGATGTCTTTCATTTCCTCAACGCTGAGACCGTTCAGCCAATCCTCGAGCAAGCCGCCCTGGCTTCTCCGATCTTTGGCACCCGCTGGCGGTGGGACGCGAACCGTTCCCTCGCATTGCTGCGCTTCCAAGGCGGCAAGAAAGTTCCTCCACAAATCCAGCGCATGCGTTCCGATGATCTGCTGGCTTCGGTGTTTCCCGATGCCGCCGCCTGCCAGGAAAACATTGAGGGCGATATCCAGATCCCCAACCATCCCCTGGTCAACGAAGTCATGAAGGACGTCCTCACCGAAGCCATGGACCTCGATGGCCTCAAGAATCTTCTGCGCGGGATGGCTGACGGACGCATCCGCTGCATCGCCGTGGACACACCGGTGCCCTCGCAGTTTTCGCACGAAATCCTGAACGCGAATCCTTATGCATATCTTGACGACGCACCTCTCGAAGAACGCCGGGCCCGGGCGGTCGAGATGCGACGGATTTTGCCCGAGTCCGTTCTGGAGGAAGTCGGCAAACTCGATCCAGCAGCGATCGCGCAAGTTCGTGAAGAAGCCTGGCCGGATGTCCGCGATGCCGATGAACTCCACGACGTATTGCACACCTTGATCGCCCTTCCTCAAACCACGTGGAGAAAAGAATCTGAAGACCACTCGAATCACGTAGGGACAGCCGCCCTCGGCTGTCCGGGCGAGCGAAGCTCGACGCTTTGGCAAACTGCTAGCGGCGCACCCCAATGGCAGGAATATTTCGACCGCCTGCTCGAGCAAGGACGCGCCGCTCGTGCCGAAAACACCGGCGCCAGGTACTGGGTGGCAGCGGAGCGGGTCAAGATTTTTTCACTTCTCTTCCCCAATGCCAGATTTGATCGTGCGGCCGCCGAAATTCAGACGACACTTCCCACCCGCGACGACGCTTTGCTTGCGCTCGTCACCGGTTGGATGACGCACATCGGCCCCACCACCGCGCAAGATCTCGGCGAACTGCTGCGACTTCCCTCCTCCGAGATCGATCAGGCGCTGCTCCGCATGGAAGCCAGCGGAGCGATATTGCGAGGGCAATTCACTGACAAGGCCTCGCGGGCGAGTCGCCCGCGGCCACACGATCAAGAAACCGAATGGTGCGACCGCCGCCTGTTAGCCCGAATCCACCGGCTGACCGTCGCCACCTTGCGCAAACAGATCGAGCCGGTAAATGCCGCACAATTCATGCGCTGGCTGCTGCGCTGGCAGCATCTCGCGCCGGAGGCACAAGTCCAGGGCGAGCGCGCTACCCTGGACGTACTGCGCCAACTGCAAGGATTCGAAATTCCGGCCAACGCGTGGGAACGGCATGTCCTGGGAGGGAGGATCGCGGATTACGATCCCAAATGGCTTGATCAACTCTGCCTCACCGGGGCAGTTGGCTGGGGGCGTTTGTCCCCTCATCCCGCGACTCTGGAAGACTCGGCGGCCGGCAAGCGCCGGGTAATCCCCACCAGTGTCGCCCCAATTACATTCTTCATCCGCGAAGAGGCCGACTGGATGACACCACATAGCCCCTCGGCCGATCAGCCAGAAGCCCGTGGCTTGAGCGACGGCGCACGGCAAGTATTGGAATTCCTCCGGCAACGCGGAGCTTCATTCTTTGCGGACATTGTTCGTGGCACCGACAAGCTGAAAGCCGAGATAGAAACTGCTTTGTGGGAATTGGTTGCGGCGGGAGTGGTGACTGCGGATGGCTTCGACAACCTCCGCTCTCTCATCGATCCCAAACGTCGTGCGGGGCAAGGCAGCGGTCGTACCTCACGTCCGCGGCACAGTTCAGGACGTTGGGCTCTGCTCTATGCCGACCAGGCGGTCGAACGAAATCGCGCCGTCGAAGCCACCTGCTGGATGCTGCTCAAACGCTATGGCATCGTGTTCCGCGATCTGCTCGTCCGCGAAACCAACCTCCCCAAATGGCGCGAGTTGCAAATGGCTTACCGGCGGCTGGAAGATCGTGGCGAGATTCGCGGAGGCCGTTTCGTGGATGGCTTCCTCGGTGAACAGTTCGCATTGCCAGTGGCGGTGGAATCGCTGCGTGCCACTCGCAAAGTTCCGTCGGATGGAGAAACCATCACATTTTCGGCAGCCGATCCACTCAACTTGGTTGGAATTCTCGTGCCCGGCGAACGCGTCCCAGCCATCTCGGGGAAGACGGTAACTTTCCGCGATGGTGTTGCAGTCCAGTCCCTCGAACAGCAGGATCGGCCGCGCCAGGCCACGGGATAGACACCGAATCGCCTTGCTCACTTTGCTCAAAATAAAATCGGGAGCCCGATGAGGGGGTCTCAAGGCTCGCGATGGACGCTGCCCGGCAAGACTGCTGAAAGCGCTTCCCCCGTCGCTTTTACCGAGCCCGAATCCGCACATGCTCGTACAAGTTCGTGACCACGGTTTATCGCGACTTCCGGTTCTGACGCTTTCTCTAACCTATTGATTTAATGTGACCTTCCAAACTCCCAAGAACACTCGCAAACGAGGGCACTGAGCGCAATCCGTATCCGAACGGACAGACGCCTATCTGTTCGGACAGCCTAAACCCATTTCCCCGGCCCCCAACGCGTGTCTGGTGAACTACGATTGGCCCGGCAATGTGCGCGAACTTGAGAACGAAATCGAGCGCGCTCTAGTCCTGAGCCCATCGGACGTGATCCCGCCGGAAGACCTCCCCCAGGTCCGTCCTGGAAAAAGACCCCCGCCCGGCGTAGTCGCGGCCCGCTATCACAGCGCGCTAAGAGAATGGAAGAAGCAACGGATCCTCAATGCTATGCAGGAAGCTCGGGGCAATTACACCGAAGCCGCGCGCCTTCTGGGAGTGCATGCAAATTACTTGCATCGCCAGATCCGGAACTTGGCGCTAAAGAAATCTCTCCAGTCTTTTCCCAGCCTGCAAAGTGACGCGGGGAGAATTTCAGGCGCTCCCATGTAGTCGTCGGTTGCCACAGCCCACGTAGGGAGAGGCGCCCCCGTCTGTCCAGCGGAGCGAAGCTCCGCGCTGCGGCTAAGGCAGATCAAGCTTCAGAAGCGTCGCTGGATTGAGATAAATCCCCTGCCACCGCACAGCAATATGAAGATGCGGCCCCGTCGCGCGGCCGGTACCTCCACTTAGCCCAATCACCTGCCCTCGTTCGACCTGATCGCCTTCCTTCACCTTGAACTCAGAAAGATGCAGATAGAGCGTCAGCAATCCTTGCCCGTGATCCAGGACCACGCAGTTCCCCTCAAAATACATCGCCCGTGCCAGTAAAACGGTCCCTGTATTGAGGGCAGCAATGGGTGTGCCGCTGGGGACGGCGAAATCCAGCCCTTGGTGCGTGCTCTGGACCTTTCCATTGAACTTCCGCTGCGTGCCAAACGCGTCGGAGATGCGGGCATCGACGGGTGCATGGAAGTCTCCTGACCATTGACGTTCGGCAGTCATCTTGGCGAAAGCATCTTCCTTGACCGCCTTGCCTTGATTGATCTCCCGCACCTGTTCAGTATTTGGCTCGGTAAACCTTTTGGCCACGATCACTGCGATGTTCGGATAAACCGCGCGCCGCACCGTGATCTTTTCTTGAAACGAAATCTCGTTTCCGCCCTTGGTCGTTCCTGTCAGCTGCAAAGCGTAGACGCCCGGCGGCGTTTCCAGACTGACGCCGCCAAGTCCATACCAAGCCTTACTTTTTGGATCGAAGGAAAAGAACACGTCGTGCTGCAACCACTTCCCGGCAAGAGATTGCAATCGTACAGACGGCGTGACGCGCAACAGTACTGGCGATCCATTCACCAGCCGAACCGGTTGGCTCTGAACCGACCAGGCGCGGGTTGCTGCTCTTCTGGCAGGATGTTCTTGCGCGACCGACGAAATCCCCGACAGGATCATCACCAGCAGAACGGCGAGCCTTCCCGGCCCGCCCAAACTCGTTCTTCTTAACGATGCGCTCATCATCATTGCAACCAGATTATTGCAACTAGCCTAGCCTAGCACCCGGGTGTTCACCGGTGGATAGAATCCACCCAGGCGAGCATCTGATCTTGCAATGGCGTTGGAGACGTGAGGAGAGACGGCCTGGACTTGGGAGGAGGCGGCTGAAGAAATGCACAATTGTTCCACGTGGAACAATTTGTATTAGCGTAATTGTACGCATAATGCCGACATCTACTTGAAAAGAAACGGGCGGTGCCACAACGGGAAAATCGAGAGATTGCCCCGGGCCACCCGTCCAGCCGGCGTCAG
>Ga0182024_10007946_pt1 | contig 22657 bp, 14 predicted proteins | sample P32metaG_FD_120480 | JGI IMG/M metagenome (GOLD analysis project Ga0182024, IMG submission 120480) | Permafrost microbial communities from Stordalen Mire, Sweden - P3-2 metaG (Illumina Assembly) | ecosystem: Environmental > Terrestrial > Soil > Wetlands > Permafrost | place: Sweden: Stordalen... | reverse complement strand
TTGTTCCGAAGAGATCATTCAGACCTACGAGGCTCTATTCTTCAATGTCCGAGACAAACTGGACCGCCAAGATTACATCTTTAATGTCGTGCTGAAGGGTGCGGTCTCACGAGGTTTGCACGAAAGAGAAAAAGATTTGTTATGGAAACTTGTCGCTTATACCGGCGGCAGCCATGTACTGGATGCTGTGATACACCCGCTTGTGAATTCCCACTGGGTTACTAATGCGGATGACATACCGGCCTTCATCCAGGATACCGGCGTAAACGTGATTAAGAAAAAGGCCGCCATTGCCGCCCTCTGTGTTCCCATCAATGGCCAAACCGAAATGAAGCTGATCAAGGCCCTTGGCAAATTCGTAAAAATTGAAAGCTCCATGGATAACCAGAGTGAAGCCACCGACCAGATCGTCCGTGGCATTGGCGCCATGCTCGAAATTTTGCCGTTTCGAGTTGGATCAACGAAAGCCGCCAAGGCCCAAGCGGGCCCGTTGTCGGAATACGACCAGGGCGTCGTCGAGTTACGCCAGGGTGAGTTAATGTGTATGGCGGCGGGCTACACACTGCCCTGCGACAAGATGCTGAAGCGGATTAAATTCCCAGAGCAGATGGCCCCAGTAAGCTGCTCAGCGAAATAAAGAGCTTTGGAGCCGCAGTGTGGAGCAGATCATCGCCCACTGATGTCGAGTTGAAAATCGGGCGGCCTGTGGTACTCGGCGCCCTATTTCTTGAGCGTCAATCCGTACGGCGGGCCACCATTATCGGTTTTCGTGATTGAAATTTCGCCCTGCCCGATCGTCCCCGACGTTTCGCCACTCGACTTTTTGCCCCTGTCATCTTCTATTTCAGCGTCAATGGAACTCCCGCTCAAGACCATTAGCAGCTAAATTGCGGGCTCTACCTTTTCTGGTAAAATGTTCGTATTCGCATAGGACATTGCGTCAGAGGCAGAAAGAGTCGGGGATATGTCTGAGCCGTTCGACGCGTATCACAAATGGCTGGCCATTCCGACATCCGAACAGCCGCCGAATCATTATCGGTTGCTAGGCCTTCCCTTGTTTGAAGCGGACCGCGAGGTTATTTCCGCTGGCGCGGTTCAGCGGATGAATTGGGTCCGAAAGTTTCGGAAGGGCCCGCAGGCTGCTACTGCTGAAAGACTTACCCAGGAAATCACCAGCGTTTGGGCATGTCTGCTCAATGCTGAACGGAAGCAAAAGTACGACGAGCTTTTCCGCCAGCAGCTACATCTTCCGATTCCGATTCTGCCGCCAGTTATTTCATCTGCGGAAAAGCTAGCTACTACGCCCAGCGCCGTTCCGCTCGGCGATTCTACTTATATTAATGGCACTGCCCCTGCTTCGCCGGTGAGTTTCCCTCCCGATCACGCTGATCCATTCCGTCTACCCTCGCCCACGTCAAGCGAGGTTCCCATCGGAGTGGATGTGTTTGCGCGAAGGCCTTCAAAGCGGCGCAAACAATCAGACTCCGCGATGCTAATTAAGGTCATCATCGGAGGCTTGGTCGGCTTGATTGTCGGTTATGCAATCCTGCTCCTGATCGGCCCCGAGAATGATTTTCTTGGATTGCTGCCCAAGGCTAAAAAACCGACGACACAGGTTGCTAATACGAACGTCTCCAAGCCGGCGCCCACGATAGACAATTCGAATTTACCGATCGTCGAACCTGTTTCGTCTTCCATCAGCTCGTCACAAAAACCTCTGGCCGAGGAAAATAACCCTTCCAGCGAGCAGACTATTCCAAAGAACATCGAATCCGTTCCTGATTCGCAAACTCCGCTGGCGCAGGCACCCGCGGTTGCCGTGGAAGAACCGCCTACATCGGCCTCGCCCGAGACAAAAAATGGCGTGCCGGCGGACGAAAACAAAAAAATAGAACCAGCAGTTCCGAAGCTGCTGCTCCCAGTTCCCGATGAAGCTGCGCAGGGCCGTGCTGCCAAGTTGATCGCTGAAATCTACAAGCCAGCATACGACTCCGACAAGACACCTCAACAGAAAGATGCACTGGCCAAGAAGCTTCTGCAGGACGGCAAGGAAACCAGTGGTGACCCAGCGGGTCGATTCGTCCTTCTCCGAACGGCAAGAGAAGTGGCTGCTAAAGCAGCGGATTGGAAGACAGCATTTGAAGCTGCGGACGAACTTGGAAGGGATTATGAGGTGGATGTACTAGATATGAAAACAAGCATCCTGACTACCGTTGCGGCCAACTCGCAGCATCCTTTTCAGTTCAAGGCGCTATTGGACGTCATTGGCGTAGTTTTAGACGATGCGGTTGTCTCCAAACGATTTGATCTATCTCAAAGACTTGCAGATTTAGGTGCCTCCACAGTCAAGAACTCACTTGGCCCAGTCGTGACTACGGTCCCAGAAAAAAGGCAAGCGGTGACGGAAACGGTAGCGGCGGCATATGCTGACGGGGCAATTGCATTTGCAACACTTCAAAAGAATCCCGAGGATCCGCAAGCCAATTCCACCGCTGGAAAGCTCCTGTGCATTGTTAGAAATCGGTGGGATTTAGGATTGCCGATGCTAACGCTCGGCAGTGACGAACAACTCAAAGCGCTAGCCGGCAGAGATCTGAAACCGCCGTCGTCAACTGACGAAGAAGTCGCGATGGCTGACGACTGGTGGGACTTTTCGGAAAAAGAGATCGGCCTTTTACATGACGCCGCAAAGAAGCGCGCTGCTCATTGGTATCGACTGGCCCTGTCAGATGTGAAAGGACTAAAAAAGGCAGCAATTGAAAAGCGGACCGCTAATATACCACCAGATGATCTGAGCGATGCACATCCAGGTGTAAAAGCTGAAGAGCTTGGAAACCCCGGGCAGTTCCCAATCCCCGATTCTCGCAGGCAGATCGTTTTGCTCAACGGTGGTGATGAATCGGCCGATAGTTCGATTCGCAACGCGCTAGAGTGGCTGAGCCGCAACCAGTTACCCAGCGGCTATTGGACGTTGAACGGGCCCTACTCCAACGGCGGAGAAGCGGAAAACGAAACCTCCGCCACTGCACTGGCGCTATTGGCCTTTCAAGGGGCCGGCGACACCCAATTGACCAATGGCGATGACAAGCATAATTACAAGCAGGTCGTGAAAAAGGGTTGGGATGCGCTGCTGAAACTGCAATTGGGCAACGGGCAGTTTGTAACCAAGAATTCTCCCTTCTACCACCAAATGTATAGCCACGCCCAAGCCACGATCGCCCTGTGTGAGCTGTACGGCATGACGCATGATCCAGTTTACCGCAGCGCAGCGGAGCGGGCCGTTAATTTTTGCTTGAGTTCGCAGGGTGATGCCGGCGGGTGGCGCTACACCCCAAAGACCGAATCCGATACCTCGGTCACCGGATGGTTTGTGAAGGCCTTGTATAGTGCTAAGACGGCTGGTCTGAAAGTACCCGATGGTACGCTGCAAAACGTCTCTCGATACCTAGACAGCGTGCAAGATGAAGGTGGCAGCAGCTACCGTTACCAGCCTAATGTGGCGATTGATTATGCCATAGCGGCCGAAGGCCTGCGGTGCCGGCAATATCTTGGTTGGAAGCGAGACGACTCACGGCTGGTGGCTGGCGTGGAGTTTCTGGCGAAACATCCCATCAGCAACGACGATATCAATGTCTATTATTGGTATTATGCGACGCAACTGATGTACGACATGGGCGGGGCTTACTGGAAAAGTTGGAATGAGGTACTGCGAAAGTTGCTCCCGGAGACCCAGGTGAAAAACGGACCCGAAGCGGGGAGCTGGGATCCCGCCGGTGATAAATATGGAGCACAAGGCGGCCGGCTTTACGTAACCTGCTTACGCATACTGCTGTTGGAAACCTATTACCGAGAGCCATCAGATCATCCAGACAAGTAGCTTCGAGGGCCCCTGGAAGTACGTCTTCCCAGGGCGCGCAGGACTCGGCTCCAAGAGCAATGATCAAATGACAGAAGTCGTCCTGAGTGGCCATTCGTCCGTAAAGATCGTTCTGAGTTACAACGATCACTTCATTCACCAGCCCGCTCGATCAAGCTCTTCTTCCGCTCGCTTGATGTCACGTAACCGTTGCCGGCTTGTTCGAATCTGTGGACCAGTCATCGGAGTTGGACGCGACAGCCTTTCAAAAAAACGCTGCATCGCTTCAAGACTCGTGCAAGTTGTGCCGCCAACTTTAATGGTTTCCAGCCAGACTCTTTGGCAGTCGTGACTTCTAAGTCCTGCCTGGGACCATCGATAGAGAGCACAGACGTGAATGGAGCACCCACGGGCTGATTTAGGCAGCCGCTTTGTAGCCTCAACGACCAACCGGTGGGCCGCTCAGAACACGACCGGACATTTTGCTGATCGGAGTCACTTTAATGGAGTGAAATACTGTAGGAGTATCGACCGTGATCAAAGCAAGAGAACTTTCCGGAATGCCAGCGGCGCCGGTGATTTCGCGCAATCCGGAGTACCCTTCACGGATGCTCACCGGTGCACCATCCAAATAAACTGAGACGCCATCGCTGCGGACCTTCACGACAGATTTGTGCTTTTCTCCTATCTTTAGGCCGGGCGTGTAGTGGGAACCGTTGTCCTTGTCCTCGATATACCAACAGTCGTCGTAACCCATTACCCAGCCAAAATCGTGACCGCCAAACGCTAGAATTTCACACACACCACGCTGGTTCCTAGCTACGTTGTCGCTACCGGGTTTACAGGTGAATACAACCTCCAAATCGTATTCGCCCTCCGGTATATATCGCAGTTTCAGCTCTGACCTAATCGCAATAGATTCAATACCATCGTGAACCCTCGTCCACTTTCCTTTGAGGACATCGCTCGCTTGGACAATCGCAAGAAGATCAATCGGCTGATTCTTCTGCGTCGGCGGTGGCACAGCAATCGGAGGTCCATTGCTGTGCGGACTCGGAGTAGATTCTGACGAGTTGCTGTACTCAGAGCCTGAAGCGACGATTGGCGGCCCAACAGGCAGTGACGGATGGCTGACCAGAACCTGCGGCCGTGACGAGACAGCAACCAGAGGTCCTGACCGAAGCCCGAAATCGGTTGGTGGCCCAACAGACGATGGCGCGGTGGCACCAGGGGGCGAAAATGTTTTCGGATTTATTGGTGGCCCGGAGACGGTTGTACTTTCCGCTGAGACTGGCAAATCTGTCGCAGGTGTCTCCACGCTGACGAAATAGAATATCGCCCAGCCGCCAACCAGCACGCCGGCCAGCAGCGTGGCCAATACTAGCCGCTCGCGTGTCAGGTTAGCCCGTGGAGACTCCGACGCAGACTTCGGCGCAGACGTCCGGTTTGGCGCCGAAGCCCCCGAGAATCCATATTGGCTGTGGGTTACTCGGACGACGGTCGGTTGGCCGGCAAGATAGTTTTCAATGTCGCGGCCCAATTCACCTGCCGATTGATAGCGATGTTTTGGGTCTTTTTCCAGCGCCTTCATCACGATGGCTTCCAACACCCGTGTAATCCCTGCCGGAGCTCGACCGGTTGTAGCGGGCTCTATTGGATTGCGTCGTTGCGTTTCGCTGGATGCAATGCGCTTGCTCGGAGGCGTGGGGGCCTCGTTGACAATGTTGTTAAGCACCTCCATGAGGCTGCCCGCTACTTTGTAAGGAAATTCACCGCCAGTCAGGATTTGATACAAGATTACACCCAGGGCATAAACATCCGTGCGGATGTCAATTTTGTCTGGCTCGCCACGGGCCTGCTCCGGGCTGGCGTACTGGGGTTTACCGATGAACTGTCCTGTGGAACTTTTTGAGGGGCCGCCGCCGATAAACTGATCGAATGCCGTGCGTGCCAGACCGAAATCTAAAATGTGCGGTTCTGCCTGCGCGTCGATCAAAATATTCGATGGGCAGAGGTCTCGATGCACGATTCCATGCAGATGGGCCGCATGCATGGCAGCGCAAATTCTTGTGAATATTTTGAGAAAGCCGGAAAGCGGCGGACAGGACTCAAGCGGATCGGACTGGGCTTGAATTAATTCGTACAGTGGCTTTCCGTTGACGAAGTCCATCACCAAATAATCGAACCCCTCCGACGTGATACCATGGTCGATCACAGTAACAATATTCGGATGGTTTACCGCGGCCATTACGGCCACTTCGCGCTGTAGCCTGGAACGAGCATCTCGATCGGCCAGCGGACCTTGGTTTAAAAGCTTGACTGCCACGACCTTGCCCGAACTGACCTGCACGGCTTTGATGACAATACCCTGGCCGCCTCGTGCTATTGCCTTGTCGAGCTTGTACCCGGGAAGTGTGATCTTCAGTTTCGGTGACGGACGAGGCGGCGAATCTACGAGCGCACTGGCATCGACGCGATCGGGGTGAGCCGGATGGTCACCGACGGCCATGACAGACCTCAACTTGATGAAAGCTACCCGATAGAGTGATACCCCATAGAGCTACCAGTATACCCAAGACATCCGTCGCCGCAACAATCAATTGGTACAGTTGGAACTAGCTTACCAGGGCCGTTAAAATATCGTTCGCAAAGAATGTGCCATCGCATGGTTATCAAACTCAATTTGTTGCAGCGTTTTGCCGCGAGGATAATACGCGACGGGAACGGCTTCCGAAGCCGTGGATCTTGCGGCATTTCTTTAATGCTTTGAGTTGAATGATATGGCTCGCGGTTTGCTATCAAATAATAACTGCAGAAAAACGGTTGCTCTATCATTCGGTCTATGCGCTGGGCCGCACACTGGGTGCGCTATAAGCGCGCCTCAGAGCACACATTCGAATGTCATTCTGCTACGCGAATCATAGTGTTCTTCAATGAGATTCACGTGACTTGAATACTGGCGGGTATCGATAGATTAGTCGCGAGCAATGGGTTTCTGACTTTTTGTGCAGCCACAGGGCTCAACACGCGCCGCGCACGGCATGAAGCCAAGGCGGTAGTCTCCCGAATAGCTTAATCCCAAAATAGCATCAGGGTGTGATTTTTTTGCTATTGGCGATTTAGAGCGACACACTCCAGCTCAACTTAGTGGGCGGATAGGTGTGCTACTGCCGAAAAACCCAAACGCCAGCAGTTGAAAAAACGGTTATAGCAAAGTCTTCACTTATTCTTGCCACAGAACTTCAAGGTTATGGTTCGCGTCCGCTGCCATGGCAGACCGGGCATTCTATTTGACCGGTGCCGTCACACCTCTTACACGGGACACGCACGTGTTTGTCGGTATATACCTGGACGCCGGTACCCGCATCCCCAAATGCGAGTACCTTTTCGATTTTAGCTATAGTGCCATTTTGGCAATCGGGACAGCGTACTCGTCCGGTGCCTTTACAGGCCACGCAGCCATCGTCTTCGATGTAGGTCGGCTGCGATGTCACACTTCCGGACGCTCGCTTTGTTGACTTATTTGCGGCCGACCTTGAACTGCTTTGAAAAGCCAAATCGTCGCCGCCAGGAATGCTAAGTTGGTCTCGCGGTACGCGACACAAAATCAGGACCGTTGACTTACTAACTAAAGCATCAACTTCAGGCCATGCGAGGGCTTTTTCACCATTTTCTATCGGGTGAAAGTCAGGAATATGTTCGTGCAAGAAAGTTACGACCTGTTCGGAGGGAATACCACCACCCAGTTTTCCCATGAAATTGTATCCGACTCGCACGACTGCGATGACACGGCCTGTATTGTCGCAAACAGGACCACCGCTATTGCCGTGGTTTGTGGTGGCGTCATAAAGACACATACCGTCGGTGTCATCGCTTGGAAGTCCGACTAACGAACCACGTGTCGACTTCAGACCAGTTCCAATATCAAAAAATTCGGGAAAACCTAACACCATGATATCCGTCCCGCGTCCCGGAAGGTGAGGGTTGATACCAGCAGGTGGAGCAGCTAATTCGTCACATCGAACGATCGCAAGATCAGGATTCTGCGATTGAGCAATAACGGTTGCCTTCAACTCCTTCTTGCTAGTCGGATCGGCTGGATCAGTCACGAAAATATTTCTTCCGTCTGCGACAACATGCCGATTCGTTAAAACATAATGTGGATAGACGACAAAGCCAGTACCGCCCGACAAAATCACAGACGCGCCCGTGGCGGGTTCCTTTTTCGGAACGGACTTTCGTGATTTCTTAGAAGGTGGAGTTTGGTCATCTCCGCCCGGGGGGACGGCATCGCCTTTTGGGCTATTGGAAGAGTCGTTTGGTTCGTCATCGGAATCGATTGTTGCCGCAATCGGCGGCATATATCGCCAGCCCCGCGAAGCCTTTTCTTCTGTTGCAGCGCTTCTTGCCAACTCGCCATACAACTCGCTGAAAGAAGATTCAACATCCGATGAAAGATTCAATCGCTTCAAGCCGCATTCAGCCAAAACCTTTCGCACGTTGTGTGCCAACTCGGGTGCCGTTGGATCGACTGATTTTGCCTCACGTAAGTGGCTAATCGCGCTCAGCGGTTCATTCAACATAATTTCGACAATCGCCAGATTATTCAGCGTGCACACATTCTGCGGTTCGCGGCGGACGCATTCCATTAAATGTGAACGTGCGTCGATATAATCCCGACCGTTTAGAGCGAATAAAACACCGAGCATGAAATCAGCGCGAGTTCCATCCGGATCGATCCGGCTCGCCTTTTCCAGCGACTCTTTCGCCACCTTCACGTTGTGGGCGTCGAGTAAGTCGACCGCTTCTTTGACGAGCGATTCCGCCTGCTGTTGCGCTTTCCTGGCATCATCGCGGGAAACCCATTTCATTCCGAGACGGACATAATCTTTGGCGGCCGCAACATCGACCGAGTCGAGTTGCTTACGGACACGTTCTTTGGCCTCATCGGGAACAGAATTGTTAGCAAGGAATAACTTGTAAACTAAGAGCGCATCTTTGGCGCTATGGCACTGTTGTGCTTCGCGTTGAACCAATGCTGCTAGCGCTGCAGGTGATTTTGGTTTGGTTTCTTCTTTCGATGCACTATCTTGAATAGCTGGTGTGGGTTCACTTGCAACTGATTGTTGAGGAATAGAATTTCTAGTACCTGCGGCCCGCTTTTCCGCTTTTTCTTTTGCAAGTCCGGAAAGTTTTGGCAGTGCTTTCTGATACCAATAGGCAGCTCGTATTTGGATCGCTGCTTTCGCATCATCCTTTTCATCGTCCGCGAAATTCCACCAGTCGTCGGCGAGCGCGACCTGGCTCGATGGCTCTTCAGGATTACCTAAGTCTTCCTTCGAGATTCGAACCAATGCTTCGTTACCCGAACGAGCAAGCATCGGCAGCCCTTTGACCCAATCATTTTTGATGAAACAACGAAAACGACCGACTGAATTGTTTGCGGCCGAATCAGTTGGCTGGGTCTGCAATAGGGTAAGGGCCCCGGCCAATTCCTTGAAGGCGGTTTCGATCTTCGCTAATCCCCGCTGTCTTGACTGGGCACGTGTGATTCCATTTGAGTCGCCTAATTTCTGGTTGAATTCAAGCATCTTATCGCAAGCGCGGTCTGCTAAATCAAATCGTTCGCCATTGATTGCATCTTCGAGCAACGATGCTGCGGCCGGTGCGAGTGTTTTATAATCTTGCACAGCTTCGGAAGCCTTGGCGACCGACTCCAACGCTTCAACCTTCATGGAAAGTGCATCAACGCTAAAGCGATCGTTGAGCTTGCTAATAGCGGACACAGCCAAGTCATAATCGGCAGCACGAACCGCAATGTCTTTAGCGATGCGCCACAAGACAAATTGTGCAGCGGCGTCATCCTTCGTATCGTTGCCAACCTCAATCAATTTTTTCGCGAGCGCCACGCGCTCAAAGGGCGTCTTTGCCTTGTCATAATCGCTTTTGTAAATCTCAGCGATCGTGCGTCGCGCCGCCGATTGCTCGTCGATGGTAGGTAGGGCAAGTTTGTCTTCAGCCGAACAATGACCTGCAGCACTCCAACCGATAAGCCATACGGCGATGCAGGCCACACGAAGATGGCTAATTGTTGGCACGGCAACGCCCCCAGGGATTTATCACATTCTTTTTTTTAATCAGAAAGTTAATACGCATCAGTCACTGTGCTGCACCCTGAAAATGTGCACAGTTGCGCAGACAATTGTGCGTGTTTGCACATTGAGCATACTTCGGGAGCATCAATCACTGCAATCTGTAAGTTGCCTTTCCTCATTGCATACCGCGTACCGACGCAAGTTATGCCGCCAAAGAACTCCGGATCAGCGATCGGCCAACGCGGTCGGGTTCGCTTCCGGTTGCATAGGGGCGGTTAAGCTCGATCCGGCACCTAGACTCGTTGCGGAGGCGATGAATTTAGGTATACTAGTAGCTCTGAGTGGTACCAATCTGTCGGATGCGCTTCTCGATCAATTTTGATAGCTACCATGTCTATCGGTGAACCCAAAACTGGATCACCTTCGCTGCACTATGTGCTGCACCGCGGCGCTATACGGGGACCTTTTTCGATCGAGCAATTGATTGCCATGCGCGAAAATGGAACGCTCGATCAATATACAAAAGTATCGGTCGATCGCGCTACCTGGCAAAACTTAGATCCAACTTTGGCTGCAATCATGGCGATTGCAGCCGCACCCCCGCCGATTTCGCCGCCGCCATTCCGTGGGCTGCAACAGCGCGGGCCCGCCGGCCTCCTCGACCCTGCCCAGGTGGAATTTCAAAGTCCCTTCCCAATTCGTTCTTTTCCGGTGGCAGCGCTAATTCTGCTACATTTCCTCACCCTGGGCTTGTACTCGTTTTTTTGGATAACCGGAACGCACGGTCGCCTGCCAAAAATGAAGTCTGACGATCCCGACGGCTTTAAAGCCGTCGCATTGTGCTTTGTCCCGTTTTTCAACATTTATTGGCTGTATGTGGTGTATGCGCGACTAACTCAGCGGATCAATTCCTTTAGCATCCAGCATCGCTTGCCAGCAATCATTCCCGAACCGTTCTCTTATATTATGTCGACGCTGATCGTCATTCCCGTCTTGATGGGTGCGACAGGCCTACTCTTGTTTGCCGTGATATTTTTTTCTCCGACACCAATAGACGAATTAATCCTAATTTTCTTCTTGCTCCCCCAAATTTTGACCGGCGTAAATTACTTGTTCATTGCTCCGGTCTATTCCGGACTCGTCCAATCGAGTTTAAACCGCATTGCGAACGTGGAACTGCGTCTGGCCATTGACAATGCAGGCGCCCGTTAGCGGGTTGCATAATATGCGAACCATAAGGCCCGAGCTTACGTGTATTCATTGTTGGACCCGGTTTCCGCCGGAACAGGCGCTTTGGGTTTCAGAACATCGCGATTTACTGGGCGACCCATTGCTTGGCCCGGACGCTCAGCTCCGGTTTCTTCCAACCCGATTCGATCTGAAGTGCAACGCAATCGATGCCATGGGCCAGGTGTGCCGCGATATCGCCTGCCCCAACTGCCATTTGTCGCTCCCACATGCTTTACTGGAGCGGGAACCGTTGTTCGTTTCTATCCTCGGCACACCCTCCTGCGGCAAATCGTTCTTCCTTGCAGCCATGGCCACTCAATGGAGACAACATTTGCCTTCGAGGTTCGGCCTCGGATTTTCCGATGGCGACTTGCAAGCCAATCAACCTTTGGTCGAGTACGAAGACGAGCTTTTCTTAAACCACCGCGCAGATGTCGAAGCGGCATTGGCCGACCTAGTCCCTAAAACAAAGCTTGATAGCCAATTGTACTACAGGGTTCAGAATGGCGAAAATACAGTAAGCTATCCGCGAGCCTTCTCCTTTTTGCTTGATGCGCTCCAGTCGCATCCAAACTATGCCAGCGCCGACCGCGTGCGCCGCGTCGTGGTTTTCTACGACAACGCCGGCGAACATTTTTTGCCAGGCAAGGATTCGTTCAATGCTCCCGGCACACGCCATCTGGCCGAATCACGTTTCTTATTGTTCTTATTCGATCCCACCCAAGATCCCCGTTGGCATCAAGCGTTAAAGGAAAAAAACGGCTCCGATAAGCTGCCGCCTCTAAATGGCAGTTCAAGCCGACAGGAAGCCGTACTGCGCGAGGCATCGATCCGCATTCGCAAACTTCTTCAACTTCCAGATGAAAAGCGGTTAGACCGCCCGCTCATTATCGTTTTAAATAAGGCCGATGTCTGGCTCAGGCTCCTTGGCGAAAAGCGACCTGCCGATTGTCAAGGGCCGTCAAACTCTTACTCTTCAATCTGGGCGCTAAACATCGACGAAATTACCCGTCAATCCACGCTCCTAGAACGCATCCTGCGCTGCCATGTTCCGGAAATTTGCTTCGCCGCCGAGTCTCTCGCTTCAACCGTATATTACATCCCCACAAGTGCGCTCGGAAAACCACCGCGTTTCGACGAAAACGGCCAGGCCTTCTGTCGGCCCAGCGACATTCATCCTTGGAACGTAACCACACCTTTTCTATTGGGCGTCAATCTAACTGTAAACGGCTTAATCGCCCGAGGGCACGACCCCATTCCCAGCCATGCCGTTTGAACTGCAATACACTTCGGCTCCGCATGGTTTGTCGCTGGGCGAGTCTGGATTCGCCACGGTCAAAATGACCAAAGGTCTACCGCTGTCTTTGCGCGAGGCGCTTGAATCTCTCAGCTCCTACCATTACGGCGAAGCGGAGAATAAGGGGAGCAACGGGCGCCATCTCTGTTCGTCATTGCTGCATGTCACGGCAGGAGGAAATCGCTGGTGCGTGCTTTCTCGCTCCGCGGATGCCGGGCTGGACCACACCCATCGTCATAATTTCTTCGTTCACCATATCGCATTTTCTCCTGACGAAACCCACGGAATTGATCCGATCAGTCTCCTGAACGCCTCGAACTTCCTGCAATCAAAATGGGACGGTCGTGTGGAAGAGCTAGCAATTCGTCCGCCGATTCAAAACGGCGCAGGAACTTCGCCCGCTCAGCACCCACCGGACGTTTTGACCGACGATTGGAAGAACGCCATTGTCGATGAAGCGCTGGCCGGAAAAATTACGTATGTCATCGCCCCCGATCGCTCGGTTCTTGGGGTGGCGGAATCCTTGCTGGCGGCGACTCCTCCAGAAGATCGCTGGAACATCACTTTCATTACTCACTTTCATTCGCTCCCGCCGGCCGCGAAATGTGGCATTCGTTGCATTGCCCCCAATTCTGCGAAACTCCGAAATCTCAATCGTTCTGACACGCTGATCGTCGATCTTACCAAGCCCCTCGGTCCAGCCCCTGCTTCCCGCCGAATCGCAATCGCTCATGTAACCCCGTCGCCAAATATCGTCACCGCAAGTTTGCCAGCATCTCGTCGACAACCGACAAGGCAACGGACAAGCGGCGCCCCTAACCAAGAGTACCGGCCAGCCGGATTATCCTGGGAATCCAGCTTTGAAGATGTGGCATCAGAGCGACCGCGGCCGAATCACTCATTCGGAGTCGGCATCGCATTCGGCGCAATTGTCGGCCTGGTGCTGGCGCTAGTTTTGGCGGTTCCCGTATTTATGCTCCTCCAGTCTCGAATCGCAAGAATTCGCGATGAAAGAAACGCATTCGAGAGCAACCTTGCGAAGTTACAAGACGAAGTCAAAGCGATGCAAACTAATCAACAAGAGCAAGCAAAAGAGTTCGACGCTTTGAAAAAAGTGGCCAAGCAGGATATTCAACAACTCCAAGACAATAATGATTCACTAAAGCAATTGATACTTGAAGAAAAAAGGAACATCACGGACCGCGACTTAAAAATTGCATCGCTGCAGTTGTCCATCGGCGCGCTCAAAAGGCAAAGACTGGACTCCCATAAAGACATTAAAGACCTGAATTCTAAGAACAACGTATTAGCACAGCAGTTGGAACAAAGCAAGAAATTAGAGCAGCAGGTAGCCCAGAAGGAAGATGCCGCACCCGGCGCTTCTACCGATAAAGCGAAAGACACACAAGCAAAAGATGGGCCTGCAAATTCCAATAAGACCGCGGATCCTCCAGTCAAAAACCAGGCAAAATTGAATACAGCAGACAACCAAAATGACGCCACGCAAATTGCTAATTCGACCGGTAGTTTGGCCAAAAAAAGCACGAATACCTTTCCAGATACTTCTTATCAAGACCCGGCACCAAAATCCTTGCTTCCTGACCCCGAGCAGCCTCAACAAACTCAAATCGTCTTGAGCGACAAGCGAGACTCTATTGAAATGACAATCCCACCTAATTATCTACCTGCAGGCTTCATAACGACAGCTGGGGAAAACAACCCGCGGACATCGTTCAAGTACATGTACAGATCCCAAACTACATCCTTTAAGTGGGTCGAGGTGGCTTCGTTTAAATGGCAAGTACCAAAACATTTGGTGTTGTTCGAATGGCAACATGAATTAAACTCAATCATTCCCGACCGCAATGAGCGACGGAAAATTTGGATTGCACTCTCGACAGCTTCATTGCATTTTAAATTTGGCGACGTATATGATGCGGAAGTTAAGCTTTCTGGAGATGGCAAATGATCCCCAAACTTTCCCTCACCAAAGCCGAGCTCACGCGCACCCTTGAGGAAATCCGCGCCTTCGTTAGCTCCTCGGACCACGCAAATTCACCGGATGCAGCAAAACTCTCTGCTCAGTATTCAAGCGCATGCCGCTATGCAAACGAGCGGCTTGAACGCTGCGCCGATCTGCTAGCCAAGGGTCACCGACCCGAAGCAATCGCGTTATCCGAAGCCGATCCCGACTTATTGCAATTAGTGGCTTCACTTGCATTTCCCGAGCTTGATGTTTGGCATGAACTAACGGGCACTTATGGTTGGGAGCGCGCCGAGTCGTTAAAAATCCCAATAGCAAACGCCATCAACGATGCCTACGCACAGGAAAAACTACTTGGCTCACTCCTAAGCGAGCACCGCTCCTTGGCCATGCAGGATGCTCCGGTGCAACTGCGTTTGAACGTTCTGCGTCAACTCGCTAGCCAGGACGCGACAACCCCGTTCTGGATCGAAGACGTTGCAGTTTTTGAAACCCACTATGCCGAGGAAATATGTGCAAGCGCGCAATCGCACCTACAATCCAACAACTTGGCTTCCATTCATGACTTCGTAGGCCGATTTGAACAAGAACCCTGGGCAAACCCCCTGCCTGAAAACGTTAACACAACGTACCGCTTCGCCGTGGATCGAATTTCCTACCTACACCTGTTCCCCAAACTCGCCAACCAGTTGGAAGAGGCGTATGGCCGAGGCGATGCTCGCCAGTTACAAGCGCTTCGAAAGGAATGGGATTGCAATATAGGGCGGTTGCAAGCGGTTAAGTCGGGCTTGCAAATGCCGCCGAAATTATCCAATCGCGTTCAGCCCATCTTCGACGAACTCGATCGAGAAGACCAACGCCAGCGCCAAATCGCCTTCAATCGCGACGTTCAAGCGTTAGCCATGGCCATCAAGCAAGAGGAGCCGGTCGAAAAGGTCGACGTCCTGCTGGCGGCGGTCGAGTCGCACGGTTACCCGATTCCCAAAGCAGTGTTAGACGACCTCGCCGCATTTCGCAAATTGGAAAGTCGAACGAAAGCGACCTCCATACTGCTTGTCGTGATCTCGGTGTTCGCAGTCGCGGTCTTTATTGGCCTGTTCTATTTAATGTTTCAATTCGTCCTTACGCAAAAATAGCCACGTCAATTAGAACTTTTTTGTTAAACAATAAATTGGGCTGCCGAACATGACCAGTCAAGATCCCGTCACCAGCGCCGTATGGTATGTCAAATCACAAGGAGCCATTCGCGGGCCATTTTCTGAATCCGTTCTACTGTCGTTCAAGGACGCCGGACGACTGCGCTCGGATACTTTAATCTCCGCGGATCGGCAGGATTGGAAACCCATCAGCATATTGGGCAGCGCATTCGCGCAGTTAGAATTGACACTAACGGACAATCAGCTGCCGATCCCGCAGTCCAATGGACACGGTGCCCAGTTCTACATTCACCTGGACGGCCAAACTATCGGCCCGTTTGGTTCACAGGCGCTGCAAGAAAGAATCCTGGCCGGGGCACTTGGTCCAACGGACCCGGTTTGGATGCAAGGCAATCAAAACTGGTTACCGGCCGCTCGCATGCCGGGCCTAGCATTTCCAGTCAAACACGTTCCGATTCCCCTCTGGCTAAAGCGAAATGCAATTGTTATCGCAGCCGTGGCATTCGCAGTTCTGATTCTGATTGTCGCTCCCTCATGGTATGTGTTATCTCTGAATGCCAATCGAGAATCAAAACTCAATCTACAAAACCAAATCCTGGTAACAGGAGTAAAAAGCGGCGAAACGACAGCAACGATCCGAGCACCCGGCAAGTCAGCTGGCCGTGCCACCTACAACTATTGGCTATCGATCTGCGAGGCTGCTAAACCCATTATTGAGGTATTACAAAAATCCAATCAGAACCAATCTATACAAACGTCAGGACAGACTGCCTTCATCATTGAAGGACTACCGACCCTAAACGTCGACCAGGACGTAGTGCGGATGGGGCTAGATTGGGCCGGAGTATTGCGGAATAGGGCGGATTTACAGGACTATAGTAACGATCTAACACAAATTGGTCCTGATGTACTTCTCGGATGGCTCCAAGGGGATCTCTCTGGAGGATTGAACGGTGTCGCGCAAGATTTTAAGAAATCAACTGCGCAATTGAAACAGATGCAGCAAAAAATGGCACAGATGCGAGCAGTTCTGACTGCACGGTACGGTTTTGAGTTCCCGGAATTGTAAATGCAATCAATTTATTCACTGTTCACGTGATGGTCAGCTCGCCTGCCAACAAATTCACCGACGTATCCTGGTCCTCCGGCAACCCGCGCAGCCAACGGCTGAACTGGTGGACCATCAGCCCGGCAGCGATACTGGCGGCATCCGCAATAAATCAGATAAAATCCAGCCCGCCCGGTGGTGATCGGTGCAGGCTGGGCTTTTGGGAACTAACCATCACCACGTTTTCTTCAGGCCAACAGCCAAGGGTACGATCGCCGCCGCAAACAACACCTTGGTCAAAATCGAAATCGGATTAGCTCTGGACATAAATCACCTCCGCTGTTCCATTGCCGACCGGCGGCGGCGAAATCAACCAGCCGCCGGTCGATTCTCCCATTTCTTCTATTAGAATTCTATGCATCTGTAAAGTGCCGGATCACCACAGTGTGAATTCCTTCACATGCCACTTTTGCCGTGCCCGATGCGAACGCAACTCCGTAGCGGCCAAGTCGGTTATCCTCAGCGACTTGTAACGAAGTAATTTGCAGCGGCCCGCATTTTTCGCACCATTGGCCAATCAGGAGGGACTACGGTGGCGCACTTACATTTCGCGGAATTCCTGGCATATTTGGTGAGGGTGCCCTTGACTCTGAGCGTACATTTTTGTTCCACCGGCTTGCGGGGACTGAAAGCCTGCTTTTTTTAATGGCACAATTATTCTGCACTGCATTTGCAAGGATAACTGATATGCGACTTGAGCTTCCACTTGTTGCCGCTGTCCTCTCAATCATCGGATTGCTTGCGGTGGCAGGCGGCGAAGATTTCAATCCCGCCGGAGAGAAGATTCCGCTCAAACTGAATCTTGCCCAGGGAGACACGAAACGCCTGGCCCTCGACGTGGACACCAACATTCACTGGCGTCTTAATGATCAACCTACGGAGCTGCATCTAAATGGGTCGGTGGCTTGTGAAATCGATGTCCGACAGATTAATGCCGGCGGTCACTATACTGTCCAAATGATCGAAAAAAGACTTGCCTACAACCTCAAAGGTGGTTCATTTAATACGTCCTTCGACTCCGACCTTCCGGCCGACCAGGCAAAAACCAATTCGCATGACCAGAACGCCCGACAGTTTATCGGCCAGCCGATCAGTTTGAAACTCGATTCCCTGGGCCAGCCCACGGAACTGGTCGACATCGATAAGCTCATTGAAGATCAAAAGACAAGAACGCCCTCCATCGCACCGGAGTGGACCAAACAATACACTTCTGCAGTCATGAGTGGACTGAAACTCGTCATGGCGCCGCTGCCAAATCAGCCAGTCGCAATTGGCGATAAATGGCAGCAGCAATGCAAAAGTGACCTAGTGGCAACCGAAGCCACATACACGCTCCACGACTACCACGACGGAGTGGCCTATGTGGATATCGATGGAACAATGAACGTTGATCCTGGAGACCTTAAAGGTCCGATCCACGGGCAGCTTGAGATCAACCAGCGGACCGGCTGGCTGATTAAAGAGATAATCGATCTGAAACTCACAAGCGGCGAGATTCTCAAAGTGGATGGCACGCTTACAGTCACCGGAAATTAATCGGGCCCAGTGAAGACAAGAAGGGCATAACATGTCCTCGGCACCGGGACCTGCGGCCCGTCGCTACGTCATCGCGGCGAAGGCGACGGGCCCTACAGCCGGCGAGATTAATTGATCGTGGGGCGCACGTGGGCCCGCAGATTGGCCGATCACGATTGTCGGCAGTGGCGTGCTAACATTTCGCCGAATCGAAGGCATATCAGTAGGATTGGACGCGGTGTGCCATCAGGGATGGAGGCTAGTCTGTTCGCATTGTACGGCTTACGAGTACGGAATTATACTGTTCTTGGCGGCCAGAATTTTCACTTACGGTTTTGTGGTGAAAGCACAAATCCTTGACCGACTGAGAGGACGGTGCGACTTGAACGAACGTGACGTGACAACCCTATGGCGAAAACTGTTCGATGGAAAAAGAATTACAGCTGCCTCATTAGCGAAGGCCGAAGCGCTGTTGGACGGTTTGAATCCAGAGAGCCCGCTGCGCCTGCGCTTGGCAACGCAACTAAAAGAAATTCGGCAGCTCGGGCAGAAGAAGTAAGCGGATCTGTTAAGCGCCAAAAGGCTGCATACCAAGTCTAAAAAGCGAGATCGCCGACGCCACTGCTGCTGTCGTAGCTTACGGCAGCGAATAGCAGCCTCTGCCCGCATGTTTAAGCTTGCCCTGTTTGACGAGGGCTTCCCACACGGCGCCTGGAAACTGATCGGGCGGCACGATACCCACGATCGTCGATTTCTGACCGGAACTCATAGGTCCGCGTCCGATTCTCGACTCGTGATCGAGCCGCGTGAGCTTCCAGCGCTTTTTGAAAGCATTGTAGGCCGACTTGAGCACTTCCTTGGAAAAGGTTCCCTCGACTGGGATCACGCCCTGGCCACCCGACGAAGTTGGCGGCAGAGTGGTCGCTGGCGGCAAATCGGAATGCTCTTCGGACACAACAAAACTCCTACGAATGTGACATTCATTCGAGTTAAGGACGGAATGCAGCGTGATCAGCTCAGGCGCGTTCTTTCATTGCAGATTAACGTAGCGTGTGCGAAGAAGCAACCAAGACACGACGTCAAAAGTCGGCCAAGCAAATGGCTTTGCGTTGAACCAAATTCTTATAGATTAGCCACCCGAACAACAGCGATACACCCGGGCGTTTGCTTGATCGCGGCCACGCACAGTGGCGAAACGGTCCCGCGGTTTATGCACCGTTGGCCGATCAAGAGTGTCGGCAGTGACGCGCTAACTTTTCACCGGATGCGAAGGCATATTATATGGACGCGACCCACTAGCTATTGGACCTGTGAGGATCCGACCGCTGAGTTGCAAAGGAGGCGTGAACGCTGGAACCTCACATTACGAGCGTGTCCGACGCGTGACCTACCGAGTTCATGGACAGCGGCCATTCTGGCAATTGTGGGCAGTGCGGGCGAGTATCGTCTTACCACGCAGCAACATTAGCATCAAGCTACCGGCTGCCAGTAGCACGAATGACGCCGGCTCGGGGACAGGGTCGGTCATTTCGCCGTTGGTTTTGAGATCGTCCAGCAGCATTTGCAAATCGGCGTTGTTCACTTGGCCATCGCCATTAAGGTCACCCATTGCGGCAAAATCGGCGGCCGACAAATTGTGCTCGGTTTCAAAGTCTTGGGGATCGGCCAGGGCTTGCTGCATTGCTGAAATGTCGGAGGCGGTAATGGCTCCATCAAAATTGAAATCGGGAAATGGCAATAAATGGGCGACGGCATTTATTTGGTATAACACGGAGTTAGAGGACGGAGGATCGGATGAGCCGCCGGTAATTTGCAGCCATCCCCCATCAATCGTCGCCTCCACTCTCATAGCCACACCTGCGCCATCCGCGCCGAGGAAGAACAATTGATCTGGATCATCGGCTGAAAACGTTCCATTCCATCCGCTCATGTTCAGCGTCTTGTCCAAATCCCAACCGGGCGTGGGCAGTGGCGTCGCGCTGAAGGGGTTGTACAGAATCCCATGCACGTTGACAAACTGGGCATACGGCATAAGCGTTGGTGCATCGGCGGCGGGAGATGGCTCCTCATCGTAGCCGGTCACCAGACCAAACTCGCCGGCGATGGTCAGGTTCAAGTTGTAGGCGGGAGTGCCGCCAGTCACGTGGACGGTGGTTTCGGAGGGAATGAAGCGGTAGTCACGCAGGACTACAGGTGGATCGGCAACCGCTTGATGAACGACTGCCGAAACCACCACGATGGTCGCGAAGCGGAAAAGCGATGAAATGCGATTCATCGGAGACCTCCTCTGCACGGCGATGCCCTGCAGGATACTCTATCGCAATTTTGCCGCAGGTGTCAAGTTTTGCGCCAAATGGAACCACGCCGCATCAAAACCAGCGCAGTGCTGAACGCCAACAGGGCCGTGGGCGACGTGACCACTGCGCTGGAACTGGAAAATTTCACTGATGACGTCAACCGGATCATTTATCAGGCGATATTGTGGGTTGCATCGGCGTGGATTGTCACCTGACGTGTGGCGATCCTGGTCGGCGAGCTGCGTGATGGCGTCCACTACCATGCGGAGGATGACGTATCGGCGGCCACCCGGGTCGAACTGTACCGGCTGTGCCCCTGGCGTGTCACCTGGATTTCTACCTGGCCCGCCTCGCGAAAAAGTCCCAGTGGCGGCTACAGGTGCTACAACCGGGGACCCGATTGTTCGCGGCCCCAAGCCCAGCACACTTGTGTTGGCCGTCTTGGGGTTTGGTATGCTGTTCAGAAGGTGATTTTCTTAATCGCGGCCCCCGGAATTGCCCCTCTTGCAAAGCCACACTCTCGGTGAAAAAACAATAAGACCGGAGGTGGATGATGATCGAACGTGGTAAATATGTGGCAATCATGCCAAGTCAATCGTCACTTGCTGCAGACGTATTAGAAATCGAGTCCGTCATTTTTTGGAACTCGGAGCGCTCGAACACTTCGGGTTGATCCGTCGCGAAGCAAGCGATGGGGTCGTTCGATTCTGGATCAAGGCGACGAATTAGCCTGAGCGTGCGACCGCATCACGGCTAATGCGGCGACCATCACGATCTAAAGACACTACTGGAATGTGGGTTGTGCTGACCTGCAAAGTCAACTAACCTATAATAATTAACGAGTTTGAGTTGTTCTCAGCCAATCTCCCGGAAATCTGAACTACGCCGGGTTAACTGCACGAGACAACCAAGGAGGTTGCCAAGATGCTTGAAAATCGGATTAGGGTTGCGCCCAGTACAGTAGCGTATGCTGACGAGGAGAAAAACAAGCTAGTGGTGGAGTTCGCCATCCCAGGAGCGCCAACGGATACCATCGATCTGAAGTTCCTGCCAGACAGCATCCACCTGACAGCGCCAGCAAGGGACATCGACTATGTTTCAGCACTGGCTTTACCTTGGCCGGTGAAACCTGACAAAGCCGAAGCGATCTACGAGCACGGCCTGCTCCGAATCGAGGTGCCGTTTAAAGATCCGATGGAAGATGCTATGAAGGTCGCCATCAAAGCAGGTGGCGCGGAAACCGAGTCCAAGAAAATCAACGCCTGATGACCCGTTAACTTGAGAGAGTCTCTTCTCGACCTACCACGGATGACGCCCCAATCATCGGGCCGGAATTAGATGCCTTCAAGAAGTCGTGTGCCAATTTCGTTGGCTTTCGCAGAGTGGATGACCTCCCTTTCAGCAGCACTTTGAAACGGCTGGCCGAGCAACGACGAACGCCGAAATCAAAATCTACGATCCACAGCTTTGTGCGGGAGCTAATTGATTTGCTCGACAGCGAGGCAGATCGAAAACTGCTTGCCGAACATTTGGCGGCGCCCGTGAAGCGGCCAGTGGCCCGCGTGTTCCATGAATGTGGCCCATCATAAGGGTCGGATGTGGCCACTTACATTTGGCCGAATCCCTGGCATATTTGGTGAGCGCGCCCTTAGCTCGGAGCGTTCATTTTTGCCCCCACGGCTTGGTTGGGCATGTCTTCAGTCGGCAGCGCTGCACAATCCGCATCTTGATCAACACTCAGCACGTCGAGGGCCGCTGTGCGGCAGAACGCCGCCAGTGCATTCGGCGATTGCGGGTGTAGGTGACACCCGCTTGTCGCAACAGATAACCCCGCTTTCAGTCTTCAAGTTCAACAGCAGCGGAACAATTTTTACGTGAACTGCACCCGAATCAGTCTTCGGAACAGCCGTCGGGGTTTAATCTTCTGTTGTTGACCATCCTGATAGAACTCTGTCCATGAAAAACGCTGCGCTTCAAATTGTTCTGCTTGCCGTGTCCGGCTGGTTGCTGGGCGGGGAGTCAGCCTACGCGCAGAATGGGGGTGGATTTGGGGGCGGAAGCTCGATGGGAGGAGGCGGTTTTGGGGGCGGAAGCTCGATGGGAGGAGGCGGTTTTGGG
>Ga0182024_10007945_pt1 | contig 22658 bp, 14 predicted proteins | sample P32metaG_FD_120480 | JGI IMG/M metagenome (GOLD analysis project Ga0182024, IMG submission 120480) | Permafrost microbial communities from Stordalen Mire, Sweden - P3-2 metaG (Illumina Assembly) | ecosystem: Environmental > Terrestrial > Soil > Wetlands > Permafrost | place: Sweden: Stordalen... | reverse complement strand
CGCCTCTCGGTGACCTCCTATGTCGAATGGGTGCTTGGCGCGTCGCGTGCCGCCGCGGTGCCGTTTATCGTCACCGAGCTCGACGCGGAAACCGGGGCGATGCTGGCGCGTAACCCGTGGAACAACGAGTTCGGGCAGCGCGTGGCGTTCGCCGACCTCGCCGGCCGGCAGCTCTCCTGGACAGGCGATCGGACCGAGTTCCTCGGCCGCAACGGCACGCTCGATCGCCCAACCGCGCTTGACGGCGTGGCGCCGCTCTCCAACCGGGTCGGCGCCGGCCTCGACCCCTGCGGCGCTCTGCAAACGCGGCTGGAGCTCCCGGCGAATGGAACGGCCGAGATCGTCTTTCTGCTCGGCGAGGCGGCGACGGCGGTCGAAGCGCAAACCCTGCTCAAAAAGTACCGAACCGCCGACCTCGACGCCGTCCTTGGCGCCGTCGTCGGGCGGTGGGACAACGCGCTCGGCACGGTCCAGGTGAGGACGCCCGACCGTTCCCTGGACATCCTGCTGAACCGCTGGGCGCTCTACCAGACCCTCGCCTGTCGGGTGTGGGCACGGGCGGGTTTTTACCAGGCGAGCGGCGCTTACGGCTTCCGCGATCAGCTTCAGGACGTGTTGGCGCTGTGCGTGGCAAAGCCGGAAGTGGCGCGCGAGCACCTGCTGCGCGCGACGGCACGGCAATTCGTCGAGGGCGATGTGCAGCATTGGTGGCTGCCGGAAACGGGGCGCGGGATACGCACGCGTGTCTCCGACGACCGGGTCTGGCTCGCTTATGCGGTCGCACAATACGCCCAAATCACTGGCGATCTCGCCATCCTGGACGAGACGGTCCCCTTCCTCGAAGGGCCCATGCTGCGCGAGGGCGAACCCGAAGCCTTCTTTCAGCCGATCGTGTCCGATAAGCAGGCCACGCTGTTCGAGCACTGCGCGCTCGCGCTCGACCAAAGCCTCGCGCTCGGCGGTCACGGATTGCCGCTGATCGGTACGGGAGATTGGAACGACGGCCTCAATCGGGTTGGCGAGCAAAGAAAAGGCGAAAGCATCTGGCTCGGCTGGTTTCTTCACGCCGCTCTAACGGCGTTCGCGCGCCTGGCCGATGATCGCCCCGAACCCGAGCGCGCGGCGAATTGGCGTCGACACACCGCTGCCTTGGCGGCCTCCCTCGAACGCGACGGCTGGGACGGAGACTGGTACCGCCGCGCCTATTTCGATGACGGCACAGCGCTGGGTTCCGCGTCGAATAGCGAGTGCCGTATCGATTCGATCGCGCAGTCGTGGAGCGTGATTTCCCAGGCCGGCGCCCCGGTCCGCGCGGCGCGCGCCATGGCATCGGTCGACGAACATCTCATCCGCCGCGAGGACGGCCTGGCGCTGCTCTTCACACCGCCCTTCGACCAAACGGCGCTCGACCCCGGATACATCAAGGGCTACCCGCCGGGCATCCGGGAGAATGGCGGCCAATACACCCATGCCGCGATCTGGTCGGTGATGGCGTTCGCGATGCTCGGCGACGGTGACAAAGCCGGCGAGCTGTTCGCTATGTTGAACCCGATCAACCACGCGAGCACACCCGACGCCATCAAGCGCTACAAGGTCGAGCCCTACGTAGTTTGCGCCGACATCTATTCCATGCCGCCCCATGTCGGGCGCGGCGGATGGACCTGGTACACCGGCTCGGCCGGATGGATGTACCGTGCCGGCCTCGAAGAAATCCTGGGCTTTCGTTTGCGGGGAGCGGCGCTGCTGCTCGATCCGTGCATTCCAAAAACATGGCCGGGCTTCGGAATCGTCTTCCGATATCGCACCGCGCGGTACGAGATCGAGGTCGAGAACCCGAACGGCGTTAGCCGGGGTATCGTCCATGTCGAACTCGATGGTGTCGCACTGCCCGAAAATGAAGCGCGGGTTCCGCTGGCGGATGACGGGGCGACGCATCGCGTGCGTGTCGCGCTCGGATGATTTCGCTTTCCGCACGGTGCGGGAATTGTCACACCCGAAAACGGTCAGCGGAGATGGATGAGTAGTTTCCGAGTCTGACGCTTTCCGCGGCTGCGCGATACCGTTGCCGTGCCGTCCTCGGCGGCAGAGCCAACCCGCGCCGACGGTACCGCGAACTTCTGGCCAATGAGGATCACGCGCCCCCGGCTACAGGAGACCATCATGATCGATAAGACCCGACCGGATTCGAGCGATCGAGCCGAGCCGGCAACGCCAAAACAATCGGGCCAGGACGCACGGCAACCGCAAACAAGTGAGCCGGATATGGCAACGCAACCGGACCAGCGCCCGGTGCCGGGACGTAGGCCACTCTTCCGCAACTGAGCCCGCGCCGCCGAGCAGCATCGCAAGGCTAACCTCGGAGCTAGCAGCGATCGCTGGTGCTAGGCGATGGCCTTGGAGCAGAAAAGTAGCTGCACGCTCAAGCCTTGATCAGAGCAGGGTCCGGTGCCTGTTGATTGACTGCGTCGCGGACCAGCGCAAATTTAACTTCGGTGATGTTCACGTCCCGAAAGTAGTTGACGAGATCGCCCCACGGGTCGGTGATCCGGCCGATCCCCGAGACGAAGGCCACGACGCCGCCGATTTCCAGCCGCTGCGCGTACACCGCCCATCCGCCGACCAGCAGCGCGCCGATGATCTGGAGCTGGGTACTCAGGTTCATCAGAAAATTCATCGAGAACTTGAATTTGTAGATACCCATGTTGAGCACGAATACGTGCTGGATGCGCTGGTCGTCGGTGCGGTCTCTCGTATCGTCGCTGCTGGCTCCCTCCACCACGCTCACGCTGAGCTCCCGGATGATCTGGACGCGGGCGCGGGTGCGCTGGTTCATCGCGCCCTGCATCAGCGGCACGAACACCAGCTGAGGGACGAACAGCGCGAACGCCGTGCTCGCCATCCAAAGATCGACATGGATCATGTAAGCCAGCACCGAGCATAGGATGCCGCCTTGCAGCAAGGGCTCGGAAACGCTTCCGCCGACGAACCCGCCGATCGATTCGACTTCCGCGACGATCATCGAAGCCTGAATCCCTTCCGCCTCCAGCGTGGATGACGCGGCGGAACGCGAGCTGACCAGGGCATGTACCCGCCGGCGCAGGTCGCGGGTCGCGCGCTCGCCAACCCAGCTGCGATAGACGTTGAGGACGAGCTTGGTGCTACCCTGCACGAGAACGGTGCCGGCATAGAATGCGGCGAGGCCGACGATCCACCAAAAGTCCCGTTGCTTCACCACGTCGTCGACGATCCGCCGCTGCAGCTCCAACGGTACGACTTCGAGCAGGAATACGACGACGGTCAGCACGATGAGACACACCTGGTGCCAACCACTCGTTTCCAAAACATAACGGTATAGGTTGCGGGGCATAGCAGCTCGGCATCTTGGCTGCGGTTCTTTGAAGCACGAGTCGGCCGTCAGCGCCAAGCGAAAGCCGAGCACGCGGGCGAATACGACGAGGGGGATCGAGTTCGTGAGGCTTTGCCCTTGCGCCAATCGATCCGCATCTTCGCGTCGTCGATCTTCCGCGCAAATCAGTTTGCTGGCATGGCCTTGGCGAAGGTCGGGGTCACGATCTCGATGACCAGATAGCCGCGATGCTCCAACTGATCCTTCATCGCCGTGGCTTTTGCCTGATCCCTGACGACGGTCATGCCGGCTTCGTCGGGCCGTTGCGGGTGCCGGTACAGGATAGTCAAACTCACCGGAAAACCTTCCCGCAGCTGTCGAGCTGAACCTACCAGGGTGATCGATCGCAACAAGATTCGGAAAATACCTAGCGTGCCGTTCTGACCTTTATCTGTCCGGATCCCAGCGAAACGGCCGGCATCGCTGCCGGCCGTCGTCGCTTCGGACTGTCTAGCAATCTCGACACGACATCGCGACGCTTATAGAAGGAAGTTGCGCCTCTGCTTCGGCAAGCAACTCGATCACGCGCTGGCGCGTTTCAGCCGTGTGACGCTCGAGCTTCAGGAGTTCCTGATAATGCCGGATATGGAGGCGGACGATCTCCGCATCTTCCGTCATTTGTGACGTCTCCTGGTTAAGGGTTCGCAGGGCTGGTGGCCGCCGAAACCTAGCTAAGCGGCGGCGGGCGGTGGCGCGAACCATTCGGTTCTTGCCGGCAGATACGGCGCCCTCCGTCGACGGGTGCGGATCTGGGTCGGATACCGCTCGTCGTCCCCGTCGGGCTCGACATCCATCAGCCTGCGCAGCGCCAGGCGACCGCGCGAAAGGCGCGAGCGCACGGTACCGATCGGGATCCCGAGCACCGCACCCACGTCGCCGTAGGGCATGCCCTCCAACCCGATGAGAAGGATCACGGCACGCTGGTCCGCCGGCAGTCGGCCGAGTGCCCGGTCGAGATCGCGCAATTCGAGGCGCTTCTCCTGATCGGCGGGCCGGCTCAGCAGCGGCGAGACTTCGCTGAGTTCGACCGTGGTGCCCTTGCGGATAGCGCGACGGACCTGGTTGACATGCTGGTTGTGCAGAATGGTGAATAGCCACGCCCGCAGATCGCTGCCCTCATGCCAGAGGTGCAGCTTGGCCAGCGCGCGGGTGAGACATTCCTGAACGAGGTCGTCCGCGGCCGCGACATCGCGGACCAGCGCCCGGGCATAGCGCCGCAAGCCCGGAATGTGTGTTTCGATCTGTTGTTGAATGTCCGCCATGAGTGATCCCCTGCCTGCCGGCTGCGGTGCGCTTCGCGTATCGCGGAACTAATATCCGACCCTAGCGAGCGTGGGGCGAACGCGGGAGCTTCGGAAATTACCTACCCGGCGGCAGTAGCCGACCCGCGACGGCTGGCGGTAACCAGCGCTGTGCGGTCAGGGTCCCGCGGCAAGGGCCAGACGGATCAGGGCCGGGATCGAGCGCGAGCCGGTCCTTTTCATCACCGCGGCGCGATGGTTCTCGACCGTGCGCTGACTGACGCCGAGGTCGGAGGCGATGTTCTTGCTCGGGTGACCGGCGAGCACCAGATCCATGATCTGCCGCTGGCGGGCGGTCAGACCGGCGATTGCGCTCGCCGCCGTCTCGCGCCAAGCGGATGCCTTTGCCGTATCGCCGGCTTGTTCCAGGGCGCGCTCAATGGTGGCGAGCAGCTCCTTGTAGCCGATCGGCTTCTCGATGAAATCGATTGCGCCGGCCTTCATCGCCCGGACGGCCATCGGCACGTCGCCGTGGCCGGTGATCATGATCGCCGGTAGCCGATGCCGTTCGTCCTTGAGCCGCTGCAGCAGCTCTAGACCGCCCATGCCGGGCAGCCGGGCATCGACCACCAGGCAGCCCCGTCGGCCGGGACGATAGATGTCGAGAAACGCCTCGCAGCTGTCATAGATTTCGACGGTCCGGCCGTCCGCTTCGAGCAGGTCGCGCAGCGATTCGCGCACCGTGCTGTCGTCGTCGACCACGAAGATCGCGGGCGGGCGATCGTCGATTTGCGCCGCTTGTTCCGGCTTGGCCAACAGCTCCTCGATCAGGCGGATCAGCACCGGCGCCGTCACCGGCTTGCCGAGATACGCGCGGCCCGCCCCAGCAATCTCGCGCAATGTGTTGGTGGAGATGTCCCCGCTGAGGATGATCGCCTTGATGTCGTGACCGAGCCTCTCCTCGAGGCTCGCGATGACCTGGAGACCATTCGGGCCGTTCGGGAGGTTGTAGTCCGCGAGGACAAGGTCTGGCCGTACCGGCCCGCGTGCCACTAACTCCAGCGCTGTCCCCCCATCCGTGGCGGTCACCGTGCGATAACCTTCTCCTTCGAGCAAGAGCACGAGCATCTCGCGCACGACGGGCTCGTCCTCGACGACGAGGATGGTTCCGCTATGGCCCATTTCCGTCTGAACCCGGGGCGCATCGAGTTGGGGTCGGACGGCCGGCGTGTCCGCGCCAACCGGCACCTCGATCGAAAACACCGAGCCCTTGCCTGGACGGGATCGGACGTCGATGTCGTGGCCCAGCAGATCGGCCAGACGTTGCACGATCGCGAGACCGAGGCCGACGCCCTTGCTGCGCTCGCGCGCCGGGTTGTCGAGCTGATGGAACTCCTCGAAAATCGCTGAAAGCTGCTCGGCCGGAATGCCGACGCCGGTGTCCCATACCTCGATGCGCAGCTTGTCGCCGCGGCGCCGGCATCCGAGCAGGATCCGGCCCGCTTCGGTGTATTTGACCGCGTTCGAGACCAAATTACCGATCATCTGCGTGAGCAGTCGCGGATCGCTGCGGATGCCGAGGCTGCTGGGGACCACCCGCAATTCGAGGCGAGCGGCCCTCTCTTGATGAGCAAACTGCCCGCGCAGCTCGTCGAGCACCGTGTTGACCGGAAAATCCGTGATCTCGCGACGGACGATCCCGGCTTCGAGCTGGTTGATGTCGAGGAGGGTGTCCAGCATCCCCGACATGGCTTTCACGGTCTCGTCGAGCCTATCGACCAGCCGCAGCACGCGTTCGTCGGTGACGCTCTTCGCCAGGATGCCCTGCAGGAAGCTCAGCGTCTGCAACGGCTGCCGCAGATCGTGGCTGGCGGCGGCAAGAAAGCGGGATTTCCCGAGATTGGCCTGCTCGGCCTCTCGCTTGGCGACGCCAAGAGCCTCCGCCGCGCGCCTGCGTTCGGTGATGTCGTCGATCGCCAGGAGGATTTTGCGTTCCCCCAGAGGCCCCTCGCGAAGCTTGCGGGCGTTAAGCAACAAGAGTCGACGGCCGAGGGTCGGCAGCTCGATCTCAAGCTCGTAATCCTCGACGTGCGAGGGCTCGGCCTGTACCTGCTCGAGGAAGGCGCGCAGCCCCGAAGCGCCGGAGCGACTGCCGGCCACGGTCCCGAGCGGCTTTCCCGTCGCCGCCGCCGACTCTACCGCGAAAGTGCGATAGAAGGAGCGATTGGCGGACACGACGCACAGTCGATCGTCGAGCACGACCAGCGGTTGGCGGATCGTGTCGATGATGCTGTCGGAATAGGTCCGCGCCGCCTGGATCTCCCGCTCCGCCGCCTTCATCTCCGAGATGTCGGCGAAGGTGATGACCACCCCCTCGATGCGGTTGTCCTGGGTGCGGTAGGGCAGGACGCGGCGGGTGTACCAGGCGCCGTTTTTGGCCGCGATCTCCCGCCCGATCGGCGCGACGCTGCTAAGCACCGTCCGAGCGTCGGTAATCAGGTCGGGATCGGCGACGAGCGCGGTGAGGTCGGCGAGCGGCCGGCCGATATCGGTGGCGATGACCCGGAACAGCGATTTCGCCGCCGGCGTGAAGAAGCGGATGTTGAGGTCGTCATCCAGGAACAGCGTCGCGACACCGGTGCTGTCGAGGATGTTCTGCAAATCGTTGGACGTGTCGCGCTGCCGTTCCAGGGTTTCCTGAAGCTGGCTGTTGAGGGCGGTAAGCTCCTCGTTGAGCGCCTGCAATTCCTCCTTCGAGGTTACCAGCTCCTCATTGGTGGACTGGAACTCCTCGTTGACCGACATCGCTTCTTCGTTGATCGCCGACTGCTCCGCGCTGGAGATTTCGAGTTCCTGGATGGCGCTCTGCAGTTCCTTGCGGGTGGCGTCGAGCTCGCGCTCGAGCTCGGGGATGCGCGTGGTTGTATCGGTTGGGTCGGTCGGCCGCGTGGCCCGCTCCTCGCGATCGGGTTCGTCGAGGAAGCTGACCAGCAGCAAGGTCTCGCCCTCGCTCTGCACCGGCTGCACCTCGATCCTCACCGCGACCGAGCGGTCGCCTTGGCCAAGCCGCGCGCCGGTGACAATGCTGTGCGTATGCTCCTGACCGGCTTGCTGGATTGCCGCCCGGAGCTTGCCGCGCAGTCCGTCGCGCACCATGGCCATCAGGTCGCGGCTGGGTTCGCCCGCGGCCACCCGTAAATAGCGATCTGTCGCTCCGGAGTAATAGAGGGTCTCGCCCTTGGGATTGATCAGAACCGAAGCCGGCGTATAGGCGTCGAGCAGCGCCCGTTGCGTCAGTTCGCGAGGACTGGAGCGCGGCGCACCCGGGCGCCGGAGCCCGCCGAGCGACAGCACGCCCGCGTCGGCGCCGGGGCGAAAATCGGCCGCGGCCGTCCGGGCGCGACCGCTGTGCCGAAAGATCCGGTGCGCCTTGGAGATCGGCTCGAACCGGTCGCCGAGGCCGCTCACCGTCTCGGCGCCGCCGAGAAAGAGGATGCCGCCGTCACGAAGCGCGAAATCGAACAGCAGCAAAACCCTCTCCTGCGCCTCGGGGCGAAGGTAGATCAGCAGATTGCGGCAAGAGACCATGTCGAGCCGCGAGAACGGCGGATCGGCCAAAACATCTTGAACCGTGAACACCACGAGGTTGCGCAGCTCCGGCACAATTCGGTAGCTGTGGTCCTCCTTCGTGAAAAAGCGGGCAAGCCGCGCCGGGGAGACGTCCCCCGCGATCGATTCCGGATAGACCCCCCCGCGGGCAAACGCCACCGCCTCGCCATCGACGTCGGAGGCGAAGATCTGCAGTGTGACCGCCGCTTTCGTCGTGGCGATTTCTTCAAGGAAGAGCATGACGATAGAATAGGTCTCTTCGCCGGTGCTGCAGCCGGCCACCCAGAGCCGCAACGACCCCTCCGCCTCGTGCTGACGCACGAGATCGGGAACAATCTGCTCCGCCAGCAGCTCGAAAGCCTTGGGGTCACGGAAGAAGCCGGTAACGTTGATCAGCAAATCCTTGGCGAGGAGCTCAAGCTCGCCGGCATTCCGCCTCAAAATGCCCAGGTATTGGTTGGGATCGACGATCGCGGCCATCACCATCCGCCGCTCGATCCGTCGCCGCAGCGTGCTCGGTTTGTAGAGCGAAAAATTGTGCACCGCCCGCGTCCGCAACAGATCGATGATCACGGCCAGCCAGTTCGGGGCATCGTCGTCCGCCGCGACGCCCGGTCGCGGGCCGGCGACCGGCTGCTGCGCGCCGTAATTGGCCACGATCTTCGGAATCTGCGCCACCGGCAGCACGAAATCGACGAGGCCGGTCGTGATCGCGCTGCGCGGCATGCCGTCATAGGCCGCCTCATCGGGGCTCTGCACGATGACGAGCCCGCCTTTCTCCTTGATCGCCTTCAGCCCAAGAGTGCCGTCGGCTCCGGTTCCCGATAGGATCACGCAGATCGCGCGCTCTTTGTAATCCTCCGCCATCGAGCGCAGGAAAAAGTCGAATGGCAGGCGCGCGCCATGGCGTTCCGTCGGCTCCGAGAGGTGGAGGGCGCCCTCGTGGATCGACAGATAGGTCGCCGGCGGAATGACGTAAACATGCTCGCGCTCGAGCGGCATTCCATCGGCTGCCTGCAATACTTTCATCTTGGTATGGCTGGCCAACAACTCGACCATCATGCTGGCATGGGTGGGGTCGAGATGCGTGATCAGGATGAAAGCCATCCCGTTATTGGGCGGGAGCGCGTCGAAGAGCTTGCGAAGCGCGTCGAGGCCACCGGCCGACGCACCGAGCGCCACGACCGGAAAGTCAGCCCCCAGAGGTGAGGTCCGAGAGGGGGAGCTGCGCTTGGCTGCCGCCCGCCGGCCCGACCGCGGCCGAGCCGCGTCGCCGTTTACCGGTCGCTCTCCTATTGCCATGGCCGCTTTCTTTCGCGCCGTGGGTATTCCCCTGGAGGGTGCTCGCGTCGCCGCCACGATATCACAAAGCTCAGCGTCGGCCACGGCGAGTTCGTTATTCCCTCACTCGGCATTAGTCCGCCGCTCGTGGCGGGCCGTTGTCGACGCTGGGTTCAAACCGGGACACCGGGGGTATCTCGCAATCCTTCCCCCAAACTCATCTGCCGAGCCGGCGCGCCATTGACGCCATCGGCACTGCCGTGGCCTTTCTGGTTCATCACGAAGTCGGCGTAGGCGCGCGCACGCGAAATAAGCTGGCTCGTCTCCAACGAGAGCCCGCTCGCATTCGCGCTTTGCAATACCAGCTTGAGACATTCGAGGCGTAGCTCTTCGGGCGTCATGCTGATATCCCCATGGGCTGGATGAAGGTCACGTCGTTTGTGTCGAGCTTTCACCGAGGCCGAGACGAAACCGTCGTTACTCCGTACGCGGAGCGTAAAATGCGTGAGCGTTAGCCGGTAGGTTCGGAAACTACTCAGGCAGATAAGGTTCCAGACGTAGATGCCGGCGCGATACGCGTCCGGGTGACGGAGCACGCGCGGCAAGGCTCGGACGCTACTCAACGGGCGCTTCCCCAATGAACTGACTGGAATCTCCCTAATTGGAACGAAAGGGAGCCTCGGTCTGCGACACCGGCGCGGATTGTCCGTGGCCACCAAAGGAAAGGTCGCCATTCGCCATCATGCTGACAAGCGCCGCCGTCCCAAGGAGGAGACAGACCAGCCATAACATCTTCGACGGCACGGTCTTTGGGTGCGTCAGCGGCGCGACATCGGTCGCTGCGTGAGTAGCACTCGTCGAGGGTAAGAGCTCGATCAGACCGAGGGCGATTTTCCGGACCTCCGATAAAGCCCAGCGCTCGCCGGGCAAGCGGGCAAGCGTCGGAACCAACTGCTCAACCGCCTCGCGCTTTTCCAGGGACGACAGCCGAGTGGCCTCGGCCCAGGGGTCGAGCCCGAGCCCGGTCATCGCCGAGATCACGCTCAGCGGCATGCCATCCCGCTCCTCGCCGACCGTGGCGAAAAGAAAATCATCCAGATCGGGGCGCAGCGGCGCGTATAAAGTACGCATGGTTATTGTCTTCCGGTGAATTTAAAGCGAAGGCGTGAAACGTCACCTATTCGATAATGTCCGGGGTGTCGGCTCCCAACCTTCGGCGAATTGCCTGGCCTCGACGATCTGAGCCGGCGTCAAACGTAGGGCGGCTCGCTGGTACGCCGCTTGGGCCTTCTCAAGGTGGCCGCCGCGCAGGTTCGCCGCGGCACGCAGGAACCATGTGCAAGCCTTGACCGAATTCTCGGGCTGGTCAGGCTCGGCCGCGTAAGTTTCGGCGAGCTTGATTTGCGCGCGGGGCAAGCCCTGTTCAGCCGCGGCCAAAAGCCATCTCATCGCGTCGGGCCGGCTGCCTTCCGTGATATAGCGGCTGTCGGTCAGTTCGTTTTCGTACATGACGCTGAGATTGAATTGCGCCTCGGCGTTACCCTTCTCGGCGGCTTGGATAAGGTGCTTTTTCATAGCCTATCCTCCTCGATATTCGGAAAACGCGAGGGTCGATCGTCTCGGGCAGGATTTACGAGGGCGTTGGCACCGACAATGAGCATCAGTGTATCACCTTACATGGCCCGGCGATTGGATTAATACAATCCGTGATTATCTGATTTTCAAAATTCTGCAAAACCAGAGAGAACTGACGAAAATTTCTCCAGTTTTTTCAATTGCCATTTCTAAGAATTATTTTGGTAATATTGTTTAGCGGCGCAATTATCTCGCCGACCTAATGTCGAAAGTAATGGCGGCCTTCAAAGCCGAGTTGCTTACCAGTTGCAATGCCTGTCATCGCTCGCTCGGCAAGCGGTAGGCGATCGTGCAGGCCATGTTAGCAAAGAAAAATGGCTTAGGAAAGAGCCTAAGCCCTTGGTATTTGGTTGCGGGGATAGGATTTGAACCTATGACCTTCAGGTTATGAGCCTGACGAGCTACCGGGCTGCTCCACCCCGCGACATTGATTTTAAAGGATAATTTCCGCTGCTTTTTGGCTTCGTCCGTGACTGTGCTAAAATCTGTACTAATCAGGGCCTATATCCAGCCCAACCTAAGCCCCGAACCATCGCAGACTGCCTTAAGGCTTTGGCTAGATCAATATATAGTAGCTGATAATCGAGATATAGTAGCTGATAATCGAGGCGTGTCAAATTACGCGCCCAAGGGCCACTCCGACAGTGATTTTCGACTTCCTGCCTACCCCGCATGTGTGCGAGGTGTTTTCGATCGCACGTAAGCGCGTGAGGGAGCGTCACCGGATGGCCGCGGCACCGCCGGCGGCGCGGGGACCAATCTAAACTTGAAGGCAAAGGCCAAACAGGCGGCGTAGCCGGGATACTCAAAATCGCCTGAGCTTCCTTTTGAACTTGCACGGCGCGATATCCGCGCTCAGGCGCGCCCTATCATCCGTCGTCGCGCTGCGTCGGCGTCATATTCTTTTGGATGGGCGCGCCTCAAAACGGGCTGGGCTCAATACAAACAGGCGATTTTAAGACTACACTCGCGGTGCCGGGAGGCGAGCGGGTCGATCGGCGCGGGGAGGTATGCTCATGGATGAGTTCGCGCGTCCCCAATGCCGCCAGCGCTTCACCCACCGAGACTTTCCCTTTACTTATGAATACGTCGGCCAGGAGATGCCGCGTAAGGTTGCGGCACGCGGGCAGAGTTGCCCCAATTGTCGTTACGAGTTCACGAATACATATACTTGTCCGAAATGCGGGCTCGGCGTTATCGAGAGAACCGGAGTGAGGGTCGAAAACACCGTCTCCCCGCGAAAACGGGAACCCAGGATGATATATTGATATAACGATACAAAATCTCCATAAATTTGGTTGTGTAGCATTTGTGTAGGGATGCCGTCCGGTTTCGGGGAGATGTACCGTGAGTCGGGGTTCATGGTCTACCGGAGATATGAATGTCGCTTCATCCCACCAAAGCGAATGTTCCTCGTGCTCTCCCCGCCATCTCCGTCTGGACCGGCGGAGGCGAACTGCTCTTTGGATTGCCTGTCAACCCTTTATCGAAGCTATTGAAGACGCTGCACGAGCGACATTAATCTATCGTCGGAGCCTCAAGCAGATTTGCGACCTGCCGGATCACGGGCAGCGAACGGAGCCAGCCCGGCTTGCGCGCTGCCAGTGTAAACACTTGCCGTCCCTCGACCGTGCCTCGCCAGACCAAGAACGGCTTGTCGGCATCGGTCTGTCTTAGCCGCGAAAGGACGTCGGCGACGAGATCGAGCGACAAATGAGTCGCTCTGGCAATGCCGTCCGGCGTGCGAAACGTATAGGCCGGGCTTGCCAGCTCGGCCAATACCAATCGTGCGTCATCGGTGGATTTGCCGGCTAGGTCCGGCAGGTCCCAGCCCTCGATCTGATCGCGCCGAACCAGATCGGAAAGGATCGCCAGCCGGATATAATTGAGCACCCTGTCTTGCCCGAACCACAATCCGAACCGACCGAGGGCTCGGAAGACCCGGCTGGCGGTTTGTGCCTGCACAAAGCGGGGCGCGAGTTTATCGAGACGCCCTTTGATCCGGCTCATCAGGAGGTCGAAATCAGTCCGGCTCATTCGCGGCCATTTCGGCAGCGCGACCTCGGGCAGCGCATTGCCGAGGCGGGGAACGATCGCGTATTTCGTCGGATCTTTTGCTAGCTGAAACTCTCCTCGGCCCTTCATGCCCGCGACGATCGTGTTGCCCGCCGTCAGGCCGAAGATGGAACGCAAAAATTCCTGGCAGTTGCGGCGGCCGAGCTGAAAATCATGGGCCCGGAACTTCTCGTCGAGAAAGCCGCCGAACCCGCCGAGCAATCCGCATGCGATCTTGTACCGCTGTTCAACGTCCTCAACCTCGCGCTGCGGGGCGATCAGGAAGCGGCTATGGTCTGATGGGTCCATGGCCGGAACGAGTTCCGTCGGTTTGAACCGCGCCTGGTCGATCAGCGTCGGGAACAGTGCCCGAAGCACCGCCACAAGCTCTGCCGCGGGTTGGCCGTCAGGAAGAAAGTCCGGAGGCTCCGGAAACGGCGAGACCATGATGACCGCGCGATCGGCGGTGTCGGCGGTTTTCTCGTCGGCCGTAGCGTCGCCCATCAGCGCAAATTGCGCATAGTCGAACGGGTTGTTGTTAACCACGCCACCGTCGACGTTGAGGAACACGAACCCGTTCTGCCCCAAGTTTGTGGACCAGGCCGGGGGGAAGCTCGGTTTCAGCGTTGCCGCGCCCCGAGCGAGCGGATAGGAACGGTTCTCATAATCAGCGAGCGGCGCGGCGATCTGACGGGGCGCCAGCCCGACCGGAAACGCCGACGACGCGAGCGCGCAGGTTCCGTACCGGTCCCACTCGGGCGGCAGCTGCTGCCCGGCCATGGGAAGAGTGGCGATCGATAGCTCCTTGCCGCTGTCCTCCGCCAGCCAGACATTTTTGGCGCTTGCCCCGTTGCCCAAGCCGCCGATCACGTAGTGGACACGGTCGCCATGCGTTTGCATGCCGTAGGTGTCGTTCCCGAACGACACCGTGAACGGGATGCCTCGCAGGTTCGAGACCGTGATGTAGACATGGAGGTTCGCGGCGATGTAGGAATAAGGCGGCCGTGTCTCCGGAACCTGTCCGCCCGGGTCCAATAGCAGCGCCTTCTCCTTGATGTCATCGAGCAGCTCGGCATTCAGCGCGGATACCACCGGCGCATCCTTTTCCTTCTCAAGGTCTTCCGCGCTCAGGAAATCAATGCCGCCTTTCGGATCGACCAACCGCGGGCGGGTGACCCAGGTGTCGTATAGGGACGGGAGCAGGCAGCGGAGAGCCTGGGAGGTTTTGCTCTCGGTGGGGTAGGCGTTCCGCTTCTCGGCGTCGGTCAGTTGCCGCGGCTGTATGCCGCGAGCCAGTGCGACGACGCCGAGCGCCCCGGTGATCGCACCGGCCGATGCGCCCGCAATCACCTGTACGCCGACCCGATGCTCCGGCGCACCGTCAGTGCCCCTGGCTTGCTCCCACGCATTCAATGCCTGAAAGAAGTAGTCAAGCACTCCGGCGGTATAGGCACCGGCAGAGATAGCCCCGGACAACGCGAAACCGATCTCGAAATTATTGCCCGGGTCTGTTGTCATTGCCGCCTCCATACCACTCCGTCGGCAAATTTTATCGCGCGTCCCGCGAAAACTTCTACATTCTTGCTATCACCTCAGGCCAAAATCTCATTATGATGAGCGACCTGCGCTACCGAAAGACGCACACGAGGCAAATTCGCGAATTTGGATAAAGCATGATGGTCCGCTCGGGACTGGTGCCAGACTAGACCCAATTCGACGAGGGAGATCAGCATGGCGCGCCGGATCGGTCTGCTCGTCATCGTCATCATCGCCGTCGTTGGCTTGCTCGCTCTAATTGATTGGCGAGAGAAATCGCCCGAGCCGGGAACGGTGACCGACGAAGCGCTCCACGCCGGGCGCAACGCCGACAGCTTCCCCGCTTCGGACAAGGATTATTTTCACGGTGTCGATGGCGGGATCGTCCTTACTCCCGAGCAAATCAAGGGACGCAATACCTGGCTGGTTTGGACCGGCGGCAATGACCGCCTTTGGGACGGTCTCACAAAGAACGCATTCGGATCATTTGATCTGCTCAAGATCATCTCCTCGCATCCAAGCCTGAAATACAGCCGCAGTACGCGCTGGAACTATTTCGGGGTGATCAACGAGCCGTGCTACACCCAGCCCACCGGCCCCGATGCCAAGCATTGGGGTTTGTGGATCGATCAGCGCAGCAGCAATTGCTCGCCAGATGCAGATCCCTTCGACAGCGAGGAGAATTATAAGGGGGTTGCGATCGGCGCGCGCGGCAAGAACATGCCGGTCGGTTCCTACTATGGCGAACCGACGGGCGTGATCGGGCTGCGGCTGTTTCCCAACCCCGAGTTCGACGAAGCCGCGGCGAAGAAATGGGATGCCAAACGCTATTACGAAGATCCGGGGTACTACATCTCGAAGGACCTAGTACGACCCTACCGCGTCGGCATGTCGTGCGGCTTCTGCCATGTGGGCCCTAATCCGCTCAATCCCCCGGCGGACCCGGAAAATCCGAAATGGGAGAATATCAGCACCCTTGTCGGCGCGCAGTACTTCTGGGTTGACCGGATATGGGAGTGGGCCGAAGACGAGCAAAACTACCTTTTCCAACTGGTGCACACCGCCCGGCCGGGAACGCTCGACACGTCTCTCGTTTCTACCGACAACATCAACAACCCGCGCACGATGAATGCGGTGTACAACCTGCTCGACCGCTTGGCCGAGGCCAAAACTTTTGACGCCCGGGAGACGCTTTCAGGCGGCGAACGCAACAACAAGCAGTTCAACGATTTTGTCCAGAGCGGCCCGCTGACGGCCTTTTTCCAGGCTCCCGGTACGGTCTGGACGCCGCACGTGCTGAAGGATGGGTCGGACTCCGTAGGCGCATTGGGGGCGCTCAACCGCGTCTACGTCAATATCGGCCTTTTCAGCGAAGAGTGGCTGCTGCATTTCAACCCGCTGGTCGGCGGCAAGCCGATCTCGCCGATTGAAATCGCAGTAATGAGGAAAAACTCGGCCTATTGGCAGGCGACCGAGCAACAGACCATGAATATGGCACTGTTCCTGGCGGCGGCCTCCGCACCACACCATTTGCGCGACGCACCGGGGGGGGCTGGCTACCTGACCGAGGATGAAGCGACGCTGGCGCGCGGCAAGGTTGTCTTCGCCGAAACTTGCGCTCGTTGCCATTCGAGCAAGGGCCCGTCGCGCCCCGAGGGCGCTAACCCGGCCGCCTGCGCCGGGTCCGGCTATCTCGAATGCTGGAAGAGCTATTGGGATTGGACCAAAACCGATCCGTTCAAAGCGCAGATGCGCGACATCGTGAATGCGCCGGACTTTCTCGATCACAACTTTCTGTCCACCGATCTGCGCGTTCCCGTGACCCTACTGCAAACCAACGCCTGCAGTCCGCTCGCGACCAATGCGTTGGGGCACAACATCTGGGATAACTTTTCATCCAGCTCGTACAAATCGCTGCCGTCGGTCGGAGAGATTACCTATTACGACCCGGCCAGCGGTGAGCCGCACCAGTACAAGATGCCGGCGGGCGGGCGCGGCTACACTCGTCCGCCGTCGCTGATCAGCTTGTGGTCGACGGCGCCGTTCCTGCTCAACAACAGCGTCGGACCGTTCGACCAAAGTCCATCCGTCGAGGCGCGAATGCGGGTTTTTCAGGCCTCGATCGAGCAGATGCTGTGGCCGGAGCGGCGCGCGAAGGACACGGTGCTGGGCGATAAGATTCCCGGCGTCATCGACCGCACGACGGCGACCAGCTATCTGACGATTCCGGTCGGCTATCAACCGGCATTCCTGTCCGCAGTGTTCGGCGGATTCCTGCATAATTGGTTTCCGGCAATCTTTAACGGCGACGACATTCGCATCGGGCCTATCCCCAAGGGCACCCCGGTCGATCTCCTGGCCAACCTCCAACTGCTTCCGGAAGACGGCGATCCCGCCGCGCACTGGGCGAAAATCACTGGCCTGGCGACTGATCTCATCCACGACCTGAAGGCTCTGCCGCCAAACCCGAGCGATGCGGATGCCGCCAAAGTCTTCGCCAATCTGGTGCCGCGGTTCATGGAGTTGAGCAAATGCCCCGATTTCATCGTCAATCGCGGGCACTATTTCGGCACAAATAAAGGTGACCAACCGCCCGGCCTGAGCGACGCTGACAAGACCGCGCTGATCGCCTTCCTGAAAACCTTCTGAGGGCGGCGCGTGTGCGCGGGAGCTGCATTTCGGAGTTTCGCAACCGCCCAGGAGAACCTAATGGCTAGCGAGGCTAGCGAGTACGTTGTGGTCGGATCCGGAGCTGGAGGCGGCACCGTAGCCGCCCGTCTCGCCGAAGCCGGGCACACCGTGACCGTGCTGGAAGCCGGCGGCGATCCGCGCATGTCGCAAGGTGGAGACCCTAACCGTCCCGATGCGAACTGCCTGCCTGACGATTACGACGTGCCGGTGTTCCACGCGCTGTCGACGGAAAACGACGGGATGCGCTGGAGTTATTTCGTTCGCCACTATGAGTCAGCCGCGCAGCAGCGACGCGACCCAAAATACGTTTCCGCCGAGGATGGCGTGCTCTACCCCCGCGCCGGGACTCTTGGCGGCTGCACAGCGCACAATGCGATGATCATGGTCTATCCGCACAATGCGGATTGGGATGCAATCGCGGATTTGACCAAGGACCCCTCGTGGTCGGCAACCCGCATGCGCGGTTATTTCGAGCGTCTCGAAAATTGCCAGCACCGGAACTTCGCTTATCGCCTGCTGGCCAAGCTCGGGATCAACCCCACGCGGCACGGCTGGAACGGGTGGTTGCATACCGAAAAAGCGATCCCGGCTGCGGCACTCGAGGATACCAGGCTGGTGGAGACGATCTTTGACTCTGCATATGAGGAACTGAAGAATACTGGCCAAGACGTTCAGCAAGTTGTCGGGCTGTTGGACAGTCAAGGCGATCCCAACGATTGGCGCATCGTTAAAAAAAATGGCGTCGGTATCCGCTATGTCCCGTTGACGACCGCCGGTCACGCGCGCGCGGGCACGCGTGAGCGGTTGCTCGACGTCGCGCAAAAATATCCTGACCGGCTGAAGATCGAGCTGAATGCGCTTGCCACCCGGGTTCTGTTTGATGATGAAAACCGGGCCCTAGGGGTAGAATATCTCAAGGGCGAGAATCTTTACCGGGCCGGCGCCCGCCAGTCCTCGGCCGGCGGCGAAGCGCGATCGGTCCTAGCGACGCGCGAAGTCATCCTCAGCGGCGGCGCGTTCAACACCCCGCAACTCCTGATGCTGTCGGGCATCGGGCCGGGCGCGGTGCTCGATGAGCACAAAATCCCGGTCCGCGTCGCGCTCGCCGGGGTCGGAAAGAATTTGCAGGACCGCTACGAAATAGGGGTGGTTAACCGGATGCGGGATGCTTGGGGTGTTTTGCAAGGAGCCAAATTCGCTCCCGGCGACCCGCAATACGCTGAGTGGGCGACGGGGCGGGATGGGGTTTATACCACCAACGGCGCGGTCCTTGGCGTTGTCAAGCGTTCGGCGCCGCAACGCCCCCTGCCCGATCTCTTGTGCTTCGGCTTGCTGGGTTTGTTCAAGGGCTATTTTCCCGGATACTCGGCCGTTCTCGCGCGGAATCTGAACTATCTGACCTGGTGCGTGCTCAAAGGTCACACCAACAACCGCGGCGGCAAAGTGACCTTGCGCTCGGCCGATCCGCGCGATCCGCCCGCAGTGAATTTTCATTATTTCGGGGAAGGAACCGACACGGCAGGCGAGGATCTGGACTCGGTCGTAGATGGGATCAAATTCGTGCGGAAATTGACCGCGGATTTGCGGGCGAGCGGCGTGATCGCGCAGGAAGAGCTGCCCGGCGATCACGTGCAGTCGGATGCCGAATTGCGGGCGTTCGTGCAGGATTACGCCTGGGGCCACCACGCATCCTGCACTTGCCCAATAGGGCCCGAGAGTGACGGCGGCGTCATTGACGGAAATTTCCGCGTGCATGGTACGCGTGGTCTACGCGTTGTTGATGCGTCGGTGTTTCCCCGGATTCCCGGGCTCTTCATTTTAAGCGCGGTCTACATGATCGGCGAGAAGGCCGCGGACGTCATCCTTGCCGACAGCAAAACGTGAGGTAGGACTACTTCACTAGGCACAGAATACGCGTGGCTAAAAGACGGGGACTTCTCTTTGGCGAGGCACCGATGGCTGACCATAATGATCCCAACGCAGTAAATTCGATTTTTTCAGACATCGACTATAGCGCCGCCGATTTATACGATCTATTTGGCTTTCCAACCAATGATGGTCGTACGGCGCTGCTAGCTCTGACTTTCTCGGCTACTCCTAAAGCCGGAGAGCTTGACAGTGACATGCTTTACCGTCTGCTGGTCACGTCTCAACCGCGCGTTACCTTTCCGCAACACGACGACGTGAGTCTGGAAACGATCTTGGGCTACTTCGACGCGGTAAAGGACAAATATCTGGGCGAATTTAAGCCCTCGGAAATCCGCGTCACCGTGCAGTCGGATCAGCGGGTGATGGTGAAATTCATCGGGTTTCCGTGCGGCGATTTCTCGACAATCGTTGAGGTCGATAAGGTAACGCCGATCCGAACGCCCGATGGCCAGACCATCCAAGCTTTTATTGGCGGCCGCGACGACGCCTTCTTCAACGATCTGACCGGTTTTTTCAGGTCGATCAACTACGCACCTCAGTTCTATCACGTGCCCCACACCATGACGGAGGCGCGCGAGCTCCCGATCCCCAAGACGTTTCTCGAATTAGAGGGCAACGATCTCTTTAATTTTCGCCCGAATTTTCCAACTTGGGGATTTCTTCAAAAGGACGGAACCACCCCGAAACTCGAATTGCCCCCCGGCCCGTGGGAGTGGAAAGGTGATAAATTCAGCAAGGACGCCGACGGGAACTACCGCTTCGTCTATGACGGCAGCGACTGCCGCGCCGGCCAGAACTGCAACGCGATCATCCTGGAGCTGCCACATTCATTCATCACAACCGACACCGCGCTGAACCGAATCGTCAACTGCTGGGGCGAAAGTTGGGTTCTCAAGGCCGCTCACAAAGTGGAATCGATCCCCGACGATCAGTCCTGGCTCAGCCATCCCTGGCGGGCGATCCGCGAGGCGGAGCTAGATGAGGAGTTGCGCAAGTACAAGCTGGTGGACACCGACGGCCAGCCCTTCGCTGACGCCGCCTTGAGCGAGCGGGAAGACGACCGCCAAGTCGGCGCGAACAATTTTTTGCTGGGCCCGCATTTCGTCCGGCGGTTGGCTCATCTAGGATGGGGATTTGGTCCATCCATCAGCGCATTGGGACTACAGACGTCGTTTAATCACGACAACTCGCCCGTCTCGGTCTACCGAACCTACGACACCGCGATTACCGCCTTTCCCCGGGTGCAAAAAACGCTCTTTCAGCGACTCAACATGCCGGATGATTCGTGGAATCCCAAGGGCTTGAATATTCCGTTGCGGCGCCCTTTTGAGATTTTTGTGCCCAATGCTTGCGCGCTCGACATAGATACGACTGGAACATGGCCGTTCGGGCGGCGGTTGGAAGACCAAGTCGCGACGCGGTTCCTCGCCATGTTCTTGGATATGTCTGCTGAGTTGAACGGGAAAAAGTATCACCTCGACATGCTGGGCGATCCCGCGCTGTGGGCGTCCGTCCCGATTGTGCCTAAAACTCCGCCAAACCCGCTCAAGAACGACAAGGAATTTCTCCCAGACTTTCCCTACCTAGCCGAACCGTGGCCAGTGACATATTGAGGTTGTAGATGATGGCGGATTACGCCTCCGATTTGGCAAAGACGCGGAACGACATCGCCGCATTGGAGTTGATATCCCAGCGCGATGGCCGCGACCCGGAAAAGCGGGTAAGGCTTGCCTACCGGCAATTCCATTGTGCGTCCCTTACCGCCAATGAATGCGACTTCAAGGCAGTCCAGCAAACGATAGCTGACATCCTTCGGGATTTCGGCCCGGATGAAGATGTCTGTCTGCTCAAGGCTAGCCTGGACGGCCATTTTCATCGCCTGGAAGATGTAAAGCGGGACTTGAGAATGTGCCCGCCGTTGGGTAGCCGTCACGCCGGCCGTTCTGTTCTGGCCGATGTTGATTTTGAAGAAGGTCGCTACGGAGAGGCGCGAGCGGCTTTGGAGACTTTGCTGGACGAGAAGCCAACCTGGGACAACCTGGCGCGGCTCGCGCATTGGAAAGGCAAAATGGGCCATCCCGACGAGGCGGATGCGTTGTACGCGGAAGCGGAGGATGAGCTGAGTGCCAAGGAAATGCGCTCATTTGCATGGCTCGAACTGCAACGCGGAACCCTAGCGGTCTCCCGCGGGCGATACAGGATGGCACAAATGCACTATCGGCGGGCCGCCAGCAGCTTTCCCGGCGATTGGCGGACGGATGAGCACGTGGTGAAGCTGCTGGCAGCCGAGGGGAACTTGGACGCGGCGTTGACGCTTCTGCGAAATGTTGTTGCGCGCGCCCCAAAGCCAGAGCTGCAGCAGGCTCTCGGTGAACTCTTGGATCAAATGGGAAGAACCGAAGAAGCACGGCCGTGGCTCGAAACCGCAGCGGCAGCATTTCTAGCCTCGGTTCAGGAGGGGGGCGTCCATTACTACCATCACCTGGTACACCTATATGCGGGTATGAGAGGCCGCGAAGCCGACGCGGTCAAATGGGCGCGGAAGGACGTTATCCTGCGGACAAATTTCGCCACGCAATCGGCGCTGGCCTGGGCATTGTTTCAAAATGGCGAGGTGGCGGAAGCTTTGGAGTGGATACGCCGAGCGCTATCATCCGGCGTGCAGGACAGCGGTATCTTCGCCATAGCTTCTTCGCTGTTCCAAGCCGCCGGCGACGCGACCCAAGGCGAACAATGTGCCCGCGCCGCCACGGAGATCAACCCCCTCGCCCACGGTTTTCACGTTCATCATTAAGTTTTCACGTTCATCATTAAGTTGAACGACTGCAAAGCGGGCGGATTGCCCCAATGGCTGATTCCCTGGATGGCTTCACTGGTTCGGAACCGTCGAGCCCACTGCTGGCATAATGTGTAAGCGATGTGAAGGTATATCAACGGTTTCCGCCTTCCCAGCATGCCACCGAGGGGACTTGCGCCCTGACACCAGAGGCCGAACGGCCTCGCCCGCGGGCAGACGGCCCGCCCTTCGTCCGGTGGATTTTGCGGGAATGAGCATCGATCCTTCGCGCCTAGTGACATCTCGCTCTGATTGCAGCCAGCTCAACACGCTTCAAGGCTGAGGTGTCAATCGGCGTGCAAGTTTGACCCCGGATTGGAGTGCGCCCCTGAGGGTGGACGGTTTCAGGCTGCGGGTTTGACCGTCTGCCGGGCGTGTTGGTCCTCGAACTGTATCGGGCTCAGATATCCAAGCGCGGAGTGGAGCCTGCGAGCGTTGT
>Ga0182024_10007944_pt1 | contig 22659 bp, 15 predicted proteins | sample P32metaG_FD_120480 | JGI IMG/M metagenome (GOLD analysis project Ga0182024, IMG submission 120480) | Permafrost microbial communities from Stordalen Mire, Sweden - P3-2 metaG (Illumina Assembly) | ecosystem: Environmental > Terrestrial > Soil > Wetlands > Permafrost | place: Sweden: Stordalen... | reverse complement strand
TCGCGCACCGCCAGTGGGACGAAAAGTACAAGTAGCGGCAGCAAGAGCAAAATTGCCTCTTCGCGCAGCCGGCGCGGGCGAAGCTCTGCCTCGGCAGAAAAACGAAGCGTGGCGGTCGTTTCGACCAGGCACCGCGGGCGGCATCACAAGGAAGTGATTGTCTCCAGCAAACATGGACGGCACTCGCACGCAGTGGTAGCGCACGCTCCCAAGGCTACGCGCTATGCCTATCCAATCTCGATCTTTATGTTGCATCCTCCCGACTTCGAGCACGATCAACTGCCTGGCGATGTTTCGTCGAAGATAGCGCGTGCATTCGATCAAGGTCGCGCCGATGAATACGCAGCTCGTTCGCTCGTTCGCGCAGGCATAGTCTCGTACCATCCTCTTCATGGTGGCATCTTCTGGCGGCGCGAACCGGTCAAATACATTATTGTACATTCGACCGAGACAGGCATACCGATGGGCGCGACGCGCGTGATTGACAGCTGGGGCTCGGCTGGGCGCAGACATGCCGGCGCTCAATATGTCGTCGATCGCGACGGCACTATTTACCAGGCTTGCGATCCCGATCTGGCTACTGTGCACGTCAATGTCTTCAAGACTCTGCCAGGCATCAATAACGACAACAGCATCGGCATCGAGATGTGTCATGCCGGTCACCAGGACTATCCATACGAGTTGCGGCAATCGGTGACGAAGCTGGTCGCTTATTTACAGGAACGCTATAAAGTTGCCGACGGCAACGTGATCACCCACCGCTATGCGCAGCAAGGCGATCACACCGATCCCGTCAATTTCGACTTCGATCAGTTTCTCGCTGAAAAAGATCGCTTCCGACATCAGGCGCTCGCTTACAGAGTCGATCGAATCAAGCAGGACGCCACATCGTGGAAATCTGCACCGGTTGACGTTCCCTCGACAGTTGACGAGGCCGTTACCTCGACAGTCGAATCTCAACAGGGAGTGTTGCCGTTCACGCAGCATGACGCGCCTGTGCGATCCACTCCAGCGATTCTAGTCGCTCCCACCGAACATAAGATAGATTCTGGTGCGCGACCGACTTTACGCGGACCGATCGAGATGGAGCCAGGATTTGTCGAGAAAATAAACAAGCCGACATCGAAGCCATCGATCGAACAGCAGAGCACATCGGATGACGCACAGAATCAAAACGACACCTCTGCGCCGTTGAAGAGCGCACCATCCACGGTGGCACCAGGAGCAATACTGCCAGCGGCGCAGCCGGTGCCGGCGCAGCTGGTACCCGTGCAACCCGTACCCCCGCATCTGGTACCCGTGCTGCCGGCATCCCCGCAGGCCACACCCGCGCCGGAGCCGTCGTCGAACGCCGTCCATAAATCTTCACGTGACATGCAGTTCTTCGTGCAGCCGCCCGCATCAGTGCCGTAATTTGGTGGACTGGCATAATCTGTAGTGCCGGGTAGCCTATCAGAGACCGGTTCCTGGCGCTTTTGAGAATATAAGAAACAGAATCGCTCACGGTACGTCATGGCTAACGCGTACCAATGAGGAAATAAAAACTCCATGAATAGCTTCGATCCGTTTCAAGAACCGACCAGCGTTGAATCTGAACAAGAGATCCAAAGCCAGAGGGCGTATTCCGAGACGCTTTTAGACCAGCTCAGGCAGAGGCGGCGCACGGATGCGAGCAGCTGGCTGAACTCTTTGGTACAGGAGTCGATCCTCAACAACCCTGAGTTGAACAGCGCTGATCCCAGTCCCGAGCTCGATTTGCAGGCCCGCATGTTGCGCTGGTTGGAAAGCATGTTCGACGAATTTGAACGCTATGCCAGTGAATTCAATGCCACTGCCGCTGGAACCAATCTCTTCGTCAGCAGTATGCGCCCCAGTTGGAATCCATCAGCGGAGCTGGAAGGCGGACCGACCGCCGGTCGTTGTCAGGGACATTTGAGCACGCGTCTTTGGTGTATGTATTTCAAGGTACTTAATGAAACCCTTGAAATATATATTCTGCCTGCCGACATGCTTCTTGCTTTTAATACCGGTCTGGGCGACACCGGCGGCTACCAGCCCTTCCTGGCGATTGAAGGCAAGTTAGATGACAATGGATTTTTCTGGGATCTTGGCGAGGTGCAGATTCAGAAAAATCGACTGCCTGCACTGGCAAGGGAGTTGTTCAGCGATTTCATTCGCATCGCCGCCGGCAAAGCTGAAGAACAACCACCGTCTGAGCAGCCTCCGTTCATTCAAATGGCTGAAGCGCTGGCTCAGCGCACAGAACTGAGCGATGAAGTGCTGCAGCAAGCTACGTTCGAGCCGCCGGTGTTGGACGAGCAAGCACCGTTATTAAGCAGCGGGCTTGTTCAAGCCAGCGAAACCATGTGCGGCGCAATCGATGATGAATTAATTCGTCTCAGCGCCGCCGCCGGCAAAGCCGCGCAGATGAGCGATCTGCTCACCCTGGCTCGTTGCAAGCGCCTGGTTTTGGAGCTGAGCTACTTGCGGGAGCAAATCGGTGTCCACTCAGCCAACCTGCAGTTGATCGTCGGCGAAGAAGGCAATCGCGCCGCTGCCTAATCAGGCTTGCTTCTTCATCCAGCGGTTGACTACTTGTCTGAGATGATCGAGCAAGAACGGCTTGTTCATGAAATCATCCATGCCTGCTTCCAGGCACGTGTCTCGGTCTGAAATCCCAGTCACTGCCACGATCGGCGCGCGGCGCTTTTGCTTTTCTTTCTCGTTTTTGCGAATTAGTCTGGTCGCTTCAAGCCCATCCATGACCGGCATGCTGACGTCCATGAGGATGAGACCATATTCGTTCGCTTCCGCAGAATCAACGGCTGAGCGCCCGTTGGTCGCCTCGTGTCCGGTCAAGCCGAGCACCTTTAGCTGATGCACGAACAATCGCCGTAAAACCTCGTTGTCTTCGACGATCAAGACGAGATCCGGTTCTTGCTTTTCAGAGCCGGCTTTTGTTTTGCCAGCTTGCTTAACTATAGATAGCGTGCGTTTCGGCTTCTGCGCCATGGTTTGAATTGAAGTGTGGTGAAACTTCATAAGATACACTATCGCGGCTATTGATTTCATTCCTGCACACCGGGCTTACACAAAATTTGTAGGAACGTATCGCGGCGATTCTCGTCTCCGATGGAGCTGCAGGCGACAGCGGTCGCGGGCTGCCAGAAGCAGCGGTCGCGGGCTGCCAGAAGCGCAGCCAGGCAAGCCCAACGCCCGCGGATACTCAAAGGAGTGGATCATGTCTAAGAATCGACTGGCGGAACGAGGAATCAAGCAGCCGAAACCGCTGCCTGACCCGACGCCGAAACCAGACCCGAATCCGTCACCCAATCCGAGCCCAGACCCGGACCCAGTGCCGCCGACTCCGGAGCCTAACCCCAGCCCTATTAATGAAAACCTGCCGATTCCCGCTGAGTTCACGCCTCCCGGCGACCGGTTTTATCATCCTGCCCCAATTTGTTGGCAAGCGGATTGGGCCAGCCCGGTCTAATTCGCCAGGGGTGCGTTTGTTTTCAGCGCGGTGAGGCGATTGGCACTTCGTGCAAAATTTGGTAAGCGCTGTTTTTGCCCATGTGGCTTTCTACCAGCGCGATTTTATCGAGACTGAGCACTATCGGCAGTGCTACCTCAAGCCCTTCGATGTCTGAGATACGTGTGGCGGTGGGTCGGGTGAAACGCTGCGGTTCCTGGCGGCGTTCCACACGCAGCAAAGTGACATGGGGTCTGAACGAGCGCCCCTCTTCCTTTTCAGACTGATCGAAATAAAATTCCAGCAGTCCGGTGCGCAGAGTTCTGGCCAGATTGAGAATGCGCTCATCCACCACTGTCGGACGAAGCACTATTTGACGGGGTTTGCGAGTGTCAGGCCAGACTTCGCATTTGTCGAAGGCGATCGTCATCGGTCGCCTTTCTTGCTCAGTGCCCAGCTCTTTGGCAATCAGGTTTGCCAGCATATCGCTGACCGGCTGAACCAGATCGTTGGTGACCGAGCCGAGAAAAATCCACGTCATATGCAGTTTTTCCGGTTTCACCCAGCGTACTTTGCGCTTCCAAATCTCGTCCAGCTGCGAGTTGAGTCTGTGCAACTCGGCAACTTTTTGCTGATCCGCTTGCGCAACAAATGTGCCAATGAAAAGCCTGGTCATGCTTCGTCGCTGGACCCTCGCGTGTAGAATCCGCGCCCTTCTGCTGCCAGTTTTCTCAGGTATGCACTGACTTCGATATCCCACTTTTCGCCGCTGTAGATCTTCTCTAGTTTATTTATTAACGTCTGTGCTCCCAGAGTATCGGCATAACGCAACAGTCCACCGCGAAACGGCGGAAAGCCCATGCCCAGTACAATACAAAGATCGATTTCGCGCGGGCGGCGAACCACTCTCTCTTCCAGGCAGCGCCCTGCTTCATCAATCATCGGCAAGATCAATCTTTCAGTCAGTGCCTGCAGCTCTGCCTCTGACTGCTTCTCATCGGCAACCCGGCATGTTAGTTGGTCGAACAGGTGCGGGTCAAACTGCAATCGCTTGCCGCTCGCATCCCAACCGTAAATACCTCGCCCCGTTTTCCTGCCGATCAAACCGATAGTCAGCATTTGCTTTAGCACCGTCGGCGGTGCCATTCTCTCGCCCAGCGCTTTCTGCAGTGAGGCGGCGACGTTGTACGCTACGTCCAGACCGATTTCATCTGCCAGCGTGTAGGGACCCATGGGCATACCGAAATCGATTGCCGCTTCTTCAACCCAATTCAATGGCACGTCGGCAAGGGCTAAGCGGGCTGCCTGTCCCAGATAGCACGATACTAATCGATTGACAAGAAAGGACGGGCTGTCTTTGACAGTGACCGGAATCTTGCCTAGCTGGCAGATCAAACCGGCTGCTCTGGCGATCGACTCGCGGTTGGTGTCTGCGTGGCCGATCAGCTCGACCAACGGCATTTTATCCACAGGATGAAAGAAATGCATGCCGAGGAAATTTTTCTTCTGGGGCAAATGCTCTGCCAATTTGCCGATGGCAAAAGAAGAAGTATTTGTGGCAATGACGCAGTCAGGGCGGGCAATTTCAGCCAGCTGTAAAAGCACGCTCTCCTTGATCTGCTCGTCTTCCGCGCAGGCCTCAACCAGAATATCTGCCTTGGCCAGGTCAGCGAAGTCTGGTGCAGCAATGACTTCACCTTTGTGATCTGCTTTTGCTTCGAGCCGATCGACTTGTTCTTTGATCTTCTCTACGACTTGCTTTTGGCGATCTGCATTGATTGTTTTAACCAGGACTTTGAAGCCGTGCAGAGCGGCAAGTTGAGCAATGGATGTACCCATGGTGCCACCGCCAATGATGCCAACGACGGCGATCTTCGAGCCGGCTGCGACCTTCTCATACATAGACAGGGCACTTTGTTTGACAAATTCAGTGGTGAAAAAGAGAAAGACCAGGTTGCGCGAAACCTCGGTAACGCACAACTCCGAAAAGACTTTAGCTTCTTCGGAAAGTCCGGCATCCAGACCGTCGAGCAATCCTTTTTGAATCACGCCGATGACGCGGTTTTGCGCCGGATATTTCCCTTTCGTCTTGATGCGCACAGCGCGCTCGGCCATGGCGAAAAAACTCTTCTGTTTCTCCGCCGACATCTCCTGCGCCGCTTTGTTTGGCTTCGGCTTTTTCCCTGACTGCATCAGAGCGACAGCAGCGGACTCTGCCGCATCGAGCAGATTATCAGGATGCACCAGCTGGTCGATCAAGCCGACTGCCAGAGCCCGTTGTCCATCGATGGGCTCGGCGCCGAGAATCAATTCCACCGCCACTTTTAGTCCAATCAGGCGGGGCAGTCTTTGGGTGCCGCCCAGACCGGGGATAAACCCAAGGCGTACCTCCGGCAAGCCAAGCTGTGTGTTGGGCACCGCCGTGGCTATGCGTTCGTCGCAACACAAAATCAGTTCCAGCCCCCCGCCCAGACAGATGCCGTTGATCGCTGCCACCACCGGTTTTGGACACGCAGCCAGCTTCTTGAAGATATGATGTCCGCGTTCAGACAGCTCCAACGCTTGCTCCGCGCTGGTGAACTTGATGATTTCATGCAAATCGGCGCCGGCAAGAAATGTGTCTGGTTTACCGGAAACTAGCACTAGCGCTTTGATTTCCGCATCGCGCTCAATTTGATCGAGGGCCGCCTCGAATTCGTTCATCGCGGCGGAGGTGAGTAGATTGACCTTTCCGGGCACATCCATAATCAGAAAGGCAACGCCGGATGTGCGCTTACGGATGGTGACCTGATTCAAAGTTGCGATGCTGTTGGCGCCCGTCATGATTTGGTTTTTTTGAACTTGTCCTCAAGGGCTTGCGGTCCACCGATTCCTTTTAGCAGAAGAGCGCCGCCAATGGCAAATGGCAGCAGCATCATGATCATCTGCATCATGGTCAGCATGGGAAAGACCATGATCAAGCTGGAAAGCACCGCCAGGATGATCAGTCCGCAGCTTCCCGCTGTCAGCGCCCAGGCGATCCTGTTCTTGGAATCGTAAAACAGCCATCCCAAACCAAGCATCAACGGAACGAGCAGCAGTCCGAAGCCGCCGTTGCCCATGCCCAACATCGACATAAATCCGCTACCGACCCTTATATGCTGAAACATCATGAAAAGTCCCAGGAAGATCAGGCCAATGCCGCTGAAGTAACAGAGGTCGTTCTTGACCGAAGGCGTTTCGCTTACCGTTGAAAGCGCGTGCGTACCGGTTGTGGCGCTGGTCGATTTTTCCGGTACCGCCGGCATGTTCGGCCTGGTGGTTGGAGTTTCTTTGAGAATCGTGGTTTCTAACTCCGCGAGCTTCCGCTGGATTTCTTCGTCCTTCTTGTTCATGAGGATCGTCCTTTGTAAGATACGTCGGTTGGCTCGTCTTGAAGGTTTTGCGGCTGCCGCTGCGCCGTCCCGGTTTAAAATGCTAATCGGTAACTAGCATATCACTTCGAACAGTGGTGGAAAAATCCTGCCCGACCCGCTCTTGGAACTTCTGGGCAATAGGCATCCGCCAGCCTACACCAAAGGCCCGTGCGGTAATTTTCAATCCCGGCGCGGCCTGTTTCCGCTTGTACTCGTTGCGATCGATTCTATTAATAACGTCCTTGACCACTTCCGGCTGGTAGCCCAGCCGGACGATCTCATCGACTGTTCTTCTCTGCTCGACGTAGGCGTGGATGATCCCGTCCAGCACTACATATGGTGGCAAGCTGTCCTGGTCGATCTGTCCGGGGCGCAGCTCGGCTGAGGGCGGTTTTTCAATGGTGGACCTGGGAATTATCTCTTTTCCGGCTTCTTCATTGATATAGCGAGCCAGGTCATAGACTAACATTTTGGGAACGTCGGAGATCACCGCCAGACCCCCGCACATATCGCCATACAGGGTGCAATAACCGACGGCCAGCTCTGACTTGTTGCCGGTGGTGAGGACGAGATTTCCCAGTTTGTTCGAGATCGACATCAACGTGGCGCCGCGAATTCGAGCTTGAATGTTCTCTTCCGTCACATCTCGGCTCAAACCTTTGAATTGATCTGCAAGCATGTCATCGTAAGCCAGCATCGCTTTTTCAATGGCAATGACTTCGTATGTGACCCCGAGTGCTTTTGCCAGTTGTTGCGCGTCGTCGAGCGATCCCTGCGATGAGTAGGGCGATGGCATCGCCACACCTAACACGTTTTCAGGACCCACGGCTTTAGCAGCGATTGCGCAAACGACGGCGGAGTCGATGCCGCCCGACAAGCCGATCACGGCTTTTCTAAAATTGCATTTGCTCATATAGTCGCGGGTGCCGAGGATTAGCGCGGAAAGCACGTTGGCAGTGCGGTCGGATGGAAACTCTTTGATCGTGCCGCGCAGCGAATACTGATTTTCTGCACCGCCTTTGCTTTCTATGTCGACGAACAGCAGCTCCTCTTCAAAAGCGGCGCCGCGGGCTGCGAGCTGGCCATGCGCATCGACAACCAGCGAGCGGCCGTCAAAAATGAGCTGATCGTTTCCGCCCACTTGATTGACGTACATCATCGGCACTTTATGGCGCAGCGCCTGGTTTCGCACCAGCTCATGGCGAATGTGTTCCTTGCCGATCGAGAAAGGTGACGCGGATATATTGATCAAAAGCTCAGGTTTATGAACTACTACTTTCTCGATTGGATCGAGCAAATACCGCTGCTGGGGAAACAATTGGGGATCGTTCCAGATGTCCTCGCAGATGGAAAGTCCGATTTTCAAACCGTCGCACTCAGGCACCGCATATGATGTCGCCGGCTCGAAGTAGCGATCCTCATCAAAAACATCGTAAGTAGGAAGTAATGTTTTGTATTGAACTGTTTTAATTAAACCGCCGTCTAGATAAGCGGCGGCGTTTCGCAAGGGGCGACCGCTTCCCGGATTCAAATCGACGAAGCCGACAACGGCGGCGATGTCTTTCAATTTATCGCGCAGGAGGTGAAGAGCGTCCAGGTTCGCTTGCACAAAACTATTTTTCAACAGCAAATCCATCGGAGGATAACCGGTTATGGCCAGCTCGGGGAAGACGACTAGCCGCGCCCCGCCAGCTTTGGCGCGCGCTGCAAATGACAACATCTTTTCGACATTGCCATTAATGTCGCCAACAGTCGTGTTGATTTGCGCGAGAGCTACCTTCATTCTCATACTTCCGGATTGTTGTGTGCCTTCCCTGAGCACATTCTACGCTAGATTCGAGCAGTTAACGAAGAGCTGCTCCCGGGGAGCGCCGCCACCCTGGCGGCATTTGCCAGTTCCACGACCATCCACGCGGCTGGATACCACAGCGCAACGATAGTAATTGTCAGGCATGAACAGTTCAGCGTAATGGAACAGTTCAGATATAGATTGCATTCGGAGTATGACGGTTTGCGAAGAAAGACTGCTTTGAGTAAACATGCTTGAAGTGGTATACCCATGCCGGAAACCAAGACAGAGCACGGCTATAGCACGTTGCATTCTGTAAACACGTGATGCTTAGTCTTTATCTCACCAATCTGTCATCTTTTGTTGGTAGTTTGAGCGCATGAAAATGCGACACGCGTCGATGGCCAGATTGAGCGCCCAAAATAAAGTGATCAAATCTGAACCGGAGTCGGCTGGGCAGCTGCCCGCCGGTGACAGATCCGACGCGCTAACCGCCAATGAGCAAAAACCGTGCTCGAAAAACAGACCGCGCGGCATAATTTGCCAGCGTTCCGAACTGATCGCCGCCGGTTATGCAGAGCTGATCAAGGGCGTCGTGGACGTTGTTGGCTGTGCATTCGATGGACTGGATGGCATTGATTTGTGCCGGAAGTTTCAACCGGCCCTTTTGATCACCGACATGGAGCTGGATCATGTTGACGGTCTGGAGTTGTGCCGCACGGTTCGTTATGAGCTGCCATCTACTAAATTGCTGTTGCTGTCGGATTCCTTCAATGCCAGCAGATACTATGCCCAATTCTTGCAGGCTGGCGTAAACGCATTCTGCTTACTTACCTCCGACCCGCAATCATTATTGGATGCGATCGACCGCGCAGTCAAAGGACAGCACTACTTCGACGAAAAACTGAAACAGTGGATCAGTGACCATGCTACCCCAACAGACGATTCCAGTCGCAAGACGATCAGCAAAGAGTTCGCTGTGGCTGAATTGATCGCTGAACTGGCATTGAGCGGGTCGCAACTGCGGCGCACGGGGCCAAGCAAACCTTTCTGATAGGGCTGACTGAGGCGATCACGTTTCATCCAATTTGTGCAGACGAGGACCTGCTGCCCGTGTGCCGTTCAGGGTCTTCGCCTGATTCCGGCACACAAAACATGCACAATATTGTAGTACAACATACATAGCTCGGGAAATAAGGAAACATCGGTGGTGAGGCGGGCGTCTGCCTGTTTAGTTGTCGCTAAAAAAAGGTTACTGCCAATGCGCGGACTACGTTCGGCTAGTGTTGTGCTTGGATTAATGTCGCTCTCCTTTTGTCATGCCGCCTTTGCCTCTGTAGCATCTGAGCTGCAGGCAGGAGTGGATCTCTACGGCGCACAAAATTATGATGCTGCAATTAAGCAGCTCTCGCGCGTGGTGATCGAAGATCCGTCAAGTGCCGAAGCGCATTATTTGCTTGGTTGCTGCTATACCCGACTCAATATAGTGCAGAGCGCCGATCGTGAATATCAAGCTGCGGTCAAGCTCGATGCCAGAGGACAAGTTGGCATGATGGCCAGGACGGCTTTGAAAAACCTGACAGTTACGCAAAACGTTCAGCCCGCCGCGGTCGCTACTGCCGGATCGGTGGCGCCGGTGCGTCCAAACGCTGTCACTAACACTCTGGCGCGCATTCAAGAGCAGGCGAATGCTGAAAAACAGCGCCAGGAAATCAGCGGAAATGCTATTGCTGACGCGACCATCCGCACTGCAAATGGGCAAGTAGACAAGATGCAATCGGAAAAACGATCGACGATCAACTCAATGCGCAACGCGATCATTACTGATAAGAACGGCTATACCGTGCCGGTATACAGTGAGGCTGAGATTCAACGAGCTTCAGATAACTTTGACAATCGAATCAGCCTGCTAGTGTCTAACTCCAAAGATAAGGCGCAACAGCAGCTCGACTTCGCCAAGGCGAAAATGTCTGGTATCGATCAGGTGGCCCGCGACCTTGCCAGCCAGATGCGCAATGAGGGAGGCGGTATCAAGCTTTTGCCCAACGGCACCAATTTGTATGTGCGCACGTATGTGAACGGTTCATCCTCGCCGGCAGATTCATCAGCAGCGATCAAGCCTTCTATTCCAGAGCAACTTGCCGCCTCGCAAGATAAATTGATTCTGGAACCAATTGCTCACCCAGGTAAGACTGTCAGCCATGTGGTTCCTGCTCCTTTGTCCGCATCGCCAGACAAAATGACAGTGCCAGGCCAGGGCGAAAGATCTTCTCGCGAACTGAACGTGCACGGTCGCATCACTCACATCTAACGGGAGAGGCTTACATTGCGCATTCGCGTAGCATTATCGTTGCTGTTATGCCTGGCGCCAGCCCGCTTCTTAATGCCGTGTCTCGCTCAAGAAAGTTCGACAGCGCCATCGATCAAGTATCGCGTCAAAATTGAAAAAGTTCCGAATCTGACAAAGTATGCGCTTCCATTCGCAAATCAAACCACTGCCGCAGTGCCGTCGGTGGCGCCGTCGGCCGTCAAACCGACTACCGCACCGCCACTGCAAGCGCCGCCTACAAGACCAGATAATTTGCAGGCATTTGCCGGTCCCACTCAAAGCAGTGCTGATGAACTTGGACCGCTCTCAGCGATCGACAGCCGGCTTGAGCCTGTAACCGTGACCGACAACAGCGGACCACCCAGAGGCACAGGACCGCTTGCGGACATGATTTTGCAATCGACTCCGCAGCTGGGTGATTATCGTTCGGTGACAATTTCAGATCAGTCATTCAAGAGTTACATTCAACTGAATCATGGTGCGATCCACGCGAATAATGGTGAAGTGCTTGTTTTCAAAGGTCGCTGGGATAAAGCGGAACATCTGCTCGACCAATGTGGTATCGCATATAGTGATGCGCCCAGAGCTGGCCTGAGCGAAAAACTTTCTCATGCCGCCGTCGCAATCGTTGACTGCCCGGGCGAACTGAAGGATGACCAACTGGAAGCGCTGAGAACTTTCGTTCGCTCCGGTGGTTATCTCGTTTCAACAGACTGGGCGCTGGATAATTGTATCTCTAAGATCTTTCCAGGCTATCTGGTGTGGAAGGGCGCATATTCCAATCCTGAAACCGTTGATGCCGTTCCTGTGGAGCCTAAGAATCCGCTGCTCAAAGGAAGCCCGCGCGTCTCACCCTGGCGCCTCGACGACAAAAGCGAAATCATCGAGCTGGGCGGCAAAGGTTCCATCAATGTTTTGGTGCGCAGCCGCGCCCTGCAAGAAGAAGATCCGGGCAACATCGGTATCCTCGCCGCCACCATTCGAATCGGCACCGGAAAAGTCCTTCACATGATCGGTCACTTCGACAACAACTCCGGCAAAGCATCCGCGCAAATGCTGCCCGATCCCGCCCCCGGTATAAAGATCAGTCTGCGCCAGTCTCTTGCGATCAACTTCATCGTCGAAGCACTTCGCCGCCACCAAGCAAACTCGTTGTAGATTCACACTTGTGTCATTTCGACCGAAGTGAGCGTTAGCGAACGAAGTGGAGAAATCTCTCATAATGCTGCGCAGCAGCTCAGCTGAGCCACTGCCGTTCGGAGAGAAGGATCTGGTAAAGCATGTTGGGGCTGCTGCCGCAGCGTTATGAGAGATCTCTCCATTCCGCGCTTCGCGCTCCAGTCGAGATGACATGTGTGTTTGCGTCCGTGCGTGGGTGCCGCGTCCGCCAAAACATTGGCGGAAAAATAACCCAAAAAGACCCTGAAGGCAGCGACGCATTTCTGCGCTGCTGCCCCTCAGTGCTCCCTTTGCAAAACTTTCGGTGGCTTATTCAGTTGGTGAGAGGATCAAAATCCTGCTGTCGAGTAGACGTTGTTGGGAAGGTCTGGGTTGTAGACTGGCTCCGCTGGCGGAACGAATGGGTTGGTGGCTGTTGGAGCCGGTAGCGAGAAACTTGCTCCTGCACCCTGGTCGTAGCCTCCGGAGTAACCTGATTCACCAGGCGCATATCCCCATGCTGACGGCAATGTAGAGGCATGCCCCGTCGACAATTGTGAGCTGCTGATACCACTGCCGATGCGGTGTTCCTGTGTAAATTCGAAATAAGGCGGAATGCCCCAGGTTCCCTCATCGCCGTAGATCATTTCAGCACTGCCGCCGGCGCTTTTAACGAAGCTGTCAAGTTTGGTTGGTGGCAGTCCTCCTGGTGCAAGCTGGCCAAGATAAGTGGGTAGCATGGCGACCGAGTTTTTGCCGGTCGCGTTCGACACATGACCGCCGGTCCCCGCTGACTGACTTCCTGTCCGACCGTTTGTCCGACCGTACGCACCGGAGGCTCCAGACGAATTGAATTGATTATCTGCCAAGCATGGTGATGCTATGAGGGCGCAAAGTAGCGCAGCCCCGGCTATCCTGAGCATTTGTCAATCCTCGTCTTACTTAGATTGGGGAAAAGAAGTGGTAGCGGACGAAGTAAGTAAACGGCTTACGTGGTTATGAAGTGGGGGAAGAAGGCATCCGGAAGGTTCTGGCAATGAGCGAAAGTACGGTGAGATTTGGTTGGGTTTGGGCTTGTGCTGTGAAGGTCTCGTTCACTGCCAGTGATTACAAATTACAGCTAGATTGTGAGATTGGCGTGAGAATGCATTTGCCCATTGGAAAGGCATCGTAACATTGATTGACACTGGGTTTCAGGCTACGCAAATTTGGCAATTTCCAGCGATCTATTCGTCAGTTGCTGACTTTGGAAGAGGCAAATTGCGGATACGCGGACATTGATCTGACAATTTATATGCGCATTGATCTGACGATTTATACGCGGGCATTGGTTTGACGTATGAGGGCATTGATATTGAACTGACGATCGATTGACCCATTGGTAAGCGCTCCGGCAAAGCCTCATCGCGATTTGTCGCTGTGCTGCCTGCTCGCCGCGATCGCTTGCTCTGTTTCGACTAATCGATCCAGCGCATCGAACTACTTTATAGGATGACGGCCGCCGCATTAGCAAGCGTACCCATCTCTTCCCAAAGAAACCTAAGTATGTCGAACAATGCGCGAGGAATGCCGAACATCATTCTCGAGTAAATCAAAAAACGTGGTGCCGTGAACATCAATAGCGAGCTGCACTCGACGCAGTCTCTCTGTCATTTCGACCGGAGCGCAGCGGAGTGGAGAAATCTCTCATAACGCTGCCGTGCAGCCAATCAGGTATGGATCCGACCATCAAGCATTGTCGAGACTAGGGCTGCTGCGCAGCCAGTAAGAGAGATTTCTCTATTCCGCTACGCTCCGGTGCAAATCAATTTAGATTGCCACCTCGATATCCAAATGTAACTTTGTCAGCGACTGCAACTGTTGGTGGTGCCCTTGAGATATGCCGGCGATATGTGAAGGCTCCCGTAGCGGCTTGGTTTCACTGATAATGTGCTTGGACTTCACCTGCACTTCACTTTCGCCTTATCTGCATGAAACCCAGAGCTGTTCTGCCAATTTTATATATCGAGTTTGCTTAAATGTTCGTGCAGTTCCCAGGCTGATAACGCCGAAAACCGCAATTTTACGGGGTTAACGAGCCCGACCATTGCAGAAGTTTCTACGAAATTAGGTTACATGCGCGATGTCAATAGGTATAATGAGGTTGTCGGGACTTTACTAGAAAAGCCGGGGTTTGATGAGGTTGTATCGCAGGGCGTTAACTGTACTGTGTTCACTTATGGCACTTTCGTTGTCGTGCACGGCCGGTAAAGCCGCCACGCACAATATCGCTGGGCCTGCCGGATTGGCTGATGGACCCGGTATCTGGGTGAACATGTGGAACTACCCATCCGGAGATATAGATTCCTACTGCCAAACATTGCACGCGAAAGGCGTGCGCAATTTGTTCATCCAAACTTCGCGCAGCAATACTGAAGCAATAACACATCCAGCTGAACTCGCCACGATCATCGATGCGTGCCATCGTTATAAGATTCGCGTCATCGCCTGGTCGTTTGCGGAGCTGCAAAATCCTGAGGGCGATGCCGACAAGCTCGTCACCGCTGCTCGTTTTTCCAGCACGACCGGGCAGCACATCGACGCCGTCGCTGCCAATCTGGAAAAGGATCTCAGCGCCGTAAAAGTAGAAACCTACAGCAAACATTTGCGCCAGTCGCTCGGCTCCTCCTATCCTACCGTCGCTGTCGTCTACAGCCCGTTGAATCACGCACCTCAAGTGGCGCATATTCCCTGGAAGATGCTCGATCACTACTACACTGTGCTGGCACCAATGAACTACTGGAATAGCAAGTATGCGAAATTAGATGCGTATACGTACACTATTGCCACGATTCAAAAAGTGCGCGAACTGGTGGGACGCCCCGATGTCGAAATCCACGTGATCGGCGATGGCATGGGCACGCACGCTGACTCCATCTCCCAATTTATGCGCGCATGCCAGCAGGCTGGTGCGACCTCTGCCAGCATTTATCCGAACTACAAGGTGACCGCCGAGCAGCTTGATACCATCGCCCAGTACTCGGAATTTTTCCCCGTCAATTCCAGATTCCGTCTTGCCGCTTTGCGTGAGGCCATGGCCAACGGCAGTCTTGACGTTCCCGCCAACGCCGACCCCGCAGCTTCGATTTCTCGCGGCGAGTTCTACAAATTCGTCGCCCGCCAACTAGGCTTGAGCAATCACTTCCACATTGAACAGCGCGCGCTCACGGCTGATAAAGCAGCCGAATTGCTTGACGGCATCGGCGCTCTGGCGATGGCGAAAATCCACATACCCAATGGCATGACATCAGATCAGGCTCTGCAAGCGCCTGTCGGTTCCCGAGAAGCCCTCAACCTTGTAGCGTCGGTAGTCAGCATCAGGTCATCGAATCCGCACCTCAAACTGGCGGTCGGCAGCCCTCACCGCGCGGACCGTTGGTTCAGCCAACCAGCGTATGCTGCCGAGCAAGAGGATCCGTCCGCCAAGTCGCTGACATACCTGGAAGCCGCCCAGATCGTTTTGCAAGCCAGCCCTGGTGTAAACCATTCCTGATTGACAATTGCTGTCAATATCCAGGCAGCTCTATCTGGTCGGGGCAGAGCCTCGCCCCACATTTAAGGTATGGCAGAAGACCGCGGCAACTCGGACAGGTGCCGTGCAGGAGCAACCGCCCGCAGCAATCACCCATTCAGAAACAGTCTAGAACTGCTTCAAGTTGGTGGATTCGATCTATCATATTAGTGGTAAAAACGTCTTAGGAATCAATAGGTAGGCGTAGCCATTGTGGACTTATGGTTCGTGGTGAAACTCCCGGTTTTGGCACTCCGAGGTGAGAGCCAGGGCGGGCCATTGCCGTCTGGACACGAAAGAAAGGTGTTCTCCTATTTATAGAAGTTTGTCCTTAACTTCTGACATTGTCGACACCCTGTTATTAGCGTGCGGAAACGTCTAACCGCGCTCGCATTAACTTGGGAACAAGCCCTGACCGCGGAGGTTCGCCCATGCATGTTACAGTGACCGGACGCAACATCGAACTCACACCGGCTCTCAAAGAGTATTTGATAGACAAGCTCCAGAGGTCGCAAAAGCACTTTGATCACTCGCTCTCCATTACCGCTCTCTTGAGCGTCGCGAAGAACCCGTCCGTGGCAGCCAGCCAGACTGCCGAGGTAACCATCAAATTGAACGGCTCCACAATAAGAGGCGAGGAGTCGACCGAAAACATGTATGCATCTATCGACCTGGTCGCCGATAAGATCGAGCGCCAGCTGCGCAAATATAAGACGCGCTACTACCACAAAGGCAACCACACCAAGCTCAAAGGCGAGCACTTGGCTGGTGAAACTGTGGAAGGTAATGAAGAAGAATTCGATTTTGAATCAGACAACGGCTTCGAGCGCAAAGAATCAACTCTCGAAGAAGCCCATCCCCGCATCGTGCGCTCCAAGCGTTTCCCGCTCAAACCGATGATGCCCGACGAAGCCTGCAAGCACATGGACCTCCTTGGTCACGACTTCTTTATGTTCATCAACTCCGAATCGAACCAGGTCAACACGGTCTACCATCGCCGCGACGGCAACTACGCATTGATCGAGCCGGAAGCATAATCACCGTCTCCTCAAATTGCAGACTCGTCAACGCCGGCTCGAGACGAAGCCGGCGTTTTCATCAGTTGTGCTCGACATCTGCACTGCTTAACTTGCACCACCACACCCGTTTTGAAGTCCAGCGGAGCCTGGCTGAGCCATGTCTCCCTTCGCACGGATTCCAGATCGGGGTAATCAAGACAGAAAGTTCCTTTAGTTGTGCCAATTTCATCGCCATTCCGGGTAAACCCGGTTATCACGAGGCGGGAATAAATTACAATCCACCTTAGGGATGCAATAGTTGATTGCTCAGGGTGAGGTTATAAAGTGGCGGCCCGAATTCGTACTCGTACAGGTTTTGCTCAAATCCTTCTGGCTCTTTCACTTTCACTGCTGCAGGGCTGTCCGCAGCTGGGACTGCCGTGTTTGGCCGATCAAAGCCAGGTCATATCGTTGAACAATGATGGTGTCAAGGCGCTCAACGCCGGCAACTATCAGCTCGCGATTCAGAAATTCGAAGAGGCTTTGAAGTCGGACCCTAATTACACTCTGGCCCGCGACAACCTGGCGATCGCTCATAACAACTACGGTTTGCAGCTGCGCAACAATCCGAAAGAGGCGCTGAAGCAGTTCCACAAGGCGCTTTACCTGAACCGCAGCAATCCCACGACGTTGCAAAACGTCGAAGGCATCATCAGGATGTTGGGCAAAAACCCGCGGTCCTTTGCCGACCGCGTGGAACTGGGCGATCAGGCGCGCTTGAGCGGTGATTTCATCGGCGCGATCATCGAATACGAAGCGGCATGCCAAATCAAGGACGATCCCAAAATCCACGTCAAATTGGGAGATGTTTATAGAGTTCGCGGCGAAGACGACAAAGCGATCAAAGAGTACGTCGCTGCATCTAAACTTGGCGACAGTGCAGAAGTTGAGCTAAAGCTCGGACAGGCTTATGGAGCCGCCGGAGATATTCCCAACGCCATCTCCTCTTATGGCCGAGCGATCGGTTACAAGTCAGACGATCCCGATGTGCTTGATGGACTTGTAAGTGGCTGGAACGCTGCCCTTGCCAAAGAGCCGCTAGCGCCGGAAAACCATATCGGTCTCGGGCAGGCTTATCAATATCGCGGAGATTTCGGTCAGGCTGAAGCCGAATACAGAATGGCGCTGAAGTTCTCGCCGGGGCATCGCAATCCAGTCGCTGAGCGCCTGCTCGCCGCGCTTCCCGCAGCCAAAGTGGCGGCGGAAGAAACCAAACACATCAACGCCGGAGTCGATCTGCAAGGTCGTAAATTGTATGACCAGGCAATCGAAGAATACAAAAAGGCTCTCCAGAACGATCCAAACAATGCTTCCATCTGGGTGAACATCGGAACGGCGTATCAGGCTAAAGAAGACTATCAAAATGCTTTGAAGGCATACCAACAAGCGCTGGCGATCGATCACAATAATCAGGCGGCGCAGCAAGGCATCAAGACTGCCAGTGAACAGCAACAGAACAAGACTGTCGGCGATGATTGGAAAGCCGGCGGCGATTTGTTCAAGCAAGGCAAATTCCAGGAAGCCGCGGAAAAATACCAGGCAGTGCTGAAGGTGACACCTCAAGACGCAGCGTCACACTTCTCGCTCGGCGCTGTGTACCAGGCGATGAAGAGAATCGATGACGCGATCGCCGAATATAGATTGGCGATCCAATACGACCAGAAGAATCAGTCGTATCAAAAGGCCTATCAGGATGCGATGGATCTGAAGGCTGGTCCGATTATTGACGCTGCTGTGGCGAAACATAAGGCGAAAGATTACGCCGGTGCGATCGATCTGTATCAACAAGCACTTCTCATCCGCCCGCAGAACGCGGAATTGTATTTCGATATGGCCGGCGCCGAATACTCGCGCCAGAACTACGTTGCCGCGCGCAATGACTACCAGAAGGCTCTGGAAATCGATCCCAAAGGGCAGATCAATGCCATGTACTTCTTGGGCGTGATCGATGAAAACTCCGGCAAAGGATTGGATGCAAAAACCGAATACCAGAAGTATTTGCTTCAAGGTGGTGCCAGCTCAACATACGCTGGACCAGCTAGAGAGCGCATCGATGCTCTGACTAAGAACATAGCCGATACCCAGAAAATCAAAACGGAAGCCGAGCAACAGGCGCTCAAAGACTCCGACGATGCTTTCCAGCAAGCTGTGAAATTGCAGCAAGGCAGCCAGTTTGATGCTGCGATCGTCTTGTACCAGAAGGCGATCCAAATTCAGCCGAAAAACGCCGATTTCGTTTACTCGCTAGGAACTTGCTACCAGCAAAAAGGCGATATCGATAACGCTCTTGCTCAGTACAGACTAGCGATAACAATGGTGCCGAACAACAAGGACTTCCAAAAAGCTTTAAGCGAAGCGATGGAACTGAAGGGTGCACCACTAATCGACCAAGGTGTGGATAAGCAAACTAAAGGCGACCTTGCCGGAGCGATCGAGTCTTACAACCAGGCATTGCAGTACATGCCGAACAACGCGCGGTTGTATACGAACTTAGGCACCGCGTTGCAGCAATCGGACAAATTTGCTGAAGCACGCAACGCATATCAGAAGGGATATGACCTCGACAAGAAAGGCGAGGTCGGCAACCTTTATTTGATGGGCGCTATCGATGAGAATTACAACCAGGGCGGCAAGGCGTTATCTGAATATCAGCAATATTTGATGCAAGCCGGCGCAAAAGGAACGTACTACGCTAACGCCAAGGATGCATCAGCTCGGCTGTCCAAGAATGTGCTGGACGTCGCCAAACTACAAACTTCTGGCGACATCCAAAATGATAGAGCTGCAAGTGACGCCTACGACGCCGGCGTCAAGCTGCAACAAGCCACCAAATACGATGAAGCGATCGAGTCATATCAGAAAGCTGTGCAGATCAAACCAAAGGAGCCAGCCTATTTATATGCGATAGGCACTGCCTATCAAGCTAAGGGCGACATGGCTAAGGCAATTGAGTTCTATCAAAAAGCTTCAGACATCGATCCCAAGAACAAACAATACAAAGATATTCTCAACCAGGCCGTCGTAGCTTCAGCCGCTCCTCTCATGGATGAAGCGGTAAAGAAGCAGACATCGGGCGACGTGCCAGGCGCAATTACTCTGTATGAGCAAGCGCTGAAAATTATGCCGAATAACGCGCGTGGCTGGACCAACCTCGGCAGTGCATATCAACAGGCTGAGAACTGGAAGATGGCCCGCAGCTCCTACGAAAAGGCTCTGCAGATCGATCCGAAAGGCGAGGTCTTAAACTGGTATTTCATTGGCGTACTCGATGAAAACGATGGTCAAGCCCCTGCCGCGATCCAGGACTATCAACGGTACGTGCAGAACGCCGGCGCCAGAGGCGAATATGCGGCGCAAGCTCAATCTCGCATAAGCGATCTGAAAGCGCATCCAGTTAACGTGCAAAAGATTCAGACCGCGGCCGATACCAAAAAGAATACGGATGCACAGGCTGCTTATGACGCAGCGGTGGCTGCGCAACAAGCTAACAAGCTCGATGAAGCAATCGAGGACTACAACAAGGCCATTCAAATAACGCCCGATCCTGCATACTACTATGCTCGTGGTACCGCCTATCAGGCGAAAAATGATCTCGATAAGGCACTGGAAGACTACAGGACTGCGCAGAGCAAGAATCCGAAGGAACCAGCCTACACAGCTGTGATCAAGCAGGTGAATCAGATCAAAGCCGGTCCTCTGGTCAACAGCGCAATTGATAAGCAGACGACCAAAAACGATCCGGCTGGTGCCATTGTGGATTACCTGGCGGCGCTCAAAATTGATGACGATGCGGGCGTGCGGATGAACTACGGCACTGCGCTACAGCAGACAGGCAAGACGCAGGAAGCGATCAATGAGTACAAGCGTGCCATCCAAATGGATCCTAAGGCGACTGTCGATGCGCACTATTATTTAGGCACGGCTTACGAGCAGATCAAGAAACCGCTCGATGCTGTGCGCGAATATAAGGAATACCTGCGCCTGGCTCCGACTGGGACCAATGCTAAGGATGCTCATGATCGGATCAAGATTTTAGAGCCGCATAAATAGCGTTGTTGCCGAGCTGGCTTGTGTTGCCTGAGAGATCTCTCCACGCGCTCACTGCGTTCGCTTGGTCGAGATGACATGTGACCGGCGCCGGATCGGCTGCGGATGCCAGGCGTGCCCTGGTGATGACGTGTTCTGGTGGCGCAGGTGCCTGGTGGCGGTTATGTGGCTGCGGTGACTTCTTGAGGTTTTATGTCGTGGTAGCTGACGACACCGTCTGTGGTGCGTTGTGCGGCGTTTTTGGCTGCTTCGGCTGCTGCTAACAAGAAGCCCATGTCGCTGACGTCCTCTGGCATGGTGGCGGTGCCGATGGCGATGAAGATTTCTGCTTGTGGCTCTGAGGTGAGTGGCCGTTCCCTCATGGCTTCGATGATGCGATTGGCGAATATTTTTGCGCCTTTGTTGTTGGTGTCGGGCAACATTACGGCTGCATCGAAGATTTCATAGTGACCGAGCACGTCCGCATCACGTTTGATTGTGCTGATTCGCCGCACGCATTCGCCGAGGATTGCGGCTGGCAGCGGCGAGCGGTATTCATAATTGGGTCCGCTGATGCGCATTTCCAGGAGCGCGATCGAGAGCGGTTTGTTGGATCGCAAGCTGCGAATATGTTCTTGCTCCAGGAAGTAGAGAAATGCGGGATAGGTATACATCCCTGTTTCCGGGCGGCGCAGGCTCATCATCACTGCGTAGACAGCGTGTTTGTCGATGATTTTGCGTTCCAATGGCGACGGTTCTGCCGCATCATTGTTCACCAGCTCGACGAAATCGCATTTAATCATGCGGCACATCAGCGGAATCCACTGGCTTTCGGTCAGTTGAAGTTTGTCCACAAGCTCGCCCACTGTCGATTTATCATCGAGGGCAAGATAGAACTGTTTCTGAGCGAACATGCTGAACGATAAATGGGATCCGCTGGCGACGCTGGATGAGATAGTTTCAAATTCAGCTTCCGCCAGATCGGCGCGTTTTCGCTTGACGATGGAGTCTAATTGCAGTCCGGCATTGTTGAGGAACTGGGCTTTGTCTCGCAGCAGCACGCCTTTGAGCATCAGGTTCTCTGTTTTCTGCCGGATGGTTTTCTTATCAGTTTCAATATCGGGATCGAACTTGAAGTTTCCATGGCGGCAAATCATCATAGTGAGCAGGCATTCATCGCCTTGCAGCCCGCCGCTCTTAGCGTGAAGCGGCGCTCCGCCGACGAAGTAGATTTCGCCGTCGCCCGTTGGGGTGGATATTTTTAGCCGTCCGGTCATGCGTGAATGATTGATCGCCTGAATTACATTGGAAATGTCCACCTGCGCAAGATCGCCGGAGAGAATGCTGGTTACAGGCTGTCTGGTGCGCGGAGATTGGTTGAGCATCGAAATCTTTTGCTGCTCTTTCGCCATTAAATCCAGTGCGGTGCGATAGTAAGTGTCTGGAATCTGGTAGATGTCGCCATATCCATCGTTCGCTTTCACGCGTTTGCCGCTGGCTGAATTGCTGTATTCCGCAGCCATCATTGATGACGCGATCAAATTAGTGATCAATAAAATGTCCGAGGTCACATACGTCCATAGCGGCTCCGGATTTTTTCCCGTGCCTTGGAAGAACTCCCATTGAGCCTCTCCACCATCTTTGCTGAGCAACGCGCTGAGCAAATATTCGCTGCTCTTATCGGCGGTCGGCCAACTCAGGTGAAGCTTCGTGCCGGAGTGTCTCATCACTTCGCCGAAGAACTGATCGATCTCACCAATCGCTGGTGCTCCCAAAAGTCGAACCGGCTGCCTGGCCTTCTGCAGAAGTTGGTTCTGTTTCTTAAGCATCGTCCCTGATCACCTTTAGCAACTGTCTTTCGGTTTAATGCCCGGATTTCGGT